>JABXNS010000083.1_pt1 | contig 35518 bp, 30 predicted proteins | sample 7301101 | NCBI WGS metagenome assembly JABXNS01 (sample SAMN14449646, study PRJNA615230) | soil metagenome | isolation source: soil from bare, unvegetated metal-rich iron-sulfur acidic spring small-cell... | place: Canada: Paint Pots Mound, Kootenay National Park, BC | collected 2017-05-25 | reverse complement strand
AGTACATCCAGGCGATCAGGGCGCTCGGAGCCGGCGATCTCCGAATCATGTTGCAACACGTATTGCCCAACGTCATCGCTCCCGTCGTGATCGCAGCGACGCTCGGCGTAGCCGGGGCGATCATGGCGGAGGCCGCTCTCTCGTTCCTCGGGCTCGGCGTCCCGCCGCCGGCGCCGAGCTGGGGGTCAATGATTGCAGACGGTCGCGATCTCGATCAACTTCAACGCGCTCCGTGGACGTCAGTCTTTCCGGGGGTGGCGATCGGGGCTGCGGTCCTTGGGTTCAACCTGCTGGGTGACGCGTTGCGTGACGCGCTGGATCCACGGCAGTACTACCGGGCGAAAAAGGAGGGTGAGGGCTGAAAGGGACGAGGTCTTTGCTGGCACCGGCTCGTAGACCATAACTCGGGGATGACCATGCTGATCCAGACTGCCACTCAAGCACCTGTTCAGACAACAGTAGTACACCCCTCCTTCACCGACACGGTGATCGCGTCGTTCCGCGATGCGGTGACGATGATACTGAGCGCAATTCCGCGGATCCTCGGCTTCATCATCATCGTGGCGATCGGCTGGTTCGTGTCGTCGATCCTCGCTCGAGCGGTGACGGGACTGCTGCGGGCGATTCGATTCGACGAGCTAATGGAGAGATCGGGGCTCGCCGACTTTACGACCAAGATGGGGACAGGCACCAGCTCGGCGGGAATCATCGCTGGTCTGGTGAAGTGGATCATCCGTATCGTGGTCCTGCTAGTGGCCTTCGACGTTCTGGGCCTGCCCGCGGTTTCTGATGTGATGCGGCAATTGATCCTGTGGCTACCAAACCTTGTGGTCGCGATTTTCGTCCTCTTCATTGGCGGCATCGCGGCGCGCGCGCTGGGGAATGTGGTGCGCGGGGCGACGGCGGAGGCAGGCTTCACCAATCCCGAGACGCTGGCGAACGTCACAAAGACCGCGGTGTGGACCTTCGCGATCGTCGTTGCAATCAATCAGCTGGGTATCGCGACAAATCTCATTAACACGCTGTTCACGGGCTTTGTCGGAGCACTAGCGATCGCGCTCGGTCTGGCGTTTGGCCTGGGCGGGCGTGACCTCGCGTCGCGGACACTCGAGAATTGGTACGACCAGACGCAAGAGGGAAGGCCACGAAGGAAAGCTCGGGCGGACGAATAGCCTCTGGCCGAGAGGGCTTTGCTACTATTAAAAGTCCCCATTGTATCTAAGAGAGACGCTGCTGCCAGCTGGCAGCAGCGTCTCTCTCTCTCTCTCTCTCTCTCTCTCTCAATGGTTCATGTCGCCGCTAGTGAAGGATGAGAATCGCGGTTCTCCGAACGTCCCATTTTCCAGCGGAATCTTTTCGTGCTCACACGACAGTGTCTTCTCCGCAGGTGCGTCCGCAGTACTGCGAGTAGAAGAACACGCCTCGTTGTCGTCTGCCGAATAAACGATAGGAGAGAATCGCCACAGTCCCATTGACCCTTGAGCTCGGCCTTTTACCGCAGCCAGACTGCTAGGGAAATCCTCATCCCTGAGTCTCATTACGGTCGTGTCTGGAAGAATGCGGATTGGTGCCGGAAGGCGGAGCGAAGCCGTGGGTCGCGGGTGCTTGCTGGCCTTCGCCAGAACAAGGCCCAATCCTGGGGCAACTGAGTCGTAATGCGAAGACATGCCCGGAAACACCGTTGACATCTCCTCGACGTAAATCGTGTCGCGCTCGGGATCCCGGTTGACCGTTTCGAAAAAGGCGACGTAGATCGCTGAATGGGTGGACGCCGACGCGCGGGCATGCGCTGTCTGAGCGAGTGTGCGTTGATGGGGACCGAATAGGATGACTCCAAGGCTGATTGCGAACAAGGAGAGACTCCCCATAGTCATTGGCCTACAGATGCGGCGCGATCGCGGCGCTCGCCTTCTCGGACGTGATGATCGGAATGACCTCGAACTCCACGATGTCGCTCCAGTTGGAGATCCATTCGTCCAGAAGCTGCTTGTCGTCGCAGTCCATCACCTGGAAGCAGCGCTCGAAATCCGTGGTCACCCAGCTAGAGAGGTATCGAGCGCCTTGCGGTGCCAACCGCCCTTTCTCCTTGAAGCGACGATATACGGGCTTTGGATCACCATCGCGGTATTTCTCGATCACCATGTAGAGCATGTGCGCCTCGGTTCTGGCCGATGTAAGAACTCTAATGAGGGCTCCGCTCCAGTAGGATCCCTCTGGAGCACGAAGGTCGTAACGGGTCCGGAGCACTACGGTTGAACATGCCCTCACTGGTATAGGCCTTGATAGAGGTCGGTCGACACGATTGGAGTGGGGCGCAACCGGAGCTCGCGAAGCATGACCAGTGGCACCACGATCAAGCAAGGGATTGGCGTCGTAGGCGCACTAGCTCTCGTGATCGCGTCGTCAGCCGCGATCGCGCAGGATTCATCTGCGCTGGCGGCTAGCATCCCGGCTCCTGTTTTCTCTATCGGGCAGCCACTTCGCTGGCAACCTTACGGCACCGGATTGGTGATGTCGGATCGCAGTCACGGAGGACTGGCTCCCGGCGCACTTCTCGGTGTTTATCACCCAATCAGGAATCCAGTCACCGGAACACTCGGTGCATCAATTGAGGCGTATGGTGTCTCGAGGGGTGAGTCGCGCGGAGGCGGCGCTCGAGCACTCGCCACCGCTCCCGCTTTCGGGTTGGGGCTAGGTCTTGATTGGAGCACGCGGCGCCACTTTAACCCCATTCTCTCCTTCCGGACTGCCGTCCTGCGCGGTGGGTTGCTCGGGCAAGGCACCATGGCGCGGATCGACTGGTTGCCGAGCCGGAATCGCACCTTCGGCTTCGGCATAGACATCCCGCTTTTCCAACCTCTTGCAGGAAGAACCCGGCCGCGGCGGATCGGGGTCACCGCGCCCACTGTTGGAACGAGCGACGTGTCGCAAACGCCCTTATCGGCCGAGCAGAATGCGGTGCTTGCCCGGCTCGGCGAGGCTGCAGCGCTTATCGGAGCCTACACCGATCTCTACTCCACGAACACTGAGCAAAGTCTCATCTCGGCGCAGAGCTCTCCGGTCGCCATGGACACGTACCTTAAGGCGCTCGCGCGCGCATTCGCGCTCGCCGCCGGCGATTCCGCGCTCGGCGAAATCATCACTACACGCGCTCGCGCGGGTCTCCTCGAACGGGTGCTTCTGCCTTTCGACTCCTTGTTCGGTCAGGCGAAACAGGATCCGAGCAGCATCCACTATCTCAGTGCTTCTGCGCAGGCGGAGCTCGCGCGATGGCTGCGGGATTCATCCCAGCTGGACGCAACGGCACGGAAGACGGTGCTCGCCGTTCATGCGCGCTGGCTCGCAATCATCGAGCGCGAACATCAGGGCTTGCTCAAGGAAGCAGATGACTCGCGGATCGTTTGGCTGCCTTTGCAATTCGCACTGGCTCCGGACCAGTACCAGGACCAGGAGCAAGTCGACTCGCTCATCGCGCGCGTCATCGGTCGGCCATTCACCGATCGCAACGCTCTGACGTATCTCCACAGCACCGACCTCCCAATGGAGATCGCGCGTTCGATCTACGCCGCTCGCGACTATCACGTTCTCTGGATGCACGACTTTCCCGGACGTCGGGAGTCGGGCACACTCGACAACATGGGATACAGCATGGTTGCGGACGTCTATTTGCCCGCGCTCACAGAGGCCGTCAAGCGATACGACAGTACCGGGCGGCTACCCGTCTACATGATCCTGCTCGACGAATACTTCTACGAGCCTCGCGACGGACGGCTGTGGATGACGATGCTCGAGGACCCGCTCAATGCTTCGCTTTCTCTCCCGCCGGGAAACGGTGAGCGCGAGATGCATCTTCGGGAGCGCCGCCAAGCGTTGCGCTCCGCCGTCGCGGCATCGACGCGACTGCAGCATGATGCAATGCGCTTTGGCGGGACGGACTGGATCAGGCGCGTGGTCAAGATCCACGTCAACATAACCAATCCGAGCGACTTCTCATTCCGCAGTGGACGGATCGTGCCCCCGATTCCTTTCACGCCCGACAACATAATGCGCGATCACAGGAAGATCGTGTTCTACGACCTGAACGAAGCTGACCCCTACCGGGGGTCCATGATCCTGATGGGGATTGGAATCGGCGAACACTACGCCAGTCCGACCTGGGAAGATCGGGGGTACAGATTGCGGGGCCCGGCGGCGCTCGAGGTCCGCGCCGCGTTGCGTCGAGCGTTGAAGCGGAACGGATTCCATGATAGCGATATCCCGGAGCCGCTTCGAGTGGTGAAGGGAGCGCCGCCGGCCGCCACGACGGAACGAAGCGCCAACGCCGGAGACTACGTGGGGCGCGCGCTTCAGGTTCACAACGAGACTGGATTCGGATCCAAGCAGTCGTCCGTCGCACGCGCGATGCTGTACAATCTCGCGTCGCCAGGCAGCGTGATCGTCGTGCCTGATCCGCTCTGGCTGAGCGCGACCTGGGCAGGAATGCTCGCCGGCGCCTCCGCGCGCGGTGCCAAAGTCTACGTCATCGCGCCAGCACTCGAGAACGCGCCGAGCCCGGAGGCGCCACTGATGGCGCTCGCGCACGATGTTTTGCTTCGCCTGCTCGAGATACAGCACCATCTGGAGAATCAGATTCGACATTCGGGCGGCGAGCTCAGAGTCGGACTCTATGCCGCAAAGGCGGAAGCGACGGATGGTGTCGGACGCGCACGTGAGGTACGCGAGGGGCTCGCGCGGGCCCCGTGGATTCGCGACCTCTTTCCGTTCAGTGCGAAGGCATTGGCCGTTCTCGATCAGGCGGCGGCGCAAACCGCGCTCAACGAAAAGAGGCCAGTGATGCTGGCTCACGACGAGAAGCCGCGCGCCCCGCAACTGCACCAGAAGACTCAGTTCATTGCCCGACCGGGAGCAATCGCGGCGCTGCTCCGCCAGTCAGGATGGGACGAGGTGCTCGCCAACGCGATGAAGGTGCAATCGGAGCAAACCTTGGAGTTCGCCAAGCAACTGGCTTGGACAACGCCGGCAGTCGAATCGAATGCGACGCTCAGCACCGACGTCATGCTTCGCGGGTTCGAGGAAGGTCTCTCGGACACCGAAAAGAAGCGCGTGAGCTTCTACTTCAGCGCGGGCACGCAAAATCAGGATCCGCGCGGGATCGCGTCGGATGGTGAAGCAACGCTCATTGTTTCGGGCTTTCACGCTGCGGAAGGCGTCGTTGACCTCTATTATCTAATGGCGCGGAGCCAGTGGCTCGATACGGAGCAGGAGCTCGACAGATATCTACCGCCTGGAACGACGTTCATGCGGCGATTGGCGCAAATCGTCCGGTTCGCGCTATAAGCGATCGGTGACTGCGCACTATTTCCCGACGCGTATCAGGCCGTAGTCCCGCGCCCCCTTTCGCACGACGTGATAGCCTCCGGCGAGTGTTTTCGCCGATGCGAGACTGGTGTTGGCGGCGGCTCGCTGGCCGTTCAGGTAAACCCCACCCTGCTCGACCAATCTCTTTGCCGCGCCCTTCGAGGCTGCCAGCTTGAGCATCACCAACGCGTCCAAGAGCGCAGGAGCCTCACGCGACTCGGCAAATGGCACTTCCTCGCTCAATGCGCGCAACACGCGCTCCGAAAGCGTCGTCGGATCTGCCTTGCCGAAGAGGACCCGTGACACGTCCTCGGCCACGCGAGCTGCTTCCTCGCCATGGACGCGGGCGGTCACGTCGCGAGCTAATGCTTGCTGCGCCTCCCGCTTCTCAGGCACCGTCGCTATCAGCCTATCGAGCGCCTCGATCTCCGGTCGTGTCAGGAGCGTGAACAGTCTCAGGTATTTCCCCGCGTCCCGGTCGTCCACGTTGATCCAGTACTGGTAGAATTTGTACGGAGATGTCCGCGCCGGATCGAGCCACACGGCTCCCGCTTCGGTCTTTCCGAACTTCGATCCGCCCGACGCGGTAACCAGCGGCATTGTCAGCGCGTGGGCCGTCTTTCCCTCGACGCGTCGAATCAGCTCCAGGCCGGCAGTGATGTTCCCCCACTGATCGCTCCCACCCATTTGCAAACTCACTCCCTCTCTCCGGTGCAGTTCGAGGTAATCGTACGCCTGAAGCAGCATGTACGAGAATTCGGTGAACGAGATTCCGCCTTCGATCCGCGATTGTACCGAGTCCTTCGCCAGCATGTAATTGACGGTGAAGTGCTTCCCGACATCGCGCATGAACTCGACCGCCTTGAGCGGCCGCAGCCACGCCGCGTTGTCACGGATGCGTGCCGCTTGGGCGCCGGTGAAATCGAGGAAGTGCTCGAGCTGCTTTCCGATCGCACGCGAATTCGCCTCGATCTCTTCAACGGACGCGAGCGGCCGCTCCGACGCCTTCCCACTCGGATCGCCGATCATGCCCGTGCCGCCGCCAACAAGCGCGATCGGGCGGTGCCCGGCCCGCTGCAAGTGTGCAAGTCCCATCACCGGCACGAGATGGCCCAGGTGGAGGCTCGAAGCGGTCGGGTCGAACCCGACGTACGCGCTCACCTCGCCCGTTGCGAGAGCGTCAGCCAAGCCGTCCGTGTGTTGGTAAACCATACCTCGCCAGGATAGCTCGTCCAGCAGTGATTTCTTCGCGTGCATGCGGGGAAGATAGGGACGCCCGACCACGGTGTCACCTTCGGTGTATCACTGTTATCTTCTTTACTCCGCATGGCCGCCGACACCACCAACAAACTTGCATTCCACAAGCGGCACCCAACGCTCGTCAGAGTGGTGCTGCTTTCCGTCACCTTTCTCGTCGCGCTCGGCGTCGGTGTCGTGTACGGTACCTGGGCCCTCATCTGTCGAGGGAACCAGTGTCCATCGATCGAGAGCCTCGCCGAGTACACGCCACACCAGACGTCGAAGCTCTACGCAGTCGACGGGCGGTTTATCGCGGAGCTCGGTCTTGAGCGCCGAACTCTTGTAAGGATCGACGAGATCCCCAAGATCGTGCAGGAGGCGTTCGTCAGCACTGAGGACAAGCGCTTTTACCAGCACGCTGGCATCGACTGGCACCGGGCCACGAGCGTCATTCTGCGCTCGCCGCTCCATGGTTTCTCGCAAGGATTTTCCACCATAACGATGCAGCTCGCGCGCAACGTCTTTCCCGAGCAGATCTCACGCGAGAAGAGCATCATCCGCAAGGTCAAGGAAGCGAAAGTCGCGCGTGAGATCGAGGCGAAGTACGACAAGAAGAAAATCCTCGAGCTCTACCTCAATCAGATCGACCTCGGCCACGGCGCTTACGGCGTCGAAACAGCGTCGCAGCGGTACTTCGGAAAATCAGTTCGCGATTTGAACCTCGCCGAGGCCGCTACTCTCGCGGCGCTTCCAAAAGCACCCGCCCGCTACAACCCCGTTCGCTTCCCCGAACGCGCGATCCAGCGGCGCAACACCGTCATCGAGCTGATGCGTCAGAATGGGCTGATCAGCGACGCGGATGCCAGTAGGGCGAGGGCTTACCCGCTACAGCTCGCCAGTAAATCGATCTCCGGCGAAACGGCGCCGTATTTCGTCGAATGGGTGCGACAGCAGCTGGACGCGCAGTTCGGCAAGCAGCTCTACGAGCAGGGGCTCAAGGTCTACACAACGCTTGACCTCGACATGCAGAGCGCGGCCGAGCGGGCGCTGGAGCGGCAGGCTAAGCTGATCGAGGGGGGACGCTACGGACCATATAGCCACGAGAGTTACGAGCACTACATAGCTCACCGCGAAGGGGACGAGGGTAGCGGCACGTCACCGTACCTGCAGGGTGCCTTCCTCGCGCTCGACCCGCGCAATGGCGCGGTGCTCGCCATGATGGGCGGCCGCGATTTCTACGATTCCAAGTTCAATCGCTCCGTTCAGGCGCTGCGCCAACCGGGCTCGACGTTCAAGCCGATTGTATATTCGGCCGCAATTCAGAACGGCAGACCACCGTCATATCTGCTCAACGACAGTGCGCTAGTGCTCCAGGTGCCCGGTCAACCCGAATGGGCGCCGCAAAATTACGACCTGAAATTCTTGGGAGAGATTCCGCTTCGCCAAGCGCTCTACCTCTCCCGCAACGTCGCGACCGTTCGCCTCGGCATGGAGTTGGGCGAACAAACCGTCATTAACGAGGCGCGGAATTTCGGCATCACCACTCCGATTCCTCCGTATCCGTCGATCCACATCGGCGCCGCCGACGTCTATCCGATTGAGCTGATCTCCGCTTACAGTGCCTTCGCGAATCTCGGCGTGCGAGCGACCCCCAACGCGATCATAAGAGTCGAGAATCAGAAGGGAGAGATTCTGTGGCAGCCGACACCGACGCGGACGCAGGTGCTGTCGCCAGAGGAAGCGTGGATCATGGTCGATATGATGAAAGACGTGATTCGTCGCGGAACTGCAGCCGGAGTCTGGGAATCGGGCTTCCACCTCCCCGCCGGTGGAAAGACGGGAACGACGAACGACGGGACCAACGTCTGGTTTGTAGGATACACGGCCGACCTCGTCGCCGGTGTGTGGATGGGCCTCGATCGACCCGCGAAGATCAAGGACAACGCGCAGGGCGGCGTTCTGGCGGCGCCAGCATGGGCTGCGTTCATGACCGAGGTTTACCGCCGGAAGCCCGCGCCGCCGGATTGGCCAAAGCCGCTGTCGATCGTGACGCGCGAGATCGACGTCAGCAGCGGATTGTTGCAGACTCCGTACTGTCCACGGAATCTGGTCGTCAGCGAGTTCTATATCTCGGGAACCGAGCCGACGCGCGACTGCGACAAGCATGGACCCAATGCCAATCCCGGATTAGCTCCTATTGATACCTTCAGTCCAGTTCCCGTGACTCTGCCGCCGTCCGGCGGAGCGCGTGGACCGATTACTGTGACCCCCCCGCCGATTCAACCGGGTTACGAGCCCGTGCCGTCGCAGGGCCAGCAGCGACGGATTCCGACGGTGTTCGACACGTCGACACGTCGGGATACTACGCGTCGCCCGACCGTTTTTGACACGACGCGGCGATCCCCATTCCGACGCGACACCACTCGTCGGGACTCAGTACGCCGAAATCAGACCTCGCGAAGCGATACGATTCCGCCGCCCGCTCGCCCGCCAGTCCCGATCCCGCGCTGATGCGCTACCACGCGCGTTGGGTGCTGCCAATCACCCAGCCGCCGATTGAAGACGGAACCGTCGTAGTGAGAGACGGAGTGATCGCCTACGTGGGCGCTCGGGTTGGGGCGCCATCGGGCGAAGACTACGACCTCGGCGACGCGATCCTGCTTCCGGGCTTGGTCAACACGCACACCCACCTCGAGCTCACCGCCATGCGGGGGTTACTCGAGAATTGCCGTTTCCCAGAGTGGATCGACCAGCTTCGCCAAAGCAGGAACGAGATTCTCGATGAGGAGATGCTGCTCGACTCCGCGCGATTCGGGATCGTCGAAGGCCTCGAAGCGGGTATCACGACCTACGCCGATACCTGCTCCAGTGGGGTGGTGATGCAGGCGATGCTCGAGCTCGGCGTTCGCGGAACTATGTACCAAGAAGTGTTCGGCCCCGATCCGTCGCAATCGAAAATAGCGCTGCGCGATCTGGAGGAGCGCGTCGAGAAGCTCGAGCCAGGGCAGACCGAACTGGTGTCGCTCGGCGTTTCGCCGCACGCTCCATACACGGTCTCCGACGCGTTGTACGTCTCGGCCGTAAAGATGGCGGGCGACCGCCACCTTCCGCTCGCCATGCACATTGCGGAGAGTGAGCCCGAATCGGAGTTGGTGGTGAGCGGAAGGGGTGACTTCGCGGACCGCTGGCGAGGTCGCGGAATTCCCGTCAGTCCACGCTCGCGCTCGCCCATCGCATTGCTCGAGCAACACGGCGCGCTAGAGCGCGGGCCGCTACTCATTCATTGTGTGCGCGTTGACGATGCCGACATCGAGATCATGGCACGTCACCGCTGTGCGGTGGCGCACTGTCCGGCGTCAAACGCGAAGTTCGGCCACGGCATCGCGCCGCTGCTGCCGTTGATCGACGCCGGAGTTCGGATCGGTCTGGGCTCGGATTCGGTGGCTAGCAACAATCGTATGGATATTCTCGACGAAGCTCGTCTCGCCGTCCTCATCCATCGCGCCGCCACCCGCAGGCACGACGCATTCGGCGCGCATCAGGCACTTGAGCTGGCGACGATGGGCGGCGCCCGCGCGCTCGGAATCGACGCGCGGGTCGGATCTCTCGAAGTCGGCAAGGATGCAGACCTCGCGGGGTTCCGGATCGACATTCCAAGGACTACTCCCGTCGGTGACCCATACTCCGCGGCGATTTTCGCGCTCCCCGGTCGCTCGGCGGAGCTCGTGACAGTGCGCGGACGGGTGCTCGTTGATCGGGGGCAAGCGCTCAAAGGGGACACGGGGCTCGCCAAGCGGGTTCGTGCCGTTGGCGCTGCGCTCGCCTCGTGGACCGATTGAGAATGATCGAGCACTACATCGGTTCCCTGGTTCACCACGATCGATACGGTGCGAAGGTAGCGCTGCCCTATGCCGTCTCAGTATCTTCCATGTCCCCCTTGAAGGAAGCCTAGATCAATGGCCGCAGCAGATAACCACCACCGTATCTGGCGCGACGGCGAGTTCGTGGACTGGGAAGACGCGACGATTCACGTGATGAGTCACGTCGTTCACTACGGCTCGAGTGTGTTTGAGGGCATCCGTTGTTACGAGACACCCAAGGGGCCGGCTGTGTTCCGACTTGGCTCCCACATGCGGCGATTCGCGGATTCGTGCCGAATTTACCGCATGCCCCTCAAGTACTCGATCGAGGATATGTCGAAGGCGGCGGTCGAAACGGTCGCTGAGAATAGGTTGCCACACTGCTACTTGCGGCCCGTTGCCATCAGGACTGGCGAGCAGATGGGCGTCCTTCCGAGCGACACACCGCTCGAAGTCTTCATCATTCCCTGGACATGGGGAACGTACCTGGGCGCCGATGCACTTAAGAATGGCGCCGACGTGTGCGTATCGAGCTGGAGGCGGCCCGCTCCTGACACGTTTCCGTCGCTGGCCAAGGCGGGTGGGAACTATCTAAACGGCCAACTGTCCAAGATGCAGGCCCGCGTCGACAATTACGTCGAGGGCATAATGCTCGATGCGTTCGGGCTCGTGTCGGAAGGAAGCGGAGAGAATCTCTTCCTCGTTCGTGACGGCAAGCTGTACACGTCGACCATCAGTTCCGGAATCCTGAACGGAATCACCCGCGACTCCGTGATACAAATCGCGCGCGCGATGGAAGTCGAGGTCGTAGAGACATCGATCCCACGCGAGATGCTCTACATCGCAGACGAGTTGTTCTTCACGGGAACCGCTGCTGAAATAACGCCGATCCGCTCCGTAGATCGGATTCCGGTCGGTACAGGAAAGCCCGGGGCGCTCACGCTCGCAATACAGCGGGAGTACATGGGGATCGCTACTGGTGTTCTGGAAGACCGGTATGATTGGCTGACCCCTGTTCCGGCGCGCAAAGCCGAGGCGACGACGGTACGTACAAAGGTTGCCCGCGAGCCGGTGGGTGACATGTCGGCGTCATCGATTTAGGCGCCGCCGATAGGCCCAAAAGGGGTCGACAGCCGCGAATTGTTGGGGCAGAACGGGTAACGGGCGGCACGAGCCAATCGTCGCATTAGGAGCGCGCCAGACACCGGTTTTTTCTCCGGCGCCGCCCTCGATCAACGCACTACGGAGGGTCTTACGCCGGTGGTAGAGCTGTGCCAGTTGTATATTTGGGTGGGTTTGCCCTAGGAGGAGTGCTTGATCGTTGGGTGTCTGGCACTGAATGCTTCGTTCGAGCCTTTGACGATGGTTCCGCTGCGCCGCGCCTTGCGGTTGGTGATCGATGGAAAGGCGGAGATCGTTGAGGCGGATTCTGATCGTGTGGTGCGTTCCGAGAGGTTGACGCTTCCGCGACCGGCTGTGATCCGGCTCACGCGGTTCATCCACGTCCCGCGGCGTTTCCGCCGACAGGTGACGAATACCTTCCTGTTCGCGCGCGACCGCTACCGCTGTCAGTATTGCGGACGACTCCAGATCGAGCTCAAGCCCCGCGAATCGCTCACTCGAGACCACCTCATCCCCCTCTCCCGCGGAGGTGCGAACGACTGGACGAACGTGGTCACCGCTTGCAGCCCCTGCAACACCAGAAAAGCCAACAATCTGCCCAGCGAGATCGGCATGCATCCGATGCACGCGCCGGTCGAGCCACACTTTGTCCATCTGAGCTGGGCGGTCCGGCGGCTGACGCCGACCCAGGCGAAATACATAAAGATCTTTTACGGTGAGGAGACCCTCCATCATCTCGAAGATCTGGAGAACCGGCACCCGCACCACGGGGTTCACAAGGTCAGTTAGCTGCAACTGAATTGGCGGGAAATCGCAGCACGTATGGCCGGTGATTTAGTTCACGGGTATAGAGGCAAGGCCCCACTTCGCTTCCGCTTTCGCTTGTTCTGTTGAAAGACGATTACTTCGAGGGGTTGACCGTCTGATCTCTTACCAAGAAAACGGCCGCTCTTGGATCAGGCGCGGTTTTGCAAACACACCTGCGGGTAAAGGGAACCTCACGCTCGACGAGCGTGAGGCCACATGACGTTTACGTGACATTGCCGTCCGTTCGGTTTGCTGCCTGTGCGAACGGCCTACCGCGCCGCCAGTCCAGTCGCGCCCGCGCGAAGCCCTGAGGGGCCGGGAGCCGGCGTCAGACTTCCGTCCTCTTCGACGCGGAAGGCACTAATCGCCTTCGAGGCGCCATCAAGCGAGTAGAGGACGCGGCTGTCTTCCGTTAGAGCGAGGTCGGTCGGACCCGCCCCCGTGGTTGCCGTTACACCGTTCGCGTCGAGCAGTGTCAATTCCCCGCCACGCGACAGGCCGTAGCCCGAGATCGTGTTGCTTCCTGTGTTCGACGTGTAGGCGAACCGACCGTTCCGCGTGATCACAACCCAACAGGCCGCCGTCTCCCTAGTGCCAATGGATGGACTGATCACGTTCAGTGAACCGCCAGCGCTCACGTCGTAGGAAGAGAGCGCGCCGGCGCCGGGCGCTCCGCCGAACGCCTCGGAGACGACGAGCGTTCCATTGCGGCTGAACGCGAAACCGAATGGTGTATCACCCTCGGACGGCTGCACGTTGGGACCGGTGGCACGCCCGCTCGCTCCGACTGAATACGTGCTGATGCTGTTGGTCATTTTTTCGGTGACCACCAGCACGCCCCCGTCTGGGCTGAATTCAACTTGAGCCGCACCAGCGGCTGCGCTGCTCAGGGACCGCGTCGAGTTCGCGATGTGGTGAAGGTTGCCATTACCGTCCAGCTCGAATCCAGTGATATTGCCCGTGCCGCCCGCGTTGAGCACATAGACCAGCCGCCGGTGCACGGTGACACTGACTGGGCGGATCCCTCGGGAGGCAACTCGATCGAGCAGATCAAGGCCAGTGGGCGTCACCGCGAAGACCGACACCTCGTTGCTGCCGGCGTTCACCACGAACAGGCGGCGATTGTCATGACTCAGGACCAAGGCTCCCTGATTGCCGAGCCCTCCTCCTGTCCCCAGGCCGCCAGTGGCGAAAGCGCCCGGCGCCGCCAAGCTGCCGTCTCCGGCGCGCGGGAAGACCAGTACTTCATTACCTGCGGGTGAGTTGGTCGAGACGTAGACCGCGCCCGCGTTGCCGCTCCCGCCGGAGGCGGAGGCTTGGGAGAACTGCGGAGCGGCGCGGGGCGTAGTAATCGTGTTGCTGTCCGAACAGGCCACCGTGCCGAGCGCGATCACTGTCGCGAGTGAGATCTTCCAAGTGGTTTCCATGACGCAGAGCTCCCATGTTGAGTGAAAAAGGAGCCGTGCACTGGCCCCGAATTCGTCGTGGAAGCAATCTGAAAGCGGAAGCGATGTACGAGCAATGGATTTCGCGTGGTATTAGAGTACTCTCACGCTTCTCTAACGGGCGATGACTCCGCGGACGGAAGCCACAACACGAACGCACTACCTCTTCCCGGCGTGCTCTGCACTTCGATGCGACCCTGCTGGAGCTCGGCCAGCAGCCGGGCAATCGTGAGGCCCAGTCCGGCGCCGCCGTGGGCACGGCTTCGAGAGCGGTCGACGCGATAAAAGCGGTCGAAGATGCGGCTCCAGTGCTCGGGCTCGATGCCGCAGCCCGTATCGCGCACGGCGACGCCCACCATGCCGGCGCCTTGTTCGCAGGAAAAGACGACGCTGCCGTCGCTGGTGTACCGCACAGCGTTGGACGCGAGGTTCAGGAGAATCTCGCGCGTGCGACCTGCGTCGCCGATTGCGTGCAGCGAGTGGTCAACCTCCGCAGGCACGCGCAGGCCCCTGTCCGCGGCCATCGCCACTGCAATCTCTTCCACCTCGCGGACAACCTCCGTCAGATCGAACTGCCGCCGCTCTACAGGGAGCTGCCGATTTTCGCCGCGAGCGATGAGCAGCAGGTCTTCCACCATGCGCGTCATGCGCTCGGTCTCCCGGGCGATCCCGGCCAGGGCCTCACGCTGATCCTCCGCACTCCGGCGATCATCCAGCGACCACTGGACCTGAGCGCGGAGATGAGTGAGCGGCGTCCGCAACTCATGGCTCGCATCAGCGGTGAACCCTTCGAGTGCGCGATGCGATCGCTCGACTCTCTCCAACAGCCGATTCAGGACCTCCGACAGTTCGGTCACTTCGACCACGCCGGTTGGCGCTGTCACACGGCGACTCAAGTCATGGGGTTCGATCGCTCGCGTTTCGCCCACCACGTGTCGTAACGGGGCCAGCGCGACCGCAACCGCGCGGCTCGTCGAGCCGCGAGCGATGAACGCCGCGACCGGCAACAGGAGGAGAGCAGCACCCGCGAGGCCGACCAGAGACAGCACGTAGGGGCCCCGGCTGCCAGCCAGCAGAATGTCAAACTCCCCCGCGCGGCGATGGAGGATCCGGTACCGCCACCGGCCCCTTTCGGCCACTGCGCGCACGAGCTGCTCACGTCTCTCGCCCTCCGAGACACCCGCTTTCGGAGATTCAACTTCCTTCGCCGGCATAGTGGGGGACAGGAAATAGATTGTGCTGGCACCACCGGTGTTGTCCGCTGGGGTGGTACGCGTGATTAGAAACGGTTCGCCCGTGCCAATGAGCCGTTCGGCGAGCATTGCGGGCGCCACGGTTGTCCGCTCACCGCCAGGATCCGCGTAGAGACCGATCAGCGACTGGACCACGTCTGCGGAGCGTTCGAGCGATTGCTTGAGCGCCAGCTCGCTCAGAGTGGCGAAGAGCACGACGACGAACGCCGCGTATCCAGCGAGCGTCAGCCAGAGCACCCGGCCGAACCGGCGTGTGAGGATCCAGCCCAGGCTTCGCTCGCTCATGACGCGTCCAAGCGATAGCCGACGCCGCGCACCGTGCGGATAACGACTCCGAGAGGGCCCTGTGCTACCTTCTTTCGCAAGTAGTTGATGTACACATCGACCACGTTTGTCTCCGTGTCGAAGTGATAGTTCCAGACCGCCTCAGCGATCCGGGCGCGGGACACCGTGCGCCCGGCGTTGCGAGCGAGGAACTCGAGGAGCGCAAACTCGCGGGGCGACAAGTCGATCGCCTTCCCCCCCTTTGTGACCCTGCGCCTGAGCGGGTCCACCGAGACATCTCCCACTGAGAGCACCGTGTCCTGGTGGCGGAGGTGTGAGCGCCGAATCAGCGCCGATACGCGGGCCAACAACTCGGGAAGATCGAACGGTTTGGTCAGGTAGTCGTCCGCGCCCCCTTCCAGGCCGCGGACTCTCGATTCCAACTCGTCGCGCGCCGTCAGCAGGAGTATGGGCGTCGCGACGTTCCGGCGTCGCAGCTCCTCGACCACGGCGAACCCGTCGCGGCCGGGAAGCATGACGTCGAGCACCACGCAGTGATATTCGCCGGCAAGCGCGCGATCGACGGCCCGGTCGCCCGACTCGGCCTGGTCAACATCGTAACCTTCCTCTCGAAAGGCCTTTCGCAAGAAGCCCCGAAGGTTCCGATCATCTTCAACCAGCAGGAGGCGCACGAGCGGAAGCTAGAGCGAATCGTGTCAGCATGGCAACGGCTGGCGGCGGGAATTAGAGAACTCTAATTCACCCTCATCCGCTCGTCTTGTCGTTCTTCGTTCCAGCCTCTTCCAAACTAGCGTCGCAACAGCTTCTCGCCCGGGGCTGAGCTCGCGCCGTTCCGCTGGGCTGCGAACTGAACGAGAAATTTAGTCGCGAAGCCGGAAGGCTTAAGAGGCGTTGTCACTATACCCGTGATTTAGTTCACGACATTCCGACTTCCCTTTGTCGGATCCGGAGCACAAGGCGGTTGCTCGCACCTCACGGAGATAAATCAGGGCGTCGTGAACTCGAACACTAGGATCTCTGCCACTGGCACGCCTCGCTATTCAGCTGCCGTTTGCAGTGCGTCTACGGCCTGAACGTGCCGGTCCTCGCCTCGTAATGCCTTTTTTCACCGCCAAGTAGCCGCACGACTAGAGTCCGAACCCCGCGCCCAAGCGCAGTGCCAGGATTCTTTTTTCCGCTGACAGCCGGCTTGAGCTCCCCCTTCAACCACCGCTGCACCTCATCGAGATCGCTCAGCGAGAGCGTCTCCACATCCAGCAGCAGGTTGTAGTACCCCCGCTGCCCTTTCTTCGGCAGCTGGACTGCCACCTTGTACGGCGCCTCCACGGCATTCTCCGCCTCATCCACGGCCGCGTACTCACCGAGCGATTCGGCCCTGTTATTCACGACGCGCACCACCTGGTACTTCTTGCCGAGCACGTCGTATCTGAGAATGACATCCCACTCGAACGCAGCCTTGAGATCGTCGAACCAGCGGCCAGACGTCCATCGCTCGAGACGATAGTGCAGCCGCGCGGGAAATCCGTTCGCGAGCAGATCGCGCATAGACACGTCCGCTAACAGTCCGGCAGAAGAGACCGTCGGGGGCTCATCCGCCCACGCGGTCTGGGGAGGCAGCAGCACCTCCAGACGCACCTTCTGAGCGCTGAGCGGTGCGGCGATCGCGAGAATGCTGGCGGCGACGAGCCGGAGCTTCAGCATCGTCCTAGCTCCGTCGCACCATCAGTCGGGGAAGCTTGGTTCTGCATCGCTAGAAGCGCCGGCGTACCCGGAGAAACACATTCGCCGGCTCCTTCGGGCTCGACACTGCCTTCGCCCCGTACACCCCGAAGATGCCCAGGTCGAGGCCGAGTCCGACGTCGGTCCTGAATGTCCCGAACCGGGGGAAGCTGTTGCTCGAATACCGGAGAGTTCCAGACGGCTGGCCGACCAGCCAGCCCCGCCCCGCATCGACGAACGCAACGGCTGTCGGCTGCACCGTGAAGCCGATGCCTCGGAGCCGGATCGGCCTCGCGTTCAGAAAATCCAAGAGCGGCCAGTGTAGCTCGTTCCGATACTCCAGTTGCGCCAGCGCAACCCGCTCGCACTGCGCGGGATTGCCCGGCGGCGGTTGACCTCCGTCGCTGCACTGCGACACATCGACCGTGCCCGGCTTGTACTCCCGGAAATCAATTCCGGGAACCGTCCCCACTCCGCCAACGGAGAATCGTCGCTCGAGTGGAAGCTCATCCCCGTGCAGCCAGCCGCCGAGTACGAGCCTGGCGTTGATCCAGGCGATCGGCGAAAGGCGGTTGTATCGCCTGAGGTCGATGAAGCCACGTCCGTACGACACCTGCGGAGCCATGCTGGAGCGCGCCAGCGGAGATGCGGGTGCGAAGGCCGTCATTGTTCCGGCGCCGTGCTCGTATTCGACGAGAATCAGCCACCCGGTCGATGGATTGTCCTCGTCGTTCCGGGTGTCGACGTTGGCGCGCAGCGCTCCCAAGTGGAACCGCCCGGCATCCACCAGCGGATTGGCGCGCCACGGGCTGCCATTTCGAAAAATCGAAAACACCTTTCGTGCCCGCGCGGAAGCCCAGCGCTCATCACTCCAATCCGCGGAGAAGCTAGTGTGCGGGCTCATGTTGAACGTGGCGGTCGCCTTGGCGCCGTGACGGTTAAAGTGATCGCGAAAGTCGCGATGGATGAAAAACGCCGCCAGCGCTGCATCCGGATCCGGCAGCTGCCATGGCTCGACCGCGGTCATCACGTCGTACGATGAGACGCCAAGGGCGTAGCCTCGACCCCGACCGACGCGCATTTCAGCGATGATACGATGTCCCAGATTCTGGTCGTCCCAGTGAAACGTGTCCGCGCTTCTGATGATGCCCATCACTGACGCATTCAGCGCGGCGGCGCCGATGCTGTCGTGAAAGACCGGCCCGATGTAGATCGGCAATCCTTCGACACGGTTGTAGGTCTTCCCCGAGCTCAAGACCAAGCCGCTGCTCCTGCTTGATCTCGCCCACAGCCCCATTCGCTCGGCGGCCGTATCAGTCTTGACAGAGTCGACGCCTTGCGCGCGCGCGCGACTCGGACCGGCGCAAGCGAGGAGCACGCAGATCGCTCGCATCTTTTTCGCTGCATTTGTCATGGCCGTTCATACCCTCGTGGCGTTGATTCCAAGTCGCTTCATGCGCCTGTAAAGATTTGGCCTGTCCGTCTGTAGTCTTCGCGCGGCGTCGGCGATATTGCCACCGGCCTCCGCGAGCGCTCGCGCGATCACCGTTCGCTCGAAGCTCTCCAGTTTATCCGCCAGTGAGGTCGGCCCGCGCGCTCGGGAACCACGCTCATCACCCACTCGATCCCGCCCCCGGGCGGGCGTTGCGTCGAACGGAGCTTCATCGCGATCCACGATGAGCACATCCTCAACCTGCGGCCCCGCGATATCGGCGCCGGGATGCAGGATCGCTAGCCGCTCCACAATGTTGGCGAGCTCACGCACGTTTCCGGGCCAGGGGTAATCTCGAAGCAGCTGAAGCGCATCGCTCCGCCACCGGGGCTTCGCCTGCCCGGTTCGCTGAAGGAACTGCTCCGAGAAGTGTTCGACCAGCTCTAGGATATCGTCGCCGCGCTCACGGAGTGGCGGGATCGCCAACGGGATCACCTGCAGTCTGAAATAGAGGTCCTCTCGAAACGTTCCGTTCCGCACTGAGCGTTGCAGATCGTGATTCGTCGCAGAAATGATCCGCACATCTGTGCGAATAACTCGATTGCCACCCACACGCTGGATTTCCTTGGCTTCGATCGCCCGCAGCAGTTTGGCCTGCGCGTCGGGTCCGAGATCACCAACCTCATCGAGGAACAGCGTACCGTGATGCGCCAGCTCGAACCTGCCGATGCGGGTCTGAGTCGCGCCAGTGAATGCGCCGCGCTCGTGACCGAACATTTCGCTCTCGACCAGGTCGCGCGGGATGGCCGCACAATTCACGCGCACGAACGGCTTATCGCGGCGGGTGCTCCCATCGTGGATGGCACTCGCCACCAACTCCTTCCCAGTGCCCGATTCTCCGATGATCAGTACGCGCGCGTCCGTGGGTGCGATGCGCGCGATCATCTGCCGTACTGAATTCATCGTGCTGCTCTTGCCGACCATCTGTCCCGCGAACCCAAGCTCCGCGCGCAAGGCGCGGGCGACGCGGCGCGTCTGTCGCAGCTCGAGCGCCGAGGAGACCGCCAGCAGCACTCCTTCCGGAGTGAGTGGCTTCTCCAGAAAGTTGAACGCGCCGAGTTTGGTCGCCTTTACCGCGTCGGCGAGGCCCGCCCGTCCGCTCATCATGATGACGGGGAGGTCCGGTGCGATGCTCCTCAGACGAGCGAGAGTCGCCATGCCGTCGAGCTCGCCCGGCATCATTAGATCCAGGAGCGCAACGTCGGGCTCACCATCCTTGACTCGCGCGACCGCTTCGACGCCGCTTGGCGTGTCCGCTACCTCGTAGCCTTCACCTGTCAGCAGGGCGCCGACCATGCGCCGAATGTTCGGCTCATCGTCGGCGATGAGAACTATCGGCACTTAGGTCGAGCGATCCGGAGGGGAAGCAGCGGACGGCGGGACCCGACGCGCATCGGCGGCGCCTCTAGCTTCGGAAAGGAGCTTCGTGGTGAAGCGTTGCCCCTCGGTTATTCGCTCGACCTCGATGGCAACCGCCTCGAGCGATTGTTCGATTCGCTCGAGTCGCCCGGAAACCTCGCTCGGGATCCGTGGATTCTTGGACTCAGCGTCCATCTTCCTCGAATATGCTCTTGCGAGCGGAACACCCACGGCCAGGATGATGGCAGTCGCGAAGGCGCCCAGCGGAACAACTATTTCTACTCCCATTTCAGTCAATCCTCACGGCGCTGCCGCCGTTCGCGGGAATCGTGAATTGTATTTCTGTTCCTCTGCCCAACGTGCTCGTCGCGTTCACGGTTCCATCGTGCGCCCATACAGCTTGGCGCGCGATCGCCAGCCCTAATCCGGTACCGCCGGGCTTGTTCGTGACGTATGGCTCCCAAATGGTGCCGAGATCCTCCGACGCGATTCCCTTGCCGGTGTCGGCTACGGAGATGCGCACTGCGTCGCGCCCATCGAGCTTGGCGGCGTGGGCTTTCACTGTGATGCGGCCGTTTTCCTCGGAGGCATCGACGGCGTTGAGCAGCACGTTGCTCAGTGCGCCGGCTAGCGCTCCGTTGTGACCGTACACTCGGGGAAGATTCTCGTCTATCTCCAGCTCGAGAGCAATGCCCGATGGCACACTGCTGCGCGCGGTGTAACGAACCAGCTCTCCCATGTCGACCTCCGACGGCGGACCATCGGGCAGGCGTCCGAACTCTGCGAAACTCTTCGCCATGCGATCGAGCCGCTCCGACTCCATCGTTATGACATCGACGTCCTGCTGCAACGCTTCGGGCGCCTGCCCGCGCAGTCGAGCGAGCGCGAAGCGGATCGGGGTCAGCGGATTCTTGATCTCGTGGGCCACTCTTCTCGCGCTTTCCCTGAATGCGTGTAGCCGCTCTGCCTCGACCGCTTGGCGCCGGCCGTGCTCCAGCTCCGACACCATCTCGCGCATGCTCTGGCGCAGGGTTTCGAACTCCGGTGCGCCACGCACTCTGCTGGTTGTGACCTCGATCGTCGCGCCGTCATCGCCGTTCACCCGGCCGCCGGATACGGCGGTTGGCTCGGGAGGCGGGGGCAACGGCTCGCCGTGACCAATGAGCTCCGTCCATCGCACCAGCTCGTCGAGCGGCCGGCTCAATTGCCGGCTCAGATGTCCGGCTACGCGCGACGCCGCTCCCGTCAGGATCAGTAGTGCGAGAACGCCGGCGATGGCGATGATTCGGACGGTGCGGCCGGCGAGAAAGCTGTAGCGGCGCGCCTGCTCCACGGATAGGCGGAGCTCCCGTTCGTGCGCATCGATGGCGCGACGCTGCGACCGCGTCAGCGGTGCCTCCCGGGCCGCCGCTATCGCCTTCTCACCGCTTGCCGCCACGCTGTCCCAGGCCGGTCGTCCAGTCACGAACGGCAGGGCGGTGCTCACCGTCCCGCTCCACAATAGCGTGAGGACCAAGGCCGGAACGATCGCGAACAGCGACAGGATGAGAACCAGTCGCGTGCGGAAACGCAGTTGATTCATGGGGGTTTGGGTATAAATTATACCCGTACGGCGCGACTTCGAGGATCCGGCGACCCGTCAACTGAGGGTTGACGCGCTCGCATGGACCTGAAGACGCACCGCCTGCGGCATCCGTCGCAGGATTGATACGGCGTGCAGCCGTCGCGGCAAATAATCGCAGGCACGCAGCCTCGCACAGGAAATTCCCAAAAAATGAGTTCTCGACCACATCGGTCCGCGTCGGGGAGCGCGCACCGGCATGTTGCCCCAGTACACCGCGGGCCGCAGGCAATCACCCCGGTCCACCGCGGTCCGCAGGCAATGTCCCCCACAGCGTTGGCCTCTCCCCACCACGCTCCGAACGCTGCACTGCTCATCGACTTCGATAACGTCACGATGGGCATACGCTCCGAGCTCCAAACGGAGCTCAAGAATCTTCTCTCCTCCGACATCGTAAAAGGCAAAGTCTCGGTGCAGCGCGCCTACGCCGACTGGCGTCGGTATCCGCAATACATCGTCCCGTTGGCGGAATCGTCCATCGACATGATCATGGCGACCGCTTACGGCTCCGCCAAAAAGAACGCGACGGATATTCGTCTCGCCGTCGACGCGATGGAGCTCGTTTTCACACGCCCGGAGATCGGCACCTTCATTCTCCTTTCGGGCGATTCCGATTTCGCCAGCCTTGTCACCAAGCTCAAGGAATACGGCAAGTACGTCATCGGAGTAGGGATCCGCGAGTCCTCGAGCGACCTCCTCGTCATGAACTGCGACGAGTACTACAGCTATAACGCGCTCGCCGGCCTCGTGAAGAGCGGTGAAGAGGAAGTCGTGAAGAAGGACCCGTGGGAGCTGGTGACGGAAGCGATCACTCGCATGAAACGGAACGGGGACGTCATGCGCGCCGACCGCCTGAAGCAGGTGATGCAACAGATCGACACGTCGTTCGACGAGAAGAACCTCGGCATGTCCAAGTTCTCGCGTTTCGTGACCGAAGCCGCGCACCGTGGCTTGCTCACTCTCACCAAGCTGGAGAACGGTCAGTTCGAGGTTGGTCCGCCGGGTGCCGCGCCACGCACTTTGCCTGCTGGTCAGGAGAGCACGGAACCTCATGCCCCGAGGGTCGCGGCACCTGTTGAAGGGGGCGAGTCGGGCGAGCGCCCGCGTCGCGGACGAAGAGGCGGAAGGGGTCGGGACCGGGACGGCCGCGGTCAGCGTCTTGCGGCAGTTCCGGCGCAGACATCCCCAGTCGAGCCTGAGTTCCCCTCGCAGCCCCAAGAAGCGCGAGTCGATTTGCCCATTGCTTCCGCTGGTGATGTCGGTTCAAGCGGGCTACGGCTCAGGCGAGAGGAGGCGTTCGACTTGGTCAGGCGGGCGGTCGGCGCCAATGGGGACGCTCCTGTTCGCGCGAGCCAGGTACGCACAACCGCGCGCGAGTTGCTCGGCCGAGACAGCGAGAGCCTCAGCGAGCGAAACTTCACCCGCATTCTGCAGGACGCTCACGATGCCGACATCATCGATCTCCGTCGGCGCGGCAGCGACTACGAAGTAGCCCCAGCAGCACCTTCGACATCTGTCACCGATCAGCTCGCAGCAGCGGAACCGCCCAAGCTTGCTCCACCCGCGGCGCCCTCGGCACCAACGGGGATGGGTGCGCGTGCTGGTGGTCCGGCTCGGGGACGTGGTCGCGGACCGATAGGGGCGCGGGTCGGTATCGTGCCGCCAGACTTGCTCTCCGTCGGCGTGGTCGAGACCTTGAGACCTGCTCCCGAACCCGTCTCCGCCGAGCCCATCCCCGATCTTCCTCTAACGGGTGAGGATGCGCTCTCGGATAGCGATCTCAAGCCACGCAGCGGACGCAAGCGTGTGTCGAGCGACGACAAGAAGCCGCGCGGCGGACGAAAAGCTGCAACGACCTCCGAGGAATCGGACGAGAACCCAGCCCCCCGCCGCGCGCCTCGCAAGAGCCGCCGCAGGACGGCTAGCGAATAAGTGTGAGGGCGCAAAAAATCTCGAGCCCGGAAGATTCCGCAGCGACTCTTCTGGGGTCGAGGCCTCGCTCCCAGTACCACCGCGGTCACATCCTTCCAGGCAGCTTCTACGAGCGCGAAACCGAGATCGTCGCGCGAGAGATGCTCGGTACCATCCTCGAGTACGAAACCGAAGACGGACTCGCCAGCGGAATAATCGTCGAGACCGAAGCCTACTTGGGCGAGCATGATCTCGCCTGCCACGCTGCCGCTGGACGCACCGCCCGCACCGAACACCTCTACGGTCCGCCCGGCATCGCCTATGTCTATTTCATTTACGGGATGTACTGGTGCTTCAACGCCGTTACTCGCTCGGAAGGGCTGCCGAGTGCGGTGCTAGTTCGCGCGCTGGAGCCGCTCGACGGGGTCGCGCTGATGCACAAGCGCCGCCCTCGCCTGCGGAACGATGTCGAGCTGACGAATGGTCCCGGAAAACTGTGCGCTGCGCTCGGCATCACGGGCTCGACGAATGGAATGAGCCTCGAGCGGAAGCCGATCGTGATCCGAGCCGGAGAACCAATCGAAGAGCACGACGTCCAAGTCACGTGCCGGATCGGCATCACCCGCTCCGCCGACTGGCCCCTCCGCTGGCATGCCAAAGGGAATCGCTTCGTGTCCAAAGGAAAGGTCTCGGCATAGGCGTCAAAAAAAACGGCCCCCGAAGGGGCCGTTTGTCCAATCGCCAGGCGCGCCGATAGCTGCTATTCCTGGTCGATGGAGCTGCCGAAGTTGTAACGGACGCCGAACTCGAAGAACGAAAGGACGCTCGGGAACAGGAAGTTCGGGTTGCTTGGGAGTATCGTTTCTTGGGCGAAGATCGCCGCGCGTCTGGTCTGAATCTGGATACCGCCCATCCCTAGCACGGCGCTGCGGCTGCGCAACTGGTCGATGCTGCTGAGGAAGGCGTTGTTGGGAAAGGTATTCGTGCTGTCTACGAATACCCTGGCGTCGCCCAGAATTGCGAGTGTGTAGCCGAGACCTGCGTACGGAGTGATTCCGCCAAAATGCTTGGGGAAGGCTAGCGCGGCGAAAGTGATGCGGCGGAGGTCGCTCACCTGGACCGTGCGCTGGCCGGTTCTCGAGGCTGGATCTGACACATCGACATTGCGCTTGAAAATGGACTGGTTCCCCGATACGTAGAGGCCGCCCTTAGTCCGCGTAATGAGCCAGTCGATGCCAAGATCCACCGTCGATGTGTTGCCGTGGCCGGGTGCGGAAAAGGTGTTGACTCCGCTCTTGAATCCCCAAAACCACGAGTTGTCGAAGTTCCGCATCTCCTGCGCGTTCGCGCTCGCGGAAACGACGAGTGTGGCAACGACCGCCACGCCAACTGCTCTGAGCTTCTGCATTAAGGCGTCCTCTAGATTATGCCTAGCTTCGTCCCGACGGTCTTGAAGGCCGCGATGGCCTGGTCCAGATCGTCGCGTGAGTGGGCAGCGCTGAGCTGGCAGCGCACACGCGCCTGCCCCTGGGGAACGACCGGAAAGCCGAACCCTGTCACAAAGACGCTTTCGTCCAGCAACATGTCACTCACTTTTATAGCGGTCGCCGTTTCGCCCACGATTATGGGTACGATCGGAGTCTCCCCCGGCAGGGGTTTGAAGCCCGCCTCAGCAATTGCTGCGCGGAAGTAGCGGGTGTTGTCGCGCAGCTTCTTCACCAGCTCGGGATGGTGCTCGAGCTGCTTGATCGCCCCGAGTGCGCTGGCGGCCACCGTCGGCGGAAGCGCGTTGGAGAAGAGCTGGGGGCGGGACGTCTGGGTGAGCATGTCGCACAGTGCTGCTGGCCCCGCCACGAATCCCCCGGCCGCACCGCCGAGCGCCTTGCCGAGCGTCGACGTGATGATATCGACCTCGCCCAAAACATCGAAATGTTCGGCGGTGCCGCGTCCGTTCGCTCCAAGAACTCCCGTCCCGTGCGAATCGTCAACCGCCACGATCGCGTCGTAGTCCTCTGCCAGCTGAAGGATCTCTGGCAGCTTAGCGATGCTCCCCTCCATGGAGAATACGCCGTCCGTCCAGATGATGCGCCGCCGCGCGGTCTTCGCGCTTTCCAGCTTCGACTTCAAGTCATCAAGATCGGAGTGCTGATATACAGCGGTAGTGCATTTCGTGATCGCCTTTGCGAGCCTGATCGAGTCTATGATTGAGGCATGATTGAGCGCATCGGAGACCACGAAGTCGTTTTGCTCGACGATCGTCGCAGTGAGCCCCTCATTCGCGTTCCAGGCGGAGACATAGCTGAGCGATGCCTCCGTACCGACGAGATCAGCGATCGCCCGCTCCAGATCGCGATGAATCGTGAACGTGCCGCATATGAATCGGACGCTGCCAGTTCCCGCGCCGAACGTCTTCAACCCATCGAGTCCCGCCGCCACCACCTCGGGATCGTTCGAGAGGCCGAGGTAATTGTTCGATGACAGGATCAGCACTTCTCCGCGTCCCTCCATCTGGACACGCGCACCCTGCGGCGAGGCCAGATAATTGAGACGCTTGTAAACGCGTTCCTGCTTGAGCCTTTCGATGGCGGCCTCGAGCTCGGAGTCGAATTTCTGGTTCAGTGGCACAGCATCCTCACGTGTGATGCGAAAGGTGTTTTCTTAGGCGATCTCGAAGATGACTTTGCCGGCCTCGCCGGACTTGATCGCTGTGATTGCCGCATCGGCTTCGGCGAGCGGGAAACGATGCGTGATGACGGGCGTGGGATCGAACTCGCCCGATCGCAAAAAACGCGTCATCTGGTGCCACGTCTCGTACATGCGGCGGCCGACGACTCCGTATATCGTGAGGCCTTTGAAGATGACCTCCGTGGCCAGGTCGAAGTCGACCTTCTTCGACGGGATGCCGAGCATTTGTACGCGTCCACCTACCCGAACGAGGGCGAAAGCCTGATGAATCGCCGCCGGCACTCCCGACATCTCGAGCACCACGTCGGCGCCGAGACCGCCGGTGGCGTCCTTCACGATCCTGGTCGCCTCTTCCGGATGGACGGCGTCGTGCGCGCCCATTCTCTTCGCCAGTGCTAGCCTGGTGTTTTTTACATCGGTCGCGATGATCCTCGATGCACCCGCGGCCCTGCAGATACCTACTGCGAAGATTCCGATCGGGCCGCATCCGGTGATGAGCACGACCGCGCCGGGAATTTCAGCTGTGAGAACGGTGTGGAAGGCGTTGCCCATCGGGTCGTGGATTCCGCCCACGTCGTATGAGATCTCGTCGGCCAGGTGCCACACGTTCGTGGCGGGCATCGAGATGTACTCGGCAAAGCAGCCGTCGCGATCCACACCAATTATTTTGGCATAGGGGCACACGTGCGAATTACCCGTTCTGCAAAGGAGGCAGCGACCGTCGACGATGTGCCCCTCTGCCGTGACGCGGTCTCCTTCTCTCACGTCGGTGACGAGCCGTCCCGCCTGAACGACATCGCCGGCGAACTCGTGTCCGACGACAAATGGCGGTTTGCACCGTCCCTTCGCCCACGTGTCCCAGTCGTAGATATGAACGTCGGTGCCGCAGACTCCGGCACGACGTACACGAATGAGAACCTCGTCCTCACGGATTCTTGGCTCCGCGACATCCTTGAGTTTGAAGCCGGGCGACGCGGATTCCTTTACCAGCGCTTTCACGAGCAGCTACTCCGTTGAGTATCGAGATGGATGTTTGTTTCTCGCGTCAGGAATTTTAACCTGCTAGGTGCGCGCCGGTTTTGGAAGTGATGACTGCGTCCAGGGAATCGGCGGCGGAAAAGATTGCACGCACATCTCTTGCATTCTATATTCGCTGCGAGTTACGAGCAGTGATGCGAGCTCGTCGACGCACAGTCGGTTGAGTGGCCCGCGTGCCGGTCAGGACGCGATGCAGGACTCGCCGGTTCCACCAGGGAGTTGGTGAGAGTTCTACTTCATCGTGGAGAGACACTTATGGCAGCAGCGAAGAAAAAGGCGCCTCGCAGAGGAAGCAAGGCGGCCCGTAGCGCGTCGGCGCGCAAGGGCGCTCGCACGCGCGCGCGGAACAAGGCAGCCCGCAAGGCCGCGCGTAAGCGCAGGTAGCTCGCTTCGAGAGAGACAAAACGGAAAAGCCGGCGCGAGCCGGCTTTTTTGCCGATAAGAACCACTCGGACAGTCACGTCACCTCGAGTATCTTGCGCTCGCCAGCTCGACGATCCGTGCAATGAGCGCCGGATATTCAAGTCCCGCCTTCTCTGCCGCGCGCGCGAACTCGCTCTTCCCCTCCAGGTAGCAGTTCGGATTCGCCTCGATCACAAAAACCTCTTCCTCGGCGGTGACCCGTAGATCGACGCGCCCATAATCGCGCAGGCGCAGTGCCTGGAACGAGTCGATGGCGACCTGCTGAATCTTAGTGGTCAGCTCCTCCGACAGATCTGTAGGAAACACTGACTTCGTCCCTTGGAACTCCGATCCTTTCTCGTCGCCGTCGTCGCCCCACTTGGCTTCCCAGCTGGCGATCTTGGGAAGCCCCGAGGGAAACTTCGAGAAGTCGAGCTCGATTATCGGGAGGGCCTCGACCCTGCTGTTTCCGATCACGCCGACGTAGAACTCCCGCCCGTCGATGAATTCTTCGACCAGTACCGGGGATTGATACTCCTGCTGAGTGCTGCTGATCACATCAAGCAGCTCTTTCACATCGTTGACAATCGACTTCTGGGTGATGCCTAGCGATGCGTCTTCCTGCGGCGGCTTGACCAGCAATGGGAATTTAATGTCGCCCGCCCAGTCCACCTGACCACGGTACATCGTCGCGAACTTCGCCGTCTTGATGTTATGAAACGTGAGCACCTTTTTGGTCAGGACCTTGTCGCCGGCGAGAATGAGTCCGGCGGGACTCGAGCCGGTGTAACGGAGATCGAGAAGGTTGAGCAGCGCCGCGACGTTCGACTCGAGCGCGCTCTTGCCCCTAAAAGACTCGGCCAGGTTGAACACGAGCTCCGGTTCCTCCTTGGTGAGCTCGTCGATCAGCGGCTGCACCGCGTCGTCGACCGCCAGCCTGCGCGAAGTGTGGCCGTTCGCCTCGAGCGCGGCGTCGAGCTGGTCGAGCAAGGGGTCGACCGGTGGATCGAGCGCGTCTTTACCGTGGAGGACCGTGATCTTCACGCGTCGGCGGCCGATTCGTTTCCGTCGATTGCGTTGGTGTGACGGTAGTTCATCATCACCGCAGTGCCGAATGCCGTGAGCTCAATCAGTGCCGCGGCTTCGAGTCCACCGAGTCTCAAGGAGAGCTGCTCAGCGCGGTCGGCGAGAAAATCCACGAACTGCCGGACCACCGCGGCGTTCTCTCCGGTCCAGTACGAGATCCGCGTGACGATCTCACGCTTGTGGCGGGAGAGGAATTCCGCCGCCGAGGCTGCCCCGGGAGCGTGGTCTGGCGCGACAAAAATCGTTCTCAGGTCGCCGTCGAATATCCGCTGATCGCGGATGGGAATGCTCTCTTCATTTTCTTGGTAGTGCTCGGCAACCGTGTACTGCATCGCCGCCACAGGCAGATCGTCGTCTGAGGGCTCGGGAACAACTGGGATCTGATGCGCGACCTCTTTCATCACGGCGTCGATGTATTCGAGCTTCGAGAGAGCACCCCAACCGTTATACGTGCTGCGCCAATCCAGCGCCGGCGTGAGCCAGACCGCGAACGTCTCGGCAAAATCCTCGTCGGGATGTTTCTGTGCATACCAGCCAAGGATGTGTCGCACGAAATCGCGGGAGAATGGATCGGCGCGATATCGCTCCCGGTACGGACGCGAGTACGGCCCAAACATCTTTCGCCAGTCGGGCCGGTCATACAGACGATAGGCGTAGTTGAACGCATGCCCGGCTTCGTGGCGCAGATAGCGCATTGATTCATCGGCGTTCTCGACCGCCGACGAGTAGTCCTCTTCGATCTTCGAGAGGCGCGCGTCGGCCAGATAGAATGGAACGCCAATCAGGGGCGTTCCATCCGGACAGCCCCACTGATCGCTCAGATAGACCGGCGGTCGGAACTCCAGGCCCTTGGCGGCGAGCTCCTGGTAGAGCTGGCCGACGAGCTTTTCGAGAAGCGTTCCTCGGATCTCGAGACCAATGTCCGAGATCCGCTGCGACAGGAGTGCGTGACGCTCGCCTTCCCAGTTGGGAGCTGCATGTTCCACGGCGAAAGTTCGGGCAAGCTACGTACCGGACGTCCCCGTGGTTCCGTTAGCTGCGAGCGAGACTAATGGTTATGAGCGCTCGGTCGCCCGATCCCAGGCCGTGGGGGTTCCGCCCAGTGCATTCACCCCCCCCTTAAGCTGCTCTTCTGGTTCCAGCTTCCGGATGCAAAGAGCCCCGCGATTTGAGCGGGGCGTTAGGCAACTCGGTGCGCGCCGTCTGGCCGGGCCCGGGTGCCGGCCGGCCTTTAGTACTAGCGGCGCGAGTCAGGCCGCCCGGGTCGCTGCATCGTGATCCGCTTCGGGCACCGGTCCCCAGACATAGGCCGAGAAAAGCGGAGTGGGCTCCGTCTTGTCGCCCCGCGAGATAATGATGCCGATTGGCTCGGGTGATCCTGCCTCCTTACGATCCTTCTTCATTCTGCTCTCACGGTTATTGGTCGGACACTGTCCTCAGCGCCATTCAAGGCACCCGACATGCCAACGCCGAGAACGTTCGCATGTAGTTGCTATTAAAGGAGTTGCAGATGAGGGCTTGTCCTGTCGCCAACAAAGCGTCGCAAAACGACACTTCCTAATAGGACATCCGTGTCGATCCGATACGGCGTCAGCTCGCTATTTTTCTGGCGAGGAAGCTTTTGGAGGAAGTCGAATCGTCTTCGACTGATATCGACCAGCCCTTGTACTGTCGCCGCAGCTCAGCAACCGAGAGCCCCCGCTGGCCGCGAACGATCGTTCCGACCAAATGGACGCCGCCGTCTCGTGTTGCAGTCTGAAGCAGTTCGAACGCGCGGTTGCGCTCCTCGGAGGAAAGCCCGCTGAACGCCTCCGAGGTACAGACGAGGGCGCCGAGCGGCACGTCGGGAGACCAGTCGGTGAGATCGGCCACGTATCCCTGGATTTTGTCGGCGAGGCCGGCGGCGTGGGCTGCATTCATCACGCGCTCGAGCGAATCCACTTCGCTGTCGACCGCTGTCACATCGCAACCGTGCGCGGCCAGATAAAGCGCGGTGCGATCGATCTCCCCACCAGCGACGAGCACCTTCGATTCACCGGGAGGATGTATCTCACGCGCAAGAATCCCATCAGGCCGGATTCCCCAGTGCTCGGGACGACGGTATTCCTCTAGCAGCTTGATGCGTTTTTTCCGCCAGGTACTGTAGCCTGGGATGCGAAGACGCTTCCGGATGATGCGATCCACTTCTGCCCAGAGTAGGAGCTCGTCCATCGCGAACTGTTCGCCGGCGCGCAACGCGGCAGCCGCTTCGTCGCCAATCTTGAGAATGGCCGAGCGTGAAACCGACTCCTTGTAATTCTCGATCTCGTTCTCTACGTAAAGCTCGTACTCGTACTTGAGAGAGCGAGGACTTTGTTGCGGCATGGCGTCGGGCAGGGGAGGCGTGCTGGAGCCAGGCGTTTAAGGTAGACCACCTGGTTCAAGTCGCAAGTGTCAATTCACCAAGCTCAACCGTTGGAAGAATTGCTCGGCACGTCGCGCGTCGGTAGCGGCTGGCTATCTCCCCCACCTTCGGTCGGCCCTAAGGACACTTCTAGTCGACCGACCGATATCAGTCCAATGCGGACGCGTAGCGCACGATACTCACGACATCGTGGATCCCGAGCCGCTTCATGACTTCACCGCGCTGGCTCTCGACAGTCTTCGCGCTGAGCTTGAGCTCGCTCGCAATCGCGCGCGTCCGGTGGCGCTCCGCCACCGGGCGCAGGACCTCGATCTGACGCCGGGTGAGCTTCTCGAGCCGGCGGCGGATGGAGATGGCAACCGCGATGGCGTCAGAAATACGTGAAGGTTGCTCTTGAGTATCAGGTCCTGCGCACCCGCCCTCCGGTACGCCGCGGTCCTGCCGCCTTGGATCGAACCCGTCACAATCAGGAAGGGAGTCGTCGGACTCATCTAGCGCAGTATGTGGAGCGCGGCCCGCGCGTCGAAGTCAGCAAGGGAATGGTCCGACAAAACGACATCGCGCGCGAAGTCGCGAACCGCTTTCACAAACGCCTCTTTCGAGTCGACACGTTTTGCAACGCGGGTCATGCATGACCGGCGCAACTCGTACGCTATCAGGTCGGCGTCGGCAGCGCTGTCTTCGAGCAGCAATACGCGAAGGTTTTTTTTCATGCTACAACCACTGCTCAAATACTGGACATGCCCGACCCAAGACCTTCGCTCCAGAGAGCGATCATCATTGCATCCTGGTACTGTCGGCGTCTCTTGGCAGGAGATTGCGGCAGCTCCACTGTACTATACTTTGCTATTCTTTCTCAACAGGTGTCGGGCAGGTATGGAGAGGACGAGTCCGGGTAGGAAGTATCAAGTCAGGATGGCGCTGACGGGTTATCACGGTGTGAGCGAGCCGACGATCCGGTAAACCCTTTGTGCTGTGAGTATGAGCGACCGCAACGAGCTGCTCGACATCAATCAGGCCGCCACCTTACTGAAGGTGAGTGAGACATCGCTCCGCCGGTGGACTAATGCGGGTGTGTTGCCGTGCCTTCGTGTCGGCTTGCGGAGAGAGCGTCGATTCGGCGCGCAGACCTGTTCGCTTTCATGGAACAGCCTCGGGCCCCGAAACGCCCAGCGGATGGGAAGGAAGGTGCAATGAAGACGCAAGATTCGAGAGACGAGGCAATCGCTGCCATCAACGGCAATCGCCTGTGTGGCATCTACGGAAGCGATGCTGGCCGCCTCGACCTCACGTTGCCGTTTCTGCTTGAGGGATTGCAGAAGGACAGTGTCTGCTTCCTCATTGCTCCGGCGCGCGGCCAGGTGGAAATCCTGAAAGCGCTGGAGCGGCGGCGCCCTTCTTTGGACTCGGACATAAAGGCGCGCCAACTGATCGTGAGCGAGCACGAGAAATCTCCGTCGGCCCAGCTCCGCTTCTTCGAGACCGCGATGAATAAGGCTGAGGACGAGGGAGTCAGGTCGTTTCGCGTCGTTGGTGACATGTGGGGTCTTCGGCTGAAAGTATCAGCAAAGCAACCAGTCCAGCTCGAGATCGGATTCGAGCGACTTATCATCCCACGTTTCCCGGTGGCGCTATGTGCGTACGACGCGCGAAAGTTCGCCGGGGTTGAGCTGCTGGATGCACTGAAGGACCACGAGGACACCTTCAAGTTCCCGATGGGAAGAACGCTCGCATAATGAGCGAGAGCGGTTAGATGCCCGAACTTCCTGAGGTGGAGCGTGCCGCTCGACGTCTTTCTCTAGCGGCGCTGGGCAATACCATCGCATCGGTAAGGGCGATTCATCCCGCCCTAAAGCGCAAGTTGTCAATGTCGCAATCCCGCGCTGCCAAGGGAAAGCGAATCGAGCGCATCGAGCGACGCGGCAAACATCAGCTCCTCCATCTCGACAGCGGCGACACCCTGGTCGTGCATTTTCGGATGAATGGGGACTGGGAGATCGGCACGACCTCTGACGCTCTCGAGCGCTTTGCACGTGCTGTTATCGAGCTCACCGACGGCACCCGGATCTCGCTCGTCGATCGGCGCGCCCTCTCATCGATCACGCTCGACAAGAAGGGAGTGTCGTCGCTTCCGAAGCTCGGGCGCGAGGCCAGTGATCCCTCGCTCGACGCGGCCTATCTGTCGGCGGCGCTCCAGCGGAAGAAGATCGCCATTAAACCTGCCCTCATGGATCAATCCGTCGTCGCCGGACTCGGCAACATCTACGCTGCCGAGGCATTGTGGGAGGCGAAGATGGATCCGCGAAACCCCGCAGCGAAAGTGAGTCGGGCAAAGCTGGAGACCATCGTCGGCGCGATCAAACTGGTGCTGAGCCCGGGAAAGCGCCTCCCGGGACGATACACCGATAAACGGGGTGCCGGCCGTTTCGCCGTGTACGATCGGGAGGGGAAGAAATGCCGCCGCTGCGGCGGCACCATCGAGCGAATCGTTCAGGCAGGGCGGTCTACGTATTTCTGCCCCTCGTGCCAGCGCGGCTGATCGCGTTGGCCCGCCTACTAATCCATCACCTCGAGCAGCGCGCCCTTGATGTAGCCCGTCTCGGGGATCGACAGTATCTCCGGATGGTCCAACGGCTGGCCCGTGAGCGCGCGAATCGCGACACGCCGTCCGCTGTCCGCAGCCGCATCTTGTAACATCTCCAGAAAGAGCGGCTTCGTCAGATGGAAGCTGCAGCTCGCGGTGTACAGGAGTCCCCCGGGAGCGAGCAGGCGAATCGCGCGAAGATTGATTTCCTTGTACCCGCGCACCGCTCCAGGCAGAGCCGAGCGCGTTTTCGCGAAAGCCGGCGGGTCAAGTACGATTGTATCGAACGTAATTCCCTCGCGCTCCTTCTCGCGCAGATAGTCGAACGCGTTCGCTTCGACGAAGGAGATGTTGTCGAGTGAATTGCGCGCCGCGTTCTCGGCGGCCCTCATCAGCGCGGGCCCCGATGAGTCCAGTGCCGTGACGTGCGTTGCTTTTTTGGCGAGGTGCAGGGCGAACGAGCCGTGGTAACTGAAACAGTCGAGCGCTCTTCCGCGTGCCACGGTTCCGACGAAATGCCTGTTCTCTCTCTGGTCCAAAAAAGCGCCGGTCTTCTGGCCGGTCCAGGGGGCGGCGAGGAACCTGATTCCGTACTCGTGCACCTCGATCTCGCGAGGGACGTCGCCGTGCACGATTAACGTCTCACGCGACAATCCCTCCTTCGTGCGCAGGGTCACGTCGTTGCGCGCCAGAATTCCGGACGGCTCCACCAGCGAGCGCAGAGACCCAATCACTTCCTCCCTAAACCGCTCGAGGCCCGCGCTCATGAACTGCACAACGAGCCACTCGTCGTAGCGGTCGCAGACAAGAGACGGACATCCATCGGCTTCGCCATGCACCAGTCGGAACGCGTTGGTGTGATCCTCGAGCGGAACCCGGCGCGCAATGGCGGAAGCAATTCGCTCATCCCACCACGCTTGGTCGATCACCGCCTCCGGATTGCGGTCAAGGAGCCGCAGCGAGATCTCGGAGAGCGGACTCCACAGCGCCCAGCCAACCGGTTTGCCTCGATAGTCGTGCACTAGGACAGCGCCTGCATCCATCATCGGCCGCTCCGTCACGTCGGTCCGATAGATCCACGGATGTCCGCTCAGCCACCGACGCGCTCCTTTGGCGTTTACGCGGGCTACGGTCATGCGTGAAATTAACGGCCGGGGCGCGGCGCGGATTGTTGCAGATACTCAGATCGACTGATCATTCCATGCCGGGCAGTGTAAGCCCGTACGCTTCTTGCGGAGCCACTCGGCATGCAGGACATCCTCCCACTCTCGATCGGCGCGGTCTCAACGGGACTTCTCTATCGCGAGCACGCCATGCGTACGCGGGCCGAACGGCTCAGTGCAGCCACGCTGGAGACGTTGCTCAACGCGATCGATGCCAACGACGCTGACACCGGCGCGCACGTCCGGCGGGTCGCGAATTACGCGCTCATTCTCGGCGAGGCGGCCAGTCTGGACGAGCGCACGCTCCGGAGCATCGAGCGGGTCGCCCTCTTTCACGACATCGGCAAGCTTCACGGAGCACTCTCGGACATCTTCCACGATCCGTCCAAGCTGACTCTTGAGGAGCGGGGGGCAGTTAGGACGCACCCTCAGCGTGGTGCTGAGGTGCTTGCGCCGCTCAGCTCGTTTTATCCAGAGCTGGCGAAGGGAGTGGCCGCGCACCACGAGCGGTGGGACGGCACCGGGTATCCGCGCGAACTGAAGGCGAAGCGGATTCCGATCGAGGCGCGCGTCGTCGCGATCGCCGACAGTTTCGACGCAATAACCCACCGCCGCCGGTACCGTCAAGCTCGAAGCTTCAGCGAGGCGACGCGCGCGATCGCCGACGGGAAGGGCACCCAGTTCG
>JABXNS010000082.1_pt1 | contig 35590 bp, 32 predicted proteins | sample 7301101 | NCBI WGS metagenome assembly JABXNS01 (sample SAMN14449646, study PRJNA615230) | soil metagenome | isolation source: soil from bare, unvegetated metal-rich iron-sulfur acidic spring small-cell... | place: Canada: Paint Pots Mound, Kootenay National Park, BC | collected 2017-05-25 | reverse complement strand
CCCAATTGGCCTTCGGTTGCGCTGGGCACCGGCGTTCCGTGTTCGAGATTTGCGAGCAGTCTCGGCATGTTTTCTTTTTTATACCCCCGCCACGTAATTCAGCAACGCGACGACGACCAATGCCGCGGTTTCCGTGCGCAGGATACGCGTTCCCAGACCGATGACGCGCGCACCACGGTCCTGGGCCGCCTCGGCTTCCGTATGCGAAAAACCACCTTCGGGACCGATGACGACGAGTATGCGCCGCGCGTTTTCAACCAGTTCCGGCAGCACGGTCTTCAACGGCACCTGTTCGGCGAGCTCCCATGGAAAGAGGACGCGATCGTAATCCGAAAACGACTGGACGAGTTTTTCAAATGCGAGCGGTTCGCTAACCTCCGGAATGTTGTTGCGGCCGCACTGCGCGGCTGCCGTTTTTGCTAACCGCCGCCATCGATCGATTTTTGTGTTCCCGGTTTCGACAACCACCGAACGCTCTGAGTATAGCGGCACGATCGCCGTAACGCCGAGCTCGGTGAGCTTTTCAACGACGAAATCCATCTTCTGCCCTTTTGGCAGACCTTGCGCGACGGTGATTTCAAAACGTTCTTGGGCGGCCGGCGCAGAGCGTTCGCCGAGGCGGGCGCGGACCGTCCGGTCCTCAATCTCGACCGTCGCCTCGAACCGTTGCGCGGTTGAGTCGACGATCTGAATACTGTCGCCGCTGCGTTTGCGCAAGACGTCGACTATCTTGTGCGCGTCATCGCCAACCAGCATCAACGTCTGGCCGGCGCCGTACACGCCTTCGACAAAGAATCTCGCCTCCGCCATCATCTATTCAGGCCGGAACGCTTCTTTAACTTTGTCGAAGAATGACTTATCGTCATTTTCCGAAGCCTGTCCTAAGCCGAAAGCTTGCCCTGAGCCTGGTCGAAGGGAAGGGCCTCCGAGGCTGGCGTATTCTTCGAGCAACTCGCGCTGACGATGCGTCAACTTGCCCGGAATCTCGACGTGCACCGTTACGACGTGATCGCCGCGCTGCGTACCGCGTACGGTCGGCATACCACGACCGCGCATTCTGATACTCGTTCCCGACTGCGTGCCCGGTGGGATCGTGAGATCCAACTGGCCTTCGAGCGACGATACGCGCACCGTTGCCCCAAGCGCCGCCTCCGGAAAGCTAATCGGGATATCTACGTACGTGTCCAGTCCGCTGCGCCGAAACAGTTTGTGCGCGGCAATCGCAATGTAAACGTAGAGATCGCCGGCACCACCGCCGCGCGCGCCCGCCTCGCCGCCCCCGTTTATGCGAATGCGGCTGCCGTCATCCACGCCCGCGGGTACTTTCACGCTAAGCGTACGATCGATATCCCGCCTTCCCCGCCCGCCGCAATCGGCGCACGGATGCTCCACGACCTGGCCTTCCCCGCCGCACTTGTTGCAGGCCGATTGCGTGACGAATTGTCCGAGCGGCGTTTGACGGACCATGCGCATGACGCCCGTGCCCGCGCAGCGATCGCACGCGCTAATCAGCGTGCCGGGCGCCGCCCCCGATCCTCGGCACGTTTCGCACGTCGCCAGATGGGAGAATTCAATCTGGCGGGTGATCCCCGAAAACGCTTCCTCTAACGAAATCTCTAGATCGTGGCGAAGATCGGCGCCGCGCGCCGGTCCGTTGCGCCGCATTGTCTGCTGCGCCTCGCCACGTTCGCCGAAAAACATGTCGAAGATATCGCCAAACCCGCTGGTTCCGAAGCCTTGGCCGAATCCGAAATCGGCGAATCCGTGCCCCGCGCTCGCGCCGTTTCCGATCGTTCCATGGCGATCGTATTGTGCGCGTTTTTGCGGGTCGGAAAGTACTTCATACGCTTGATTGATCTCTTTGAAGCGATGCTCCGCATCGGATTTGTCATCGGCGACGTCAGGATGATGTTTGTGCGCGAGCTTTCTGTAAGCGCGTTTGATGTCATCGGCCTTCGCTGCCCGGTTTACGCCGAGCACTTCGTAGAGGTCGCGCGGCATCGGCTATTTGATCTCGGCGTCGGATAGACGCGAGGACAGCGATTCCGCGGTACCCGACGCCAGGGCCATCAAGCGCGCGTACGGCATGCGGCGCGGACCCAACACCGAGAGCATGCCGATCGCGCTGGCTCCGAACCGGTAGGGAACGGTTACGATGCTGAAATCAGTCATTTCATCGACGCCGAGTTCGCGTCCGATCTTCACTTCGGGAGTTTCGGCCGTCATCGAGTCGGCGACAAGATCGTACAGCGTTTTTTGCTCCTCGACGATATTGAGAATGGACCGGAGTTTGCCGACGTCGTGAAACTCCGGCTGATCGAGCAGGTTTTGCGCACCGGAGGTTGCCACCGCCGCCGATTCGCCGGACCGCACGATGCGCAGCGCGCCGGTTACCACTTTCTTCAATTCATCGTGCAAGCCCAGCTCTCGCACGGCAGCGGCTACATCGGTCTCGCGTATGTCGCGAAGCATTTTATTTCCGAGCCGCGAGTTGAGCGCGTTCGAAAGACGCGTCAGCTCGTCGGGTGTGGCATCGGCGGAAAGCTCGAAAAGGCTTTGCGACGCGATGCCCATCGACGTCACGACGATTGCCATCCCGGTTCTGGCTGAAAGCCAAATGAGTTGCAGATGACGGAACGTTTGCGCCTCGTTTGAAGGCTTGGTCGCAAACGCCAGATTCTTCGAAAGCTTTCCGAGCAGGCGCGTCGCCCCGTCGATGATCTCATCCAATTCCCGGCTGGCGTCAAGCAGTTCGTCGCGGATGCGCCGCCGATCGTCGGGCCGCAAACTTTCGGGATGCATCAGTTGGTCGACGAACGTGCGATAGCCGGCGTCCGAGGGAACGCGCCCGGCCGACGTGTGCGGCTGCACGAGGTAACCGCCGGCTTCCAGGTCGGCCAGCTCGTTGCGCACGGTCGCCGAGCTGACGCCGAGCTGGTACTTCTGCGTAAGCGTCTGCGACGCAACCGGCTCCGCCGTCGCGATATATTCGTAGACGACCGTCGCCAGGATATACGCTTTGCGCTTGTCCAGGTCGCCGGGGTGCCCGGGATTCATGTCTCTATCTTAGCAATCGTTGGCTGGGAGTGCTAGCCCCTCGAGAGACTCGGCAGGCCCGCTCGCCGGCTCCCGGTAAAATCGCGGCATGAACGCCGCCGAATCGATCGAGGCCCTCTCTCAAGAGAGCCGCCGCTTTCCGCCGCCGCCGGAGTTCGCCGCGCAAGCCAACGCCCAACCCGGCATTTATAAGGAAGCAGAACACGATTACCTGGCCTTCTGGGAATCGTGGGCGCGGAAGCTGGAGTGGTCGAAACCGTTTACCAAGACGCTTGAATGGAATGAACCCTTTGCGCGCTGGTTCGGAGACGGCGAATTGAACGCGTCGGTCAACTGCCTCGATCGGCACGTGCGCGCCGGCAAGGGCGACAAGATCGCGTACTACTACGAGGGCGAGCCCGGCGATCGGAGGACGATCAGCTACAAGCAACTGCTCGAAGACGTGTGCCGCTTCGCAAACGCGTTGCGCAGACTAGGACTAAAGAAAGGCGACCGCGTCGCCATCTATATGCCGATGATTCCCGAGCTGCCGGTCGCGATGCTGGCGTGCGCGCGCATCGGGGTGGCCCATTCGGTGATCTTCGGCGGCTTTTCGCCGGATTCGATCGTGGATCGCGTCAACGATGCGGAATGCGTCGCCTTGATCACGGCAGACCAAGGCTGGCGCCGCGGAAATAAAGTGCCGCTCAAAAGCAATTGCGATACCGCGATGGCGAACACGCCGTCGATCAAGCACTGCGTCGTCGCCAAACGCGTGGGCGATCCGATCGACATGAAAGCGGGGCGCGACGTCTGGTGGGACGACGTCGTGAAAGATCAGCCCACGGAGTGCGAACCCGAGGCGATGAACGCGGAGGATCTGCTGTATCTCCTCTACACCTCCGGCACGACCGCAAAACCGAAAGGCATCAAGCACACGACCGGCGGTTACCTGACGCACGTTACGATGACACACAAATTAGTCTTCGATCTCAAAGAAGACAAAGACGTGTACTGGTGCGCCGCCGACATCGGCTGGGTCACGGGACATTCCTACATCGTGTACGGCCCGCTTGCGAATCAAGCAACGAGCGTTATCTATGAGGGCACGCCTGATTTCCCAGGCAAGGATCGCCTGTGGGAGATCGTCGAGCGTTACAAAGTCAACATTCTGTATACGGCACCGACGGCGATTCGCACGTTCATGAAATGGGGCGACGAGTTTCCGCGCAAACACGATCTCTCATCGCTGCGTTTGCTGGGCTCGGTCGGCGAGCCGATCAATCCAGAGGCATGGATGTGGTACCGCGAGCAGATTGGCGGAAATCGCTGCCCGGTCGTCGACACCTGGTGGCAGACGGAGACGGGCGGCATTATGATCGCGCCGCTTCCCGGCGTCACTTCGACGCCGCCCGGCAGCGCTACGTATCCGCTTCCCGGAATCGCCGCCGACATCGTCAACGACCAAGGCGAATCCGTGCCGCTGGGCGGCGGAGGATATGCGGTGCTGACGCGGCCCTGGCCGGGCATGCTGCGCGGCATTTGGGGCGACGACGAACGTTACAGGCAAACGTATTGGTCGAAGTTTGCGCGCAAGTATTTAGCCGGCGACGGCGCGCGACGCGATCTCGATGGGAATTTCTGGTTCATGGGACGCATCGACGACGTGATGAACGTCAGCGGCCACCGCATTTCAACGACCGAGATCGAGAGCGCATTTGTCGAACATCCCAAGGTTGCGGAAACTGCCGTGTGCGGGAAGCTCGACGACGTTACCGGCCAGGCGATCTATGCATTTGTTTCCCTTCGCGGCGGCGAGATCGGGAGCGCCGAACTCGCGGACGAACTGCGCGAGTATGTCGGAAACAAACTCGGCAAGTTCACCCGCCCCAAATACATTACGTTCACGCAAGAGTTGCCGAAGACGCGCAGCGGCAAGATCATGCGGCGCCTCCTGCGCGACGTGGCCGAAGGCCGCACGCTCGGCGACACGACGACGCTGGCGGATGCGACGATCGTCAAAGACTTACAAGAACGCGCCAAATCCGAATCGACCTCCGAGCAGGAGTAACCGCTCGGAAATCGCGCCGCGTCACGGCTTCAAATACCGCATCAGAAACGCATCCGCGGCGGCATCGGCGTCGAGCCAGCTCTGCCACCGTAAGAAGCCGTGAATCTCGTTTGGGATCACCAATTCCTCATAATAGACGTGCGCTAAGCGCAGGCGCTCGGCGAGATCTACGGTCTGATGAAATCGAACGTTACGGTCGTTGTCGCCCTGAATCAAGAGCACGGGTGAACGCCACGTCGAAATGTATGCATCCGGCGACGAGAGCCACGCCGTCTTCAGAAACGTCTTGACGTCTGGCTGCTGATACCGGTGCAGATTTCCTGCATCGTACCATTCGGGAAAATCGCTCCAATCGTGCACGCCGTGCTGATCGGCGCCGACTTTGAAGATATCCGAGTTCTTCGCGAGCGCCATTGCGGTTAAATATCCGCCGTAGGAACCGCCGTAGATGCCGATCCGTTTGCTATCGACATCGGGCAAGTGCTGCAGATATTGCGCTGCCGCGACGATGTCATTGTATTCCGACGCTCCGGCCGGGCCCGCGTGCGCGGGGTACTGAAAATCATGGCCATAGCCGATGCCGAGGCGGTAATTGACCGAAAGTACCACGACACCGCGATTCGCCAAGTATTGATTGCTGCCGTAGCCGAAGGAGTAGTAATCGAAGTAGTGCCAGTTCGTCATCATCTGACGCGGCGGGCCGCCATGCACGAAAATCACGGCCGGCCGTTTGCCGCTGTAGCCGTTCGGTACGAGGAGCGTGCCTTGAATCGTTAAGCCGTCTGTCGATTTGAACGACACGAGTTTCGGCACCACGAGCGACACTGTGGGAAAATCCGCCGGAATTTGATCGCTATTGAGTTTACGTCCGTTGAACGCGATGGTGAACGGTTCCCGTGAGCCGGCGTTAACGTACGCGACGCCGCCGTTCACGGCTTGCGGCCACCACTGACTATCCGTTCCGCTCGTCACTTGCTGCGGCCGGCCACCTGAGGCCGAGACGCGGAAAATATGCCGCCGCGCGACATCGCCGCTCGCGTTTCCCGTATTCGCCGTATAGAAAATCGTCGAGCGATCGGGCGAAATCGCGGTGTCTTCGACCATGAACGACCCGGGTGTGATGTCGCGCGCGCGTCCCCCGGACGTGTTCATCTCGTAAATGTTCGGCCAGTTCGTTTGCTCGGAGATGAACATCAGGTTGTTGCCGGCAAGCCAATTGAGTTGCGGGCCATTGATGCCTGGAATACTATCGCGCAAGCCACCGCCGCTGCGCCAGATTTCATGCGCCTGTCCGCTCGCAACGTCCGCCACCCAGATGCTCCACGGCCGCGCCTGGCGCTTCTCTAAATCTCGCGGGGGACCGCCCGCGCCCGGCATGCGCAAGAACGCGACCTGCAAGCCGTCGGGCGACCAGACAGCGCTGCTGTCTCGATTGGTCGTTGGTACAAGAAATTGGAGCGGCGTGCCTGGATTGCGGTAGATCCCGATGAACGAGTGATCGCCGCGCTCGGATGTGAACGCGAATTCCTTTCCGTCAGGTGAATAGGCGAGATCCGAATCGGAGACGAGATCGACAACCACGCGCGCCGCGTCCCGCGAGACATCGATCGGCGCCGTCCACACCGATCGGTCGGGATCGCGCAAAAACGCGACCGTTGCGCTGTCCGGTGAAATGACGGGCGCATCGCCGTCCGCAAGCTCTTTTGGGGGGCCGCCCGCTGTCGGGATCGACATCACCGCCAGGTGCGGTTGAACCGGACTAAGGTTGGGATCGGGCCACGGCCGTTGCGTCCAATTCGCATCGTGCGATCCGCCGCGTACGTAGACGACGTATTTGCCGTCGTCCGAGATGTTCAGATTTGTCAGCTCCTGGCCGTCGTCAGTCCCGGAGTCCCATAGCTTGCGCGGTGCGAAATCCGGCGCGCTTGCAAACCAGAGGCTACGCACGCCGCGCTCGTCTAAAACGTAGGCGATGCTGCGGCCGTCGTGCGTAGACGTCATTTCCATTGGCTGAGGATAGCTTAGAACTTGCGCCAATGAAAAGAACGCAGCGAAAAGAAGATGCATATCAATACTCCGTAGGCAAAACGTTAATCGGAGGAGCCTTTCGGCGGTGGTGCTCCATTCAGAATGTCGCGCACGCTTTGATACGGATAGCCGACCTTTTCATTCAGGCTGTCGTACCACGCTAATGTCACCAGATCGCGCAGCTCGTCGGCCCCACGCGCTAGCTGCTTCGCGGTAAAGGTGATTGCAGCGGGCGTGCCGTGCGCGAATCCGCCGGCTTTCTCGATAACGTAGAGCGGGCGGACGGCTTGCAACGATCCGTTGATGTAGTTCGCAACGTTCGCCATAATTTGATCCTGCGTCATTAACGCGGCCGGCACGATGACCTTGGATGGTTTCATGAACGAGCGCACGCGACCCGGGCTGACATAACGGTCGACAAACGTGCTTTCAAAAAACGAGTGCGTTTGATAGGACTCCGTGAAGCCGTCGGGATTCGGATATTTTCCCCAACCGTTGAAATGAATGGTGACATGCAGCGGCTGGCATGCGTCTTCGACGAAATGTCCCCAGACGCCCACATCGCGTAGGATCAGCGCTTGGTCGATGGCTCGGGCCGTTGCTGCTTCCGCACGCGCGCCTGCCGGAGAAGCATGGGCCGCACGGTAGTTATCGACGCGCCAATACGCGAAATCGTCGCGCAGCTGCTGCCAGCCTTCGACAATGGCATAGGGCGAATACCCTTGCCGGTATTGATCGGTGCTTGCGGCTCGGAGGGCCGTGTCGTATGCCTCGCGAGTGGCGGGCAACTTCTGCAGCGAGAGGACGCCCGCGACCATACCGTTGTCGTCTAAATCAATGTAATGTCCGGGATCGTTTTCGTCGTCCCAGGCGGTCCCCGAGCCTTTCAAGCGATCCAGTTCCGGCCCCAGATACATGACTTCGTACTGCGCGATCATGGTGCGCATAAAGCCCGGCAGGACAGCCGGAAATGACGAGCCCGCCAGCTGGCCGATGATTTCGTGCCCTTTGTCCCCCCACGCGAGCGTAGGCACGGGCAACACGAAAAGTACGGCAATAAGAAGACTTGCGATTCGTTTCATACATTAAAAAACTCCGTTAGCTCGTCGAGGTGCGTTATACGCGTGGCGGGCGGGAGCGCCTGCAAAATGAACGAGCCGTACCGTGATGATGCCGCGCGTCCGTCCAGCAGCGCGACCATTCCGCGATCGCTCTTGCTGCGCACGAGCCGCCCGAAACCCTGTTTCAGCCGCACGATAGCCGCAGGAATCATATAGTAGTCGAAGCCGCTCAAGCCGCGCGCTTCCAAAGCTTCGATGCGCGCTTGCACCAGCGGATCGGCCGGCGAAGGGAACGGCAGCCGGTCGATGATCACGCATGAGAGCTGTTCGCCGACGACATCAATGCCCTCCCAAAAGGTGCCGGTCGCAAAGAGCACCGCGTTGGGCGTCTTGCGAAACCACTCGAGCAGATGCATGCGCGGGAGCTCGCCTTGCAGTCGTACCGGAAATGCGATCCGTTCGCGCACCAACGCGTAGACTTCCCGCAACCGCGCGTGCGAAGTGAAAAGCACGAAGGCCCGTCCCCGGCTGCGGTCCAGGCACTCCTCGATGAGCGGCGCCGCCAGCTTCGCGAAATGCGGCGTCTTAGGGTTGAGTTCGGGCGGCGCGACGTAGAGTCGCGCCTGCGACGGATAGTCGAACGGAGACGGTGCGATCAGCTCCTGCGCTTCGCCGACGCCGAGCGAACGTTTCAAGAATTCGAACGCACCTTCTTCCGAGCCGTTGTCGGCGATCGTTGCGCTCGTCAGCACGACGCTTTGCGTCCGATCGAAGAGCATGCCGCGCAAATACTCGGAGATGTCATACGGCGCGCTGTTGAGCTGGTAGGAACTGTCCGCGTCCGCACGTTCGACCCACGCGATTGCGGTGTCGCTCGGCGCTTGCGCGCGTTCGATGGTCGCCTGGTGCGCCAAAATCGCACGCATCGCCAAGTCGCGCCGGCGTTCGGCAGCCTGTGGCGAGCTTGTCGAACCGGCATCGTTTTGCGGTTTCCGTTTGAGCGCGTCGCGCCAGTTCGCGTAGAGCCAATTCTCGAGTTTGTAGAGCGAATCGCGCAATGTCTCGAGCGCCGGCCACGCTTCTTCATTCGCATGCAGCGGATACCGGTCGCCCGGCACCCGCGCGAGTGCGGACTCGAATCCGCGCAGTCCGCGATCGAACTCTGCGTCGAAGTGGCCGGGAACGGTGTAGGAACGGTGCAGCTTGCGCAGCATGCGGCCGATGGTGCCGCGCGAGAGGGTGGCGGTCAGCGCCGCGGTGGCCCAGCGTTCGCACTGATGCGCCTCGTCGAGGACGACGAAATCGTACGGCGGCAACAATCCGCCGCCCATGGCGAGATCCAGAAAAAACAGCGCGTGATTGACGATCACGATGTCGGCAAATTTTGCTTCGTCGCGCTTCTTGAAGAAAAAACACTCGCGGAAATGTTCGCAATACTCGCCGACACAATCGTCGGCATCGGCGTCGAGCTGCTCCCACTCGTCGCCCGCGGGCAGGAACGGCAATTCCGCGCGGTCGCCCGTCTGCGTGCGTGCGCCCCATTCCCACATCTGCTGCATCGTGCGCGACGGCGCCAGCAAACGGTCGGCGCGCATGTTTTCGAGCTTCTGTTTGCAGAGATAGTGGTTGCGGCCCTTGAGCAGCGTCACGCGCGCCGGAATGTCTAAGGCCTGCGTTACGAGCGGAATGTCTTTGTTGTAGAGCTGCTCTTGCAGCGCGATCGTGCCGGTCGAAATGACGATCTTCTTCCCGCTCCGCAGCGCCGGTACGAGGTATGCGAGCGATTTCCCGACGCCCGTGCCGGCTTCCACGATGGTGTGCATGCCTTCCAGGAAACCGCGCTCGATGAGCTGCGCCATCTGCAACTGGCCCGGCCGCGCCTCAAAACCGGCGAGCGACTTCTCGATCGGTCCGCCCGGCGCGAAGACCTCGTCGATTGCCGTCACGACTCGAGATGCGACTCGTAGACTGCGCCGGTGCTCGGGTCGTAGACGCGCGTGCGCACGGGTTTTGGCGGCCAGAAGATCAACAAGGTCACGACAAATCCCGTAATCAAGCCGCCGACATGAGCCTGCCAAGAAATACCGGGAAACGAAAACGAGAAAATCAGGTTGAGAATAAGGATACCGATATTCGATCGCACGAGCTCGCCCCCACGCTCGCCAAGCTTGAGCCCAAAAGCAAACAGCGCGCCAAACAGGCCGAAGATTGCGCCGCTCGCGCCCAACGTCAATGTTTCGGGCGGAGCAAAGTATGTCACGGCCAGTCCGGCGCCAATCAATGACACCGTGTATACGAGCAGCATGCGAGGCGATCCAAGCACGGCTTCGATAAAACGGCCGAGCCAATACAACGAGAGCATATTCACGCCGATATGCACGAGGCCGCCATGCAGGAAGGCGCTCGAAATGATGCGCCACCATTGGTGATCCTGCAGAACCGCCGCCGGCAGCAGCGCTCCGTGTTGGTACAGCGACTGATTCGTACGCAACGCGCCGGTCAGCGTTTCCCACACGTAAGCGATGACGTTGAGCAGGATGAGGAAGCGTGTAATCAACCGGCGACCATGACCATGCGCGCGAGTTCGAGCGAGATCGCGTGGCGGCGCTTCTCCACTTCAACCGTCATCGGGCCGCCCAGAGGAGCTTTTTCATGGACGGTGACATGCGCGCCCGGACGCAAGCCGACATCACCCAAGTAGCGCAGTATCTCCGGAACTTCTTCGGTCACGCCCTGAACGACGGCGTCGCTGCCGACCTCGATCTGCGCCAGCGGGATGCCGGCGCGATGCGCTTCGCTCAAATCCTTGGGTGGAATCGGCAATCCGTGCGGACATTCTTTGGGATCGCCGAGAATATCGATCAGGCGCGCCTCCATTTTTTCGGAGATCGCATGTTCGAGCATGCACGCCTCGGACTGCACTTCGTCCCACGGCATGCCCAGAACGTTGGTCAATAAACATTCAGCTAAGCGGTGGCGGCGCACGACGCGCACTGAAACGGCCAACCCTTTTTGCGTCAGCTTCACTTCGCCGCGCGCGACGTATTCGAGGTAGCCTTCGGAGGCGAGCTTCTTGAGCATGCCGGAAACCGATGCGGGAGCAACGCCTAATTCTGAAGCAAGACCCGATGTCGTAACGCCCGGTCCCTCGCGCTCCAGCCGGTAGACCGCTTCGAGATACTCCTCGGTAGATTCGGCGAAATGGCTGTGCCCCGACATATCCGAGCCTTTCGACGCCGGGCTTACCCTTCCAGGCTGAACGCGGCCAGCCGCTCGCGCAGCCGCTCTTTCATCTGCTTGGGCGCGAAACTGGCCTCGATGGCGTTGCGCGTGAAGCGCACGGGTGCATCGCCGCCTGCGATTTCGGCGGCGTAAACCAGTTCGTCGGTGAGTGTCGTCTTAAAGAGCGCGGGATCGTCGGCATCGATCGTGACGATGCAGCCTGCTGCATCAAGATCGATCAGCGGATGCGGCGCTTCGCCGAACGCGACGCCTGTCAGAAAATTCGACGTCGGGCAAATTTCGAGTGGAATTTTTTTGTCCACCAGCAATTGGACGATGCTCGGATCCTCTAATGCGCGGATGCCGTGCCCGATTCGTTCGGCCTGCAGCATCTCGACGGCGTTGCGTACGCTCGCCGCGCCCGCACTTTCACCCGCATGCGCAACGCAATGCAGCCCGTTCTCTCGAGCGAATGTGAAGCAGCCTTCAAAGATCTCTGGCGGATAATGCACTTCGTCGCCGCCCAACCCCACCCCAATCACGCCGAGGTCCTGCATGTCCACGGCCAGCTTCGCAGTGCGCATGGCGCTTTCCACGCCGAAGTTTCGTGTAAGATCGACGATCATCGCGATCTCGATTCCGTGCGCCTGGCGCGCTGCTTCACACGCTTCGCGAATCGCCGCCATGCACGCATGCACATCCATGGTCTTATGAAAGAACTGCCATACCGACGGTGAGACGAACAGCCCGGCGTATGCCACGTTTTGGGCGACGGCGTCCTCAAGGTACTGGCTCGCGAGCAATCTGTAGTCTTCCGGTTCGGCGAGCGACCGGCTGACGGCGGCGAATGCCAACAGAAAACCCTCGAAATCACGAAAAGCGTAGGGATCGCCGGGGTCGACCGGCGGTTCGTCCTTCGGAAACGGGCCGGCTCCGTGCGGACGGTAGCTCAACGCAACCCCATGCTTGCGTGCGAGGTCTACGAATGAGGCCGCCCGCAAAGTGCCCTCGAGATGGCAGTGTAACTGCACTTTGGGCATGGCGCGCAGGAGTTCAGCCGTGAACATACCGTATAAGAGTCTTCCGCCGCGGGGTGGAGCAGTCCGGTAGCTCGTCGGGCTCATAACCCGAAGGTCGCGAGTTCAAATCTCGCCCCCGCAACCTGCACAGGTCCAGAAACAACTTAGTTTCTGGACCTGTTGTTTTTGCGAATCGTACTTCTTAGTCCAACTTTCATGCGGGTTTCGCGCGTTGAGGCTTGTCGAGTCTTTTCTCGGCACAACGGCGCAACCATGGAGACGGGTACAGGTTGCCGCTGAGCATGCGCCGAGCCAGCACGATCACAAACAATGCGGAAAGCGCCGCCCCTACCAGGAGCGCCGGAATGACGTCGAGGTTGCTGTGATCTGTGTACTGTTGCGCGCCGAACGCCCCCGCGTTGGAGAAAAACTCCACAACCGGGTCCATCAAAGCCGCGGCCGCGACAGCGGCGGCTACTCGAAAAACCCAGCTGGCAGTATCGCTGCTAGAGTGCATCGCGGCACAGATCTTCCCCGGCGAGGAAATGGTTCCGTTTAGTCGCCGAGAAAAACAGCGCGGCGGCGCAGGATCAGGTAACCGCGCAAGACGATAAGCCAAAATCGCGAGAGCCATACTCTCACGAGCTTCCGATAATTACTCCGGCGGCGTAAGGAACCGTAGATCAGTTGCTGATCTGATACAACCACGAAAACCTGACGGGTCAAATCTCCATCCGCGGTAAATTCGGTTCGGCTTCGCAGCGTGGCAAAAGCAATAAAGGCACGGCAGGCTGGCACCCCGTCTTCCCTCGAACTAGCACAGCTGGAGCGTGTTTATGCGACTCGTTCGACGCGTTGCTTCAGTATTCGCGATAGCCAGTGTGAGCGCCGCGCTCCTCGGCCAACCGGAGCCAACGCCAGCGGCTTCGGTTCCCGGTCCGCAAAGCGGCACTATATGCACGGCTGCAAGTCTGCCGACGCCACGCACCGACGGCCACTCCATCCGTGACTACACGGTAATCGTTCAGCGCCGTATTGCAAGCTGCTGGCGCCAGCTGTCGAGTCCGATGCCTAGTCCAAGTGATTTCATCGGGCGAAAGCACCTAAATCAATGCGATCCACGCAATCCACATTACTCGGACATTGCGGCCTACGAAACATTAATCGATTGCGCTTCTTATCTGCCTCCGAAGGGACCGACGCCGGCGCCGAGTCCTACACCCCAAGCAACACCCACGATACTCTTCAGAGCGGCTGTACCGACGCTTTATCTTTTCATGTCATCGCCTGCACCAGGTTCGGCGACGGGTATCGACAACGCCGGCTCTCTTTTGTTGTGGACGATTGCGACGCAAATGCAAGCCGACTTTTTCAAAACGAACGATGTCCTTATTGTTCCAGAACCAACCTGGGCATCGGCCGACTTTAACAATCAGTGCCTGGGCGACCCCGGAACTGACCGCGGTGGAACCCTCGGCGCCGTTAATATCAACTCTTGGACAGCGACTTCGGGCGGCGACAACTGGCTATTGGTCACGAACGGCTGGACGCACACTGCTTACGTGGCCACGCTGTTCGGATGCGCCGGGCCCGGATCTCCGACCCTGACCGCGACGCTTAACGCGACTGGCCAAAGCTACCGCAACCAAGTTTCGTTTCTTCCAATATTTCTCTATTGGACCTATCGTGCAGCGGCTGCGGGCGGGACATCTGCTGTTGGAACGGGAGTTCTAGCCGGCATAGTTGCCGCGGGTACGAACAGCCAACTGGCGTCAATTAACCTTGGGAGCATCGCCGCTGTTATGACTGTGCCACGCGCTTATATCGATAGTGCTGCAAATCTCGACATGGAGACAATTCAGTGGTGCACGAATAAATCCGTCACCAGTTCCGCGATCCGCACGCACATTTGCGGCGGCGTCAAGGCGTCATCGACGCCCGCTCCCTGGAGAAACTGGGGTAAGTGTGCTAACCCAAATGAAGCAGCGCTTAACCGCCTGATTTGCTGACCGCGTCTTCACGGTTCTTCTAAGGCTTCGCTGGAGACGGTGACGGAGACGCGGGCGGCGGGCCGCCGCACAGCGTGCGCAGCGACTGCTGCGCACCCGGATCGTTGTAGCTCGATGGATGCAGATACGAAAGAATGAACGTCCCGTCCATTCCTTGCGCTACCGCCACGTTGTACGTCATGCCGAATCCGGGCGGAACGATGAGTTGCGCGCTCAGGAGCACGCCCGGCGTTCCGCAGAATTTCACCCGCTGCACGTTTGCGCGATACTTCACTTGATGCTGTGAGCCGGATGTCGAGGAGGGGGCCATATTGGCTACCTCCGCGAGATTGGGAATCCCGCGCGCCTGCAGCATCGTCATCATTTGCAGCGGCGCGTTGCCGAGCCAGATGCCCGCGAGTTCAAAATCCAGGCCCTTCTGCACCGCGTTCCATCCACGCGGTGGGGTCACGTCGGGCAGCCCGCCGTTGGGCAGCGGACACGCCGTCCGCAGCGCGGATTCGATTGCCGGATCTGCAGATGACGTCGCGCGTATGTAGATGGTCGCGTAGGTCAAGCCCCGTTGCGAAAGCGTGGTCGTTTCGATCGTTGCCGGCTTCTTGCCGCTCAGTCGGACCGTAGAAATGCTGGCCGTTGCGCCACAAACTTTTGTGGAAACCGTCGTCGCGTTCAGCTTCGTCTTCGAGTGTGCGAGCGCGTTTCGGAGTTGCACCAGTAAAGCGGCGACGATCCCCGATGGAATCGGCAATACGGCTTGTCCGAAGACGCCGCCGCCCGCCGGACCGCCCGTCCTGGGTCCGCGCCAAAGATTCTTAATTTCGGTGAGCGTAAAGCCGCGCGGCAGCTGCACCCAATCCGCGGGCGGAGCAAATGGCGCGGTTGACGCTTCGGGCGCCGGGGTGGGTGACGGCACAGGGCTCGTTTGCGCAGACGACGGCAGCGTATTGGCTAAGACCAACGCGCCAATCAAAAGTGCGTATACGCTCTTCATACGTTCCCCACTTCGGCAAAAGCTGCCAAAGCGCGATCCATTTCGTCCTTGGTAAGCTTGGCGCTGATTTGCACGCGGATGCGCGCCGTGCCTTCGGGTACGACCGGGAAGCCGAAGCCCGTCACAAAGACGCCCTTCTTCAAAAGCCGGTCGCTCATCGCAATCGCAGACGCCGTCTCGCCCACGATGATCGGCACGATCGCGCTCTCCCCTTCGAGCGGTTGAAAGCCGAGGTCTAGAAGACGATCGCGGAAGTAGCGCGTGTTCTCGCGCAAACGGCCAACAAGTTCGGGATGGTTTTCCACGTAATCGATGGCGGCCAGCGAGCTGCACGCCACGGTCGCGGGCAACGCATTTGAAAACAGCTGCGGCCGCGATCGTTGAATGAGCGTGTCGATCAACGCGCTGCTGCCGGCCACGAAACCGCCGGCCGCGCCGCCCAATGCCTTGCCAAGCGTTCCCGTAATGATGTCGACTTGGCCGTCCAGGTCGAAGTGCTCGATCGTGCCGCGCCCGGTTTTTCCCATGACGCCGGTTCCGTGCGAATCGTCGACCACGGTGACCGCATCGTACTTCTTTGCCAGCTCGACGATCTGCGGAAGTTTCGCGAGGCTGCCCTCCATCGAAAAAACGCCGTCCGTAATGATCAGCACGGGTGCCGAGCCTTGCACCGCCTTCAATTTCTCTTCCAGATCGTGCATGTCGCCATGTTTATAGCGTTCGCGGCGCGCCTTGGTCGCCAGCCGGCAGCCGTCGATGATCGAAGCGTGGTTCAACTCGTCGGAAAGAATCGCCGATCCCGCGTCGCAGATCGTTGGAAAGAGACCCGTATTGGCGTTCCAGCACGAGACGTACGTGAGCGAGGCTTCGGTCCGCAGAAATTCCGCAATCCGGTTCTCGAGCGTCCGGTGAATATCGAACGTTCCGCAGATGAACCGCACCGACGCGGTGCCGGCACCGTATTGGTCCAATCCGCGTTTACCTGCTTCGACGACCGCCGGTTCGTCGGAAAGTCCCAGATAATTGTTGCTCGAAAGCACGATGACGTCGCCGGCTTCTTCCATGTGCACTTCGGGCGCCATCGGCGTCGTTAAGTGGCGCAGCGTCTTGTAGGTGCCGGCGGCCTTCAGCTTCTCGATTTCGTTTTGCAAGCTCCGTTCAAAGACCGTGTTCACGAAATTCCTTTCAAATCGAGAACGATCTTCGCGGCTTCGCCGCTGCGCATCAGATCGAAGCCGCGCTCGAATTCTTCGAACGGCAGCACGTGTGTGATAATCGGCTTGAGATCGACTCGCCCGCTGCGAACGAGCGCTTCGGTTTGGTACCAGGTTTCGAACATGCGCCGACCGTTGATGCCGAGCAGCGTTAATCCCTTGAAGATCACGCGGTCGGCCAGATCGATCGTGACGCTCTCCGAGGGAATTCCAAGTAGGGCCACACATCCGCCCTTGCGGACGGCGCGCAACCCCATATCGAGCGCTTGCGGATTGCCCGACATCTCCAGCACAACGTCGGCGCCGTCACCGCGTGTTCGCGACACAATCTTTTCGACAATCTGGGGATCGTTCGCGGCAAACGTTTCGTCGGCGCCTAATTTTTTTGCGAGCGCGAGTTTCGCGGGATTAATATCAACCGCATAGACCGCAGACGCTCCGGCCGCCCGCGCGACCGGAATCGCCATCAGCCCGATCGAGCCCACCCCGGTGATGAGCACCGACTTCATGCTCACGCCGGCGGCCATGACGGTGTGCACGGCATTGCCGAGTGGATCGAAGACGGCGGCAAATTCATCGGGGATGGCCGGATCTAATTTCCAGAGGTTACTTTCGGGCATCGCGATGTATTCGGCGAAAGCGCCGTCGCGATCGACACCGATGATCTTCAAATTCTCGCAGAGATGCGCTTGACTGGTACGGCAGAGAAAACATGTGCCGTCGGCAATATGCCCCTCGCCTGAGACGCGGTCGCCGGTCGAAACCATCCGCACCGCATCGCCCACGGCCGCGACGCGTCCCATGAATTCGTGCCCCATGACCAGCGGCGGCTTTATGCGGCTCTGCGCCCATTTGTCCCAGGAATAAATGTGCAAGTCGCTTCCGCAAATTCCGGCTTTTTCTACTCGGACGAGAACGTCTGACGGCCCTAGATTGGGAACCGGAACGTCACAGAACTCAAACCCCGCCTTGGGCGCCGTCTTGCAGAGCGCGCGCATGAAGGCCGGTCTATTCGCGACCGGCCCTATGCGCTCATGCGCGCGAGTGCAGTCTAGAAATCGTACTCGAGTTGCGTGCGGTTGTATTTGAAGATCGGGGCGCCGCCAAACTGCAACGTGTTTTTCTGGTCGCGTTCGGCATATCGATGGCGCAGCAGCAGGCCGTGGTACGGACCGCTGGGCGGTTTGCGAAAGAACCAGGTGCCGTCAAGATCCGCCTCATGCGTGGGTGAAGAGCCCGCGACGGAGTTGCCGTATTGGTAGTACGCCTGGCTAGCGATCAGTCTGCCGCGGTGATCGGCCGTTTGCACGGTCACGGCGAGCTTTACCCCTTGACCAGGGCTTCGGCGATCGATCAGGCCTTGGCTGATGCTCGTCGTAAAAAGAGTGTCCGTGGCATAAGAGTCGGTGTATGGACTAGCCCAACCGCCATAATACAGGGTCGTCGTGCCGGCCGCATTCGTCCGACAGTTTGTCGTGCCGCCGGCCGGCAGGAAGTACGGAAACGTAACGCCCGTTGCAACCTTGATCTGATTGTTCGTTCCGCAGGTAACACCGGCCGGAAGCGCGATCGCGTCGCTTCGTTGCGGTATATAATCGTAGCCAATCGTCATGTCCACGTTCTTCCATGGTGAGATGCCGAGCTGCATTCCGAAAATCGAGCTGGCAATTTTTCCGATCGCCGATCGGCCCGTGTTTTGTTCGGCACCGGCTTGGATCGCTACGAACGGCTTCGAATAACTCTTTACCCACGTATATTTCCCGTCGAGCCAAATGGCGTTCGCGATGTCGATGAAATCGTAGTAGTGCAGGTTCGCCGTAAATGTTCCGGCGAACCCGATGCGGCCGTAGCCGACGCCATTGGTCGTGATGGGTGAGCCACCCGGCGTAAAAATATTCGTGGCGACGCCTAGGCCGTCAACCGGATGACTGGTCAACATCGTAGCGTTATCGAAAGCGGAGCTTGCCCGGCTCTCGAAACGATCTGCGTACATCGCTTCTCCGGTCCACTGCTTGTTAAATGTGTAGCTCAGGTCGCCGCCTTCGAACGAAACCGGTTTTAGGCGCGAGTCGGATGCGTTGGCCCAAGGCGTGTTGATTACTTGATCGCCTAGCTTCACGTATAATGTAGGGTTTTTGTACTGAACGTACGCTTCGTATAGCGTGCTCAATACGAAACCCGGCAGCGTGTCGTCCGGATTGGTCGGCACGATGCTCTGGCCCGTGAACGTCTGCTTTCCACAGGGCAGCGACAAATGTGAAACCGGCGTGGGGCATCCGTTGAGCGGGTTTGCATACAGGTACGTGCCGCCGAAGGTGATCGGACTGTTTTGGAACGCGTATTGCGCGTGCAAACTGATCACCGTGTTAAACGACGCTTGATTTATCGCCTTGAATGTCTGAAGATAGCCGGTTGCATTCTGACGTGTGAAGTAATAGGAACGAACGAAGCCGGAGGACGAAAACGGTGCGGCTGTGGGCGTCGCCTTCGGTTTTGGCGTCTGCGCGTTCGCAGCCGCGGGGAAGAGAGCCCCGGCTGCAATAACCACAGCCAAGGCGCTCATCACACGTTTTCGCATCGATCACACACTCATTCGAGCCAGCGTGTGTAACGCGGTCTGCCGAACGTTCGCCGGCAGCGGAACGTAGTTGAGCTTTCCGGCTAAACTTTGCGCCTGTGGACCCACAAGCCAGACCAGGATGTTTTTGACGATCCGACCGCGGGTTTTGTCAGTCGGATGCGCGTAAACGACGACCCATGAGTAGCCGGCAATCGGATAAGAAAATTTTCCGGGCCGATCGACGATCGAGAAGTCGGTGGAACTGACACTGGCCTTCGTGGCTGCAGCTTGGGCTACAGTTCCTTGCGAACAATCCAACCACCGGCCTGCCCGGTTTTGAAGCGTCGCCGTGTCCATGTGATTTTCGAGAGCGTATGCAAGCTCCACGTAACCGATCGCGCCCGTCGTATTACGCACGACGCCCGAGACGCCTTCGTTCCCTTTGCCTCCGACGCTGGTCGGAGCGGGCCACTGCACGGCTTTGCCCGTGCCGACCTTGCTCTTCCAGTCACCGGACACGTTGCTTAGAAAATCCGTGAAGATATAGCTGGTCCCCGAAGGATCCGAACGGTGGGCGACAACGATGGGTATGTTTGGCAGCCGGGATGTTGGGTTCAAACGGCGCAGATGCGGATCGTCCCATTTCGTTACTTTGCCCAGGAAAATATCGGCAACCAGGCCGCGCGTGAGATGCAAGCCTCCACCGACGCCCGGGATGTTGTATGTGAGAGCCACACCGCCAAGGGCAATCGGCACTTGTAGTACACCTTTGGCGGCGCGTTTGAGCTCGTCCGCGTTCATCGGAACGTCGGTAGCGCCGAAGTCTATAGTTTTGGCGGTGAACTGCTGGATGCCGCCGCCGCTGCCGATCGACTGATAGTTGATCGTAACGTTGGAGTGCATCTGGTTGTATTGATAGAACGCCTTGGAAAAGAACGGATAGTCGAAGCTCGAGCCCGCTCCGGTTAGTTGCGTGGCCGCCAGCGCGGGTGCGGCCATCGCGGCCACGAGCGCGAGTGCCAGCCCTCGCCTGATCATAGATAGCACGGAAATTCCTCTCGAGAAGATACGGTGCAGCGGCAACGCGACCGCTTACTCGATCTATAACCCGTGAGTGGTTAACGTTGCTTTAAGAGAACCTTATCCAAAACGTCCGCTGATATAATCTTCCGTCCGCCGATCCCGCGGATGGAAGAAAATCTGCGTCGTCTCGTTCGACTCGATGACCCGTCCGGGACCGTCCTGGTCGGCCAGTAAAAACGCGGTGACGCTCGATACGCGCGCGGCCTGCTGCATGTTGTGCGTGACGATCACGATAGTGTAGCGGGCGGAAAGCAGCGTTATGAGTTCTTCGACGTTTGCAGCCGAGATGGGATCCAGCGAAGACGTCGGCTCGTCCATCAAAAGAACTTCCGGCTCGACGGCAAGCGCGCGCGCGATGCATAGGCGCTGCTGCTGGCCGCCCGAAAGCGTCAACGGCGACGAACGCAGGCGATCGTTGACTTCCGCCCAGAGTCCCACGGCTTGAAGGGCTCGCTCAACGAGTGCGTGCCGCCGGCCGGCGCGAAGCCTCGGGTTCAAGCCCGCCGCGACGTTGTCGGCAATCGAGAGCGTCGGGAAAGGATTCGGCCGTTGAAAGACCATCCCGATACGCCTCCGCAGCGCGATCGGATCGACGTCCGGACCATAGACGTCCTCGTCATCCAGCAGCACCTCGCCGGTCACGCTGGCATTTGGAATGATCTCATGAATACGATTGAGCGTGCGCAGCAGCGTCGTCTTGCCGCAACCCGACGGCCCGATTAAGGCAGTAACGGCAAGCGGACGAAACGCCAGCGAGACGTCCGCCAGGGCTCGATGCGAACCGTAGTACGCGTTTAAGCCGCGCGTTTCGAGCGACGCACGCGCCGTTGAGGCCGCCTCGATCACCGCATGACGCTGATTCTGGACTTGAGCAGTAGTCTCGCCAAAATATTTAACGTGAAAACCGCAAGTACCAAGAGTAGCGCGCCGCCCCAAGCCTGTGATTGCCAGTCGCGGTAAGGAGAGATCGCGTATGTAAAGACCTGCAACGCGAGCTGCGCCATCGGGTTGCCGGGATTCAACTCCCAGAACTGACTCCCGAACGCGGTGAAGAGCAGCGGCGCGGTTTCGCCTGCAACTCGTGCAATCGCCAGCAACAGACCCGTCATGATAGAAGGCCACGCAACGGGCAATACGATCCGCAACGTCGTGCGGACCGTCGTCAGGCCGAGCGCCAATGCACCCTCGAGGATCGTTCTGGGTACCGAACGGATCGCTTCTTCAGATGTGCGCACGAGCAACGGCAGCATCAACACCGCAAAAGCGAACGACGCCGAAATCGCCGAGAAGTGTTTGAATGGCGCCACCAGCAACGTGTAGGCAAAGAGGCCGACGGCGATGCTCGGGACGCCCGAGAGCACGTCGGAGAGGAACCGCACGGTTTCGGCAAACCCGCCGCGCGCAAAGAGCGCCAAATACAAACCTGTTAAGACGCCTATGGGCGTGGCGATCAGCGTCGCAATCCCAACGGTGATCATGCTGCCCACGATGCCGTTGGCAACGCCGCCACCTGTGATACCGACGGGCCGCGGCAATTGCGTGATAAACTGCCAGTTAACCGCGCCGGCGCCCTTTACGATGATGTAGCCGAGGATAAGCAACAGTGACGACGCTGCGACGAAGGCACAGAAGAAACTCCATAGAATGCCGGCTACGCCGGCGATGCGGCGCGCGGGATAGTTTTTCATCGCGCGCTCTGAGTCCGGCGGAAAACAGACCACATCAACGTCCTTGCGGCTGCATTGACGACCACGGAAACGATGAGCAGCAAGAGACCCAGTTCGACAAGCGCGCTTAAATAGACGTCGGTTGTTGCCTCGGTGAACTCATTCGCGATGACGCTGGCGAGGGTGTATGACGGCGCGAAAAGGGACACCGCGATCTCCGGCCGGTTACCGATAACCATCGTCGTGGCGATCGTTTCACCGAGCGCGCGCCCTAACGCCAGCACGATCGCCCCGAAGATGCCCGCGCGCGCGGCGGGGACCACCACCTTCATCATCGTTTCCCACCGGGTGGCGCCTAACGACATTGAGGCCTCGCGCTGATCGACGGGAATGGTCGCGAGCACGTCGCGTGAGAGCGCCGTCACGGTCGGAACGATCATCAGCGCCAGGATCACACCTGCGGTCAGCAGACCGACGCCGTACGACGGTCCCGAAAAGATCGGCAAGAAGCCCAATACGCGTTGCAAAAAAGGAGCGATCGCCCCACGCATGGCCGGCGCGAGTATAAAGAGTCCCCAAAGGCCGAAGACTACGCTCGGCACGGCGGCCAGCAGCTCGATAATAAAACTCAAAGGCCTGGCTAGCATTCGAGGCGCGAAGTCGGACAAGTAGATGGCTGCGAAGATCCCAAATAGACCGGCCAGCACGATCGCGATGAGCGAACTGACGATCGTACCGTAGATCAGCGGGAGCGCTCCGAACCGGTTGGTTACGGGATTCCAATCGGACGTCCAAAGAAAGGCGAACCCAAACGTGCGCAGCGATGGCAGCGAACCGTAAACCAGCTCGACGGCAAGACCCGCGATGATCGCAAGGAACACAACCGCGGCCGCCAACAGGCCCGCGACAAAAAGCCGATCGATGGTTCTCGATTCCGTTCGCGCACCGAGCCGGCCGCCGGCCATTTAGAGACTTATCGACTGCAACGAACGGCGGGCCGAAGCCGACACGTTGGCGGGCAACGGCACATATTTCAATGAAGCGGCAATCTGCTGCGCTTCGTTACCGACGAGCCACTCGAGAATATCGCGCACGAATTTTGCGCGCACACGATTGGCCGGTTTTTGGTAGACCATAACCCAGGAGTAGCCCGCAATCGGATAGGATTGCGTTCCGGCACCGTTGACGATTGAGAAATTCGCCGCGCTCACAGATGGTTTCGCCGCAGCGGCGGCGCGAACCGACTGCGGCGTACAGGCAACCCAGTTCCCGGCATGGTTTTGCAACGCGACCGTAGCCATCGAGTTCTGTAACGCGTAAGCAAGTTCCACGTATCCGATCGCGCCGGGAGTATTGCGAATTAATCCGGCAACGCCGTCATTGCCTTTTCCTCCGACGCTCGCGGACGCGGGCCATGAAACACTTTTTCCTTTGCCCACACGCATCTTCCATTCTGATGACACGGACGACAGATAATCCGTGAAAATGTAGGTCGTCCCCGAGCCGTCGGAGCGGTGAATGACAACGATGGGGACGTTCGGCAACCTCGCCGAGGGATTGAGTGCCGTTAGTTCGGGGTTTCTCCAACTTGTGACCCTACCTAGAAAGATATCTGCGAGGGCCTTGCTGCTCAAGCGCAGGCCGCTCGGTATCCCTGCTAAGTTGTAGGAAAGGACGACGCCGCCCAATGCAACGGGAATCTGGGTTACCGCGGCGCCCGTTCTTGCAACTTCGGCCGCGTCCATCGGTACGTCCGAAGCGCCGAAATCGACCGTCCCTTTCGTGAACTGCTGAATGCCGCCGCCGCTACCGATGGGTTGGTAGTTCACCGTTACTTGGGGATGGCGGGTTGAATAGAGGTAAAACGCTTTGGAGAAAAATGGATAATCGAACGTTGAGCCGGCGCCGGTGATTTGGGTTGCGCCATTCGAGCCGCCGCAGCCCGCGAAGAGCACGCAGAGCGCGAGCAGCATTATCCTTTTGGGCACGGTTCCTCCTAGCCGAAACGCCCGGTGATGTAGTCTTCCGTTCGCTTGTCCGACGGATGCGTGAATATCGAGGACGTCCTGCCGCTTTCCACGAGTTCCCCCATCAGAAAAAAGGCGGTGAAATCAGACATCCGAGCTGCCTGTTGCATAGAATGCGTTACGATTACGACCGTATAATCTTTTTTCAGCGTCGCGATCAAATCCTCAATGCGGCTCGTGGCGATCGGATCGAGCGCTGAGGCCGGTTCATCCATCAACAGAACTTCGGGCTCGACGGCGAGCACGCGCGCGATGCACAATCGCTGTTGCTGGCCACCGGACAGATCCATTGCCGAACGATCGAGACGATCTTTTACTTCGTCCCAAAGCGCCGACCGCCGCAAGCTGCGTTCTACCAATTCTTGTAGGGAAGCGCGGCTATGGGTTCCGTGGATACGCGGCCCATATGCGACATTGTCGAAGATGGACTTGGGAAACGGGTTAGGCCTCTGAAAAACCATCCCCATCTTGTGACGCAAGAGCACAGGATTAACGCCGGGCGCGTAAATGTTGATGCCGTCCAGAATAACGCTACCCTCGACCCGTATACCGGGCGTAAGGTCGTGCATCCGGTTGAGCGCGCGGATAAACGTGGTTTTGCCGCAGCCGGACGGACCGATTAACGCCGTGACGCGATTTTTCGCAATCGCCAGCGATGCGTTGCGAATCCCTGCGAAGCGCCCATAATAAACGGTCAAATCCTCGACGGCGACTTTCGCTTCGGTTTCGGCGCCAATCGGTTGCACCGAAAAATTCACCAGTGCATCAACCGGACGAAGCGTTCGCGCCGCCGGAAAATCGATCGCAGAGACGCCAAACAAAGCCCATCTATCGTACGGAAAACAAGGCTAAGCCCATCTTAAGGCAACCTTAAGAAGTATTAAGAAACGCGCGCGAGCATAGGGATGCGGATCGTGAATTGCGTGCCCGCGTCGAGTACCGACTGCACGTCGATCGTGCCTTCGTGAGTTTCGACGATTTGTTTCACGATCGAGAGCCCCAGGCCGGCGCCGCTGACCCCACGCGCGCGCGAGCGGTCGGCCACGAAAAAGCGCTCGAAAATAAAGGGCAAATCCTTGTACGGAATGCCGATGCCGGTGTCCGAAATGACGATTTTTGCATAACCGTCCTCCACGGCCAAATCGACCGTTACCGCACCGCCGTGCGGAGTAAATCGCAGCCCGTTGTCGATGAGGTTCACCAAAATTTGCGAAAGCTGCTGCTCGTCGGCCTCCACGATCACCGGGCGGTGCGCGCGCAGTTCGAGAGTGATACGCTTTGCAGCGGCCTGCTGTTGAAAAGGTTGCAGAACGGAGCACGTCAGCGCTTCGAGATCCACTTCCTCGATGCGAGGCGCCGGCAAGCCCGACTCTGCGCGCGCCTGCTCGAGGAAGCGTTGCACCAGGAGTGCCAACCGATCGACCTCGCGCAAAGCCTGCGGTAAGAACAGCGCGCGTGCGTCATCATCGCCGCCTTCTACCAGCGTCTCTAGCATCAATTTCACCGACGAAAGCGGTGTGCGCAGCTCGTGCGAAACGTTCGAGAGGAATTCTTGGCGCGTGCGCTCGAGCGCCAACTGCTCGGTTTGATCTTCGGCGATGATGAGCGCACCGGTTATCTCGCCCGGCTGCTCGTCATCGCCACCCCGCGATACCGTAAGCGGATAGACGGAAACAGCATAACTGCGATCCGTGCGTTTTCCGCTGACGATGAGCGGCGCAGCGGACGCAACTTCGCCTGCGAGTACCGCATCGACGCGCCGCTCGAGTTCGATCGAAGGTATGGTTTCGATCAGATGCAAACCTTTGGCGCGCGCGCGATCGAATCCGAAGATTGCCGCTGCGGCGCGATTTGCGAAACGCAAGCGTTTGGTTCGCCGCAGCATGATGACGCCCAGCGGCAGCGCGCGCACGAGTGCGTCGAACCGATCGTCATGCCGTGCTTCGGCCCGCTCGTCGCGATCCGGCTGCGGTTCGGGCGATACGCGCGATCGTCTGAACCAGCGAATGACGATTACTCCTTGAAGATGTAGCCGCGGCTGCGCACGGTTACGATGTGCCGCGGGCTGCGCGCATCTTCTTCAATTTTTTCGCGCAGCCAGCGCACGTGCACGCTGACGGTCTGTTGCTCGCCTTCGAAATCGTAGCCCCACACTTTGTCCAAGAGCATTTGACGAGTAACCACGCGTCCATGGCTTTCCATCAACACGCGCAGCAGCGCAAATTCCTTGGGCGCGAGCGCTACCTCTTTTCCGCGGACGGTGACGTGCTGGCGAGAGGGATCGAGGGCGATACCGCCCAGCACGATAGCTTGCTCGCGATCCGGCTTGGACGGAATCGGCCGGCGCAGACGCGCTTTTACGCGCGCTAAAAATTCGTGCAGCGCAAACGGTTTGGTAACATAGTCGTCGGCTCCGAGCTCCAGCGCAAGGACCTTGTCGATCTCCTGATCCTTTGCCGTCAGCATGATGATCGGCACAGAGCTCGTTTGGCGGATCTCGTGTGATGCTTCCGGGCCGTCGAGCACCGGTAGCATGATGTCGAGCACGATCAAGTCGGGGTCTTCGTTTTGCGCCACTGCGATAGCTCTGCGGCCGTCGCTGGCCGTTATGACTTCGTAGCCGCTACGCTCTAGAGTGTACCGCAGCGTCTGCAGGATAGCCGCCTCGTCGTCGACGACGAGGATTTTCTTGTTGAAATCGGGGTGCTTGTTGAAGCTTCCCCGCTTGCTGTCTAAACTAGCGGTCATAGTAGTGTCTTTTGGAATGATTTGGCAGCTCGCAATCTAATCTTCCTCTTGGCGCAGGCGCCGGGCGCCGGAGTCCTGAGCGGAGGCGAAGGGGGCAACCATGTTGGCAGCGGTCCGTAGACCGACATTCGACGAACTCAATGTATCGACGGGGAAGCGCGTGCGGCTGCACCGCTTCATGTACGAGCACGGCCCGGCAAACGGCACGCTGATGCTGTTGCCCATCGATCAGGGCCTCGAGCACGGGCCGATCGATTTTTTCAGCAACCCGGAATCGATCGATACCGATTGGATTTACCGGCTCGCAGTAGAAGGCAAGTTCTCCGGGATGGCACTGCACGTCGGTTTGGCTGAAAAGTACCATAAGCCATACGCCGGCAAAGTGCCGCTGATCCTGAAAATCAACGGCAAGACGAACATACCGCCGGATGATGACGCCTTCAGTTCGCAAACGGCGTCGGTCGAAGATGCGGTCCGCTTGGGTGCCGACGCGGTGGGCTACACGCTTTATGTAGGCAGTCCGGCACAGGACGTCGACATCGCGCAGTGCGGCGAAATCCGGCGCGATTGCGAACGCTACGGCATGCCGTTGGTCATTTGGGCCTATCCGCGGGGCGCAGCGGTTAAAGCCAAGGGTGGAATCGATTCGCTCTATGCCATCGATTATGCGGCGCGCGTCGCGTGCGAGATGGGCGCCGACGTCATCAAACTGAACGTTCCCAAATGGGATGCCGCGACTGCTTCTGCAATGCCGAAACCGTACAATACGCTGGAATTGTCGGAACTCGACGGATTGCGCAAAGTCGTGAAGTCAGCCGGCCGTTCGCTGGTATTGGTGTCCGGCGGCAGCAAGATGGGCGACGAGGATACGATTCACAAAGCGCAGATTGCGATGGAAGCAGGCTGCGTCGGCCTCATCTTCGGCCGCAACATGTGGCAGCGGGATTGGGAAGATGCGTTGGCGATCGCCGGACGCATGCACGAAGTGATGAAAGGCTATGGACAGTAACCATTTCAGCCGAAGTCCTGAGCAGAGTCGAAGGGCTGTCGAAGGGGTCGAGGAACGCGTCAACGCCGCGCTCGACAAAGTCCGCCCCGGCATTCAAATGGACGGCGGGGAAGTCTGGCTCATCAAGGTTGAAAACGAAACGGCCTTCGTGCAAATGCTGGGCGCATGCGGCGGCTGCCCCGCCTCAAATATGACGCTGAAAGGTGCAATCGAACAAGTCGTATGCGCCGACGTGCCTGAAATTAAGGAAGTCGTTCAAGTCTAGCCGGTTAACCGAGCGGTGGAATCGAGCGTAACCACGCGTTGTTCTTCTGCTCCGCCGCAACGCGCGCGCGCACTGCCTGTATGAACGGCATGGGCAGCGCGCGGCGCAGCTCTCGCACTTGCAAAGCTTTCACGCTGTTGTGCTCGTTCCACGCTTGTGCCGCCAGCTCAGGCCACAAGCATACGCTGCCGGAGATACATCCGGTCAGGCTTTCGGCTAATATTTCCGGCAAGAACTCCTCAGAGCCCGGAAGGATCGCGAATCCGCGATGACGCACGTGCAGCGCGCGCTCGAGCGCAAGATCGTTGGAGCTGTCTTTCATTCCGCCGATTATTCCAGGAAACTCCGCGAGCAGCTTGTCTACAAGATCGGCGCGAAACGTAATTCCGCTCATGCGCGGAAAGTTATATAAGAAGATTCCTCCTGGCGGCGGCTGCACTGCACGCAAGAGCACGTCGAAGAATTGCACGATCCCGGCATCGGAAATGTCGCGATAATAAAACGGCGGCATGACCAGCGCGGCGCTAAAACCAAGCGTGAACGCCGCCTTCGTCAGCGTCACCGCGTCGTGCAAGGCGGTCGCGCCCGTTCCGACCATGAGCCGGTTGCGGGGCAAGCTCCCGGCGACGGCTTCCATGAAACGCACGCGATCCGAAATCGCGACCGACATCGCTTCGCCGGTCGTTCCCAGAATGTTTAGCCCGTTACAGCCGCGCTCCAACAGCGAACGGTAATAGGAAATCGCGAGCGCAGCGGAAGGTCTATGCTCGCGATCGAACGGCGTCAGTGTTGCGGAATAGATGCCGTGAATGCCACGATCTCGTGTTGTTCGCGATGATTTGTCCAAAAACGGCGGCCGTCGTAGGCTAAGGCGCGAGCTTTGAACGGCACTCGCGCAATGTCTTCGGCGCTGACTTTTCCGTTGCGAGCATCGATGCGGGTGAGAAAATACTCATCCCCCTCTTCATCTTCGGTCGTAATAAGGTAAAAGCAACCATCGACGACCACCAATCCGCAGATGTCATGCGGCGCAGATATCGGCATACCGGGATGTCCGGCGTCATCGAGCGAGATGATCTTTCGATTGTAGAACTGACTGAGATAGAGCAAATCGCCGTCGTAACCCAAGAATGAGCCGGTGTCGTCGGGGCACGGAATCGCGCCCTCTTTTCGAAACCCATGCCCCGGCACAAACTTGCGGATGATCCGGTTATCTTCCACCGTTTCGCTGCATACGACCCGCAACTCGTCGCCAACCGATACCATGCCGATGGGCCTGCCCGGCGCTTGCGCCTCTTCGCGCACGGACCACGTGCGCGGATCGATCGCATAGAGGCGCTGCGTTTCTAGCGAACCCATCCATAGAAGCTCGCCATCGAAAGCCAACGACTGCGGACGCGGGGCCGGCGACGGCCGCCGCGCGACTTCTTCTATCGTCTCCATTATCGTTTCCATCTACGGGTAGAGTCCGCGGAGTTTGGTCGCCTCGGCAACGCGCGCGACTGCGACGGAATACGCGCCGCGCCGCATGTCGATACCGTGACGCTGCGCCTGATCGTAGGTTTCCTTAAACGCCCGCGTCATCTTGCGCTTGAGCCGCTCGTTGATTTCGTCTTCTTCCCAGAAATTTTCTTGGAGATCCTGAACCCACTCGAAATATGAAACGCTCACGCCGCCCGCATTTGCGAGAATGTCGGGCAGCACCATGACGCCGCGTTCGAACAGGATGGCGTCGGCGTCGGGCATGGTCGGACCATTCGCAGCTTCGGCCACGATCTTTGCGCGAATGCGCGGCGCGTTGTCCTTCGTAATCACTTTTTCGAGGGCGGCCGGCACGAGCACGTCGCAGTCATACTCGAGTACATCTTTATTGTTGATCCGGTCGCCGCCGGTAAAGCCAACCACCGAGCCGGTCTCTGCCTTGTGCGCCATGATACCGGCGACATCGAGGCCTTTGGGATTGGCGACGCCGCCTTTAGAGTCCGTAACCGCAACGATGGAATACCCGCGCTGGGACATTAATTCCGCCGCGTACATACCCGCGTTGCCGAAACCTTGGACGGCGACGCGTGCGCCCTCGACCTTCAAACCCAGCGTTTGCATCGCTTCGTCGACAACATACAAACAACCGCGCGCGGTCGCTTTGTCGCGCCCGAGCGAGCCGCCGATCGCGACCGGCTTGCCGGTCACGACGCCGGGAACGGAGTAGCCCTTTTGCATCGAGTACGTGTCCATGATCCACGCCATGATTTGCGGCGTCGTGTAGACGTCGGGCGCGGGAATATCTTTTTCGGGGCCGATGATAATCGAGATTTCGCTCGTAAAGCGGCGCGTCAGATTCTCGAGCTCTTGCATCGACATCGTTCGCGGATCGCAGATCACGCCGCCCTTCGCGCCGCCGAACGGAATATTCACCAGCGCGCATTTCCACGTCATCCACATCGCCAGCGCTTTGACTTCGTCCAGCGTCACATCGGGATGAAAGCGGATGCCGCCTTTGGTCGGCCCGCGCGACATATTGTGCTGAACGCGAAATCCTTTGAAAATCTTCGTCGTGCCGCTATCCATACGTACGGGCACGGAAACTTCGAGAATGCGCTTCGGCTCGCGCAGAAATCCGTGCATCGACTCGTTCAACCCGATCAAACGAGCGACGTCGTCGAGCTGCTGCTGAGCCATCTGCCAGACATTTTCGGATGACGAAACGGCAGAGAGATCCAAGGCCATACGTTTTTACCAGTCCTCCGGCTAGGGGGTTTGCGCGCAGCGTCCGCAATACCAGACGATCGCGCCTTCTACTGTAATGGGAACCATGTGTTCGCGCACGGCCCGGCGTCCGCACCGGGCGCAAGAATACGTCTTGCCGATCGGAGCCGTTAGTTGTTTCTCACCGCGCGTCAGCACATATGCGACCACCAAAATCACCACGAGCACCGTGAGCGGAGCCCACGCAAAGAACTCGCTGATAAGGTGGCTCGAAATCATGCGAAACTGGGGATTCGCTCACTCGTCTCTCCATCCTGGCGGGATTACCATGCCGGTGCCCAGGGGGCCGCCCGGAAACCGCTCGCAAAATTACCTCCATGTAATTTTGCTACTTGAGTGTTTTTTCGAGAAAACAAAGTTTTGAAGTCGACCTCCTGTCGAGCTCGAAAAAATCACACATTTTCGGGTGGCCCCTGTGCACCGGCTTGTCTATTTCCCTTGGTTTTCCCGACTCGTTCGCGGGATGGGCCATAGACAGAGAGCTCGTGAAGTCTAGCGCATGCGGCGATAGATCGGGAAAACGTCGTCCACTTTTTTGAACGCGCCCTCGTGCGGCGTCGAGTGGAGCGATTCGGACGAGCTCAGGCAGATGAAGCCGAAACGCGAGAGGCTCTGCAAGAACAGATTGTGCACGCGATATTGCAGCGCCTTATTAAATTGAGGCAAGACGCCGCGCGCGATGATGGCGTGAAATTCGTTCAGCGAAGCGTCCGTGGCTAAACTATGCGTTGCAAAAATGAGATTGCGCGCGAGCGTGTCGTGGAATTTTACTTTGCCGTCGGCGTACTCGAGGAAATCACTCACGGACTTGTTGCCGCCGCTCAACCGATAGTCGTTGGAGATTTCTTCTAGCGAAGCCGCTTCAAAGATGCCTTCGCGAGCTTGATTCAGCGCGAGGTCGCTCAAATCGGTTGCGTAGAGCATGCACCGGTCGAGCAATTCTTCTTCATGCAGAATCGCAAGCATCGTGTACACGTCTTCGCCCGTCGAGCATGCGGGGAACCAGAGGCGCGCGAACGAGTAGGTTCGCAGAAACGTGACGACGCGTTGGCGGATCGCGCGGAAGTAATCGGGTGCTCGGAAAAGGCGATTCGAATTGGTAGACATTGCGTACACGAACCGGCGCAGCGCTTCCTCGTCGTGTAGAAAGCGTTCTTGCAATCCCGAAATCGTGTCGACGGTTTCCGCGCGCATGCGCTCCGCAACGCGGCGTTTTAGCGTCGCCGGGGTATAGTCGCGAAAGTCGTAACCGCGCCAACGCAACATCGCCTCGAGCAAGAGCGATAACTCGATGCTCGCGAGTTCGTCGGCGTGATCGCGATCGGCGGCCGGGGTTAGCGCCGGCCGCTCCTCGATTATCACCTGTGGAGCCATACCCGCAGCAGCGAGATGAGCTGATCCATATCGACGGGCTTGCTAATGTATTCGGACGCCCCGGCGGCGATCGAACTCTCGCGGTCGCCTTTCATGGCCTTAGCCGTGAGCGCGATGATCGGCAGATTCGCGAACCGCGTGTTAGCTCGAATGCGCCTGATCGTCTCGTAGCCGTCCATTTCCGGCATCATGATGTCCATCAGTACGATATCGATCGACGAGTCTTGCATCAGCTTGTCGATGCCTTCCTGACCACTCTCTGCGCTGACCGACAGCAAATGGTGCGCCTCGAGCGCGGTGCTGAGCGCGTAAATATTACGCGCATCGTCGTCGACGATCAGCACTTTCTTGTTTTCGAGCGTGGCCGTACCCAATGGCGGTATATCGCTCGTTCGTTTGGCCGCCGGAAGCCGCGCTTCCACTTGATGCAAGAAGAATCGAGTTTCGTCCAGCAAACGCTCGGGCGACATCGCGTCTTTCACGATGACCGCCTCGCTCAATTTGCTCAGTTTCGTTTCTTCTTGACGCGTCAGTTCGCGCCCGGTGTAAACAACGATCGGCGTTCTCGCGTGCTGCGCCTGCGTGCGGATTCGCTCGATCAGCTGGTCTCCTGGAATGTCCGGCAAGCCCAGATCGACGACGATGCAATCGAACTTGCCGGTATTGAGCGCTTCGATCGCCTCGTCGCCGGAGCGAACTGCCGTGACTGCGACCTCGCCGCTTCCAATCAAGTTCACCATCGCATTGAGCTGCGTGATGTCGTCTTCGATCACCAAGAGATTCTTGGTGCGCCTATCCGCAAAGCCGAGCAGATTGTCGAACGTTTCCGTCAGAGCTTCCTCGGTCACAGGCTTGCGCAAGTGCGCGATCGCTCCCGCGTCGAGCGCGCGCTGCCATTGTTCCTCGCCGGAGATCACGTGCACCGGGATATTGGCTGTGGATTGATCGTGTTTCAGATCCGCCAGCAGCTTCCAGCCGTCCACGTCGGGTAACCCGATGTCGAGCGTAATCGCGTCTGGTAGATACTTCTTGGCGAACGCAACGCCTTCGGCGCCGCTCAAAGCGACAACGGCCTTGAAGCCGCGGTCGCGCGCCAGCCCCAGCAGGATGCGGGCAAAGATCGCGTCGTCTTCGATGATCAGCAGCACCCGGTCGGTACTTTCGATCTTGTCGCGATCGTCTACGATCGCTTCGAGCGAAGGCGGCATTTCAAAGCTGCGCGCCGGCGTGGCGTCGAGTGCCCCGCTTCCTTCGCGCGACTGATGAGCTTCGCCGATCAATCCGAAGGTGCGTGAGGCCGAGACGCTGGCGGGCCGCTCGAGCGGGTGGTAGAACGTGAACGTACTGCCTTCTCCAATCGTACTTTCCACGGCGATCTCACCGCCGAGCAAACCCGCAATTTCACGGCTAATCGCCAGGCCCAGGCCGGTGCCTCCAAATTTGCGCGACGTGCCCATGTCGGCTTGCTGGAACGCTTCGAAGATCACGTTGAACTTGTCGGGCGGAATCCCGATGCCGCTGTCGCTGACGGCGAATGCGACCGCCGGACCTTTGATCGATGCCAGGCGGTGTTCCTTGATGAGCCCGATTTCGAGCGTCACGCTGCCCTCGTTGGTGAATTTGAACGCGTTGGAAAGCAGGTTCTTGAGAATTTGCTGCAGCCGCGTTGCGTCGGTGAGCAACCCTTCCGGCACGTCATCGTGGCGCTTGATCTCGAAACTGAGGGCTTTGTCCGCCGCAACTTGGCCGAACGTCCGCACGACGTCTTCCTCAATGGTGTCGAACGGAATCTCTTGCAGATCGATCGAGGTTGTGCCCGATTCGATTTTCGAGAGATCGAGGATGTCGTTAATGAGGGTGAGCAGATCCGTGCCGGCAGCCCGTATCGTCTGCGCGAACTCGATCTGCTTGTTCGTCATGTTTCCTTCCGGATTGTCCGCAAGCTGCTTCGAGAGAATGAGCAGCGAGTTGAGCGGCGTGCGCAGCTCGTGCGACATGTTCGCCAGGAACTGCGACTTGTACTTGGATGTAAGCGCGAGCTGCTCGGCTTTCTTTTCGAGCTCTTGCCGCGCTTCGTCGATTTCGCGCGTGCGGCGCTCGATTTCTTCGTTGCGCTCTTGCAGCAGCCGCGAGCGCTCTTCCAATTCGTCGTTGGTTTGTTGCAGCTCCATCTGCTGGCTTTGCAGTTCGTTCGTAAGCGCCTGGGATTGCTTGAGCAATTCCTCGGTACGCATCGTCGCACCGATCGTATTGAGAATGATGCCGACCGATTCGGTCAATTGATCGAAAAACTGCAGCTGCGTCTCATTGAATCGCTCGGTCGAAGCAAGCTCGATGACGGCTTTGACCTCGCCTTCGAACAGCACCGGCAGCACGATCAGGGATAACGGCTTGGTCTCACCGAGGCCCGAAGCGATCGACATATAATCCGGCGGCACTTCGGTCAGCAAAATGCGCTGACGCTCCAGCAAGCATTGTCCGACCAGACCTTCGCCTTCCCGAATCGAGCGCTGCGCGGCTTTCTTCTTGCTGATCGCGTAGCTCGCCATCAGGCGCAGCACCTGTTGGTCGCCGACCGGTTCGTTCACGTAAAACGCGCCGGAGTACGCGTTAACCAGCGGAGCGATCTCTGACATGATCATCCGGCTGACCGTCTTGCTGTCACGCTGCCCTTGCAGCATGGCGGTGAAGCGGGCCACGTTCGTTTTGAGCCAGTCCTGCTCGGTGTTCTTACGCGTGGTGTCGCGCAAGTTTTGAATCATTTCGTTGACGTTGCGCGTGAGTTCGGCGACTTCGCCGCGCGCCTCGACCTGAACCGCGCGCGAGAGGTCGCCCTTGGTAACGGCCGTGGCAACTTCGCCGATGGCGCGAATCTGCGACGTGAGCTGCGCCGCCAACTGGTTCACAGAGTCCGTGAGGTCGCGCCACAAGCCCGCAGCGCCCGGAACCTGGGCCTGACCGCCCAACTTTCCTTCGAATCCCACTTCGCGCGCGACGGTCGTGACTTGGTCCGCAAACGTCGCGAGCGTGTCGATCATGAAGTTAATCGTGTCGGCGAGCTGCGCGATTTCGCCCTTTGCTTCAAGGGTCAACTAGCGGTTGAGGTCGCCGTTGGCGACCGAGGTAACGATCTGCGCGATGCCGCGCACTTGGTTCGTAAGGTTTGCGGCCATCGAGTTGACGTTGTCGGTCAAGTCCTTCCACGTGCCGCTGACGCCGGGGACCTGCGCTTGACCGCCAGTTTACCTTCGGATCCAACTTCGCGCGCGACGCGCGTCACTTCGGACGCGAACGCGTTCAGCTGGTCGACCATCGTGTTGATCGTGTCTTTGAGTTCGAGAATCTCGCCGCGCACGTCGACGGTGATCTTCTTCGAAAGGTCGCCGAGCGCGACGGCCGTCGTCACCTTCGCAATGTTGCGAACCTGCGAGGTGAGGTTC
>JABXNS010000081.1_pt1 | contig 35875 bp, 39 predicted proteins | sample 7301101 | NCBI WGS metagenome assembly JABXNS01 (sample SAMN14449646, study PRJNA615230) | soil metagenome | isolation source: soil from bare, unvegetated metal-rich iron-sulfur acidic spring small-cell... | place: Canada: Paint Pots Mound, Kootenay National Park, BC | collected 2017-05-25 | reverse complement strand
GCATGGAGCCGCCAGCCGCGTGCGATGTCAGCCACTCGGCGATCGCGAAGTGGATCGACCTCCACCTCGCGGCCTGCAACGTGATGGTCGACGTCGGCATGAGCGGCGATCTGACCCGACTCCGGGAGAGCCAGCGGCTCCTGGCCGAGGCCGGCCTACGCGTAGTCGCCGTGAGCGACTCCAAAGGCGGCGTCTATAACCCGAACGGCCTGGACCTGGCCGCTCTCGATGAGCACCGTCAGGTCCGAGGCGGGGTCAGTGGCTTCAGGAAGGCCGAGAACGTCACCAACGCCGAGCTCCTGGGGCTTCCGGTGACGGTGCTCGTCCCGCGCGCGATCACGCGCGCTGACGCGTCGCCGGGCGGCGCGCCGACGGCACCTTCATGAGGATGGGCCGGAAAATATTGCATGGGGCCGCCGTCTTTTCGCCTCAGGAGCTCGTGCAGGGGTTCGACGATCTCGATCGCTTGCACGTCGCCGTTTGATCCGGAATGAAAGTTGGGCCAATCGATCGCCGGCGTGTCGCGATCGTCGCGCCCGTCGCGCGCGATCTGCGGGTCCACGTTCTTCGAGTGAAAGTGATTCGCGGCCCCGACGCCCCCCAAGTCACAGATCGAGCTCCCGAGATCCATATGATCGCGCGTTACCATCAAGCCGCCGCCGCGCCGGCGGAACGTCGAGATGGCGCTGCACTCTTCGGGCCGCAAACCGTCGCCGGGGTCCACAGCGAAAAGCCAGAGCTGATCGAATCCGCTCTCCAGTAAGCCCGCCAGCACCGGATCCAGCCCGTCAGGACCCGCCTCGCGGTCGCGCGCGACGACGTCATGTTCGCGAGCTAGATGCTCGCGGAGCAGCGAGAAACGGCCGGCGTGCCAATCATCTCGAGTGAACGGAATCGTAGTCTGCAACAAAATCTTAGCCATGACGAGCTCCTACTCGCCCAGGCGCACGCCGAACCAGAATGCCGGCGAGACGGTAATGAAAACCGGAATGCCCGATTGCTGGACGATGACGTTCTCCGTCGCCTGTGGTCCCAGGATAAGGGAACCGATCCCCACGTACGGATTGGACTTCGCTGCATGGATCTTTAAGCCTAACCGGTATCCGAAGAACGCGGTGAGCGCAAGGTAAAAGGCGATCGTGTAAGCGGCGATCCTGATGATATCGGCCCGCCGCAAAGGCTCACGTCCCGGGCCCTTCACCACTTCAAGTTGGCGGTCGCGCGGATGGATGCGCCTGCAATGACAAAATCACGACGGTCTAGATCGCGCTTCACGACGAGCCCCCTTCCGGGTTTCACCGCTGGCCTTTGGTCTCTATTCCTGGAGTACCTGGTGGACGAACGCGATCGCAATCGAACCCTCGCCAACTGCCGACGCGACCCGTTTGATATTGCTCCCACGCACGTCCCCGACCGCGAATATTCCGGGCAAACTCGTTTCGAGCAGATACGGAGCACGAGCAAGCGGCCAACGCGCCGCGATTAGATCCTCCTGCGAGAGCGCCGGGCCGGTCTTGATGAAGCCATCCTCATCCAGTGCAACACATCCGTTCAGCCAGCGCGTATTCGGTATTGCCCCGGTCATGACAAAGACGTGACGGATCTGATGGGTTTCGATAGTCTTCGATTGGTTGTCGCGCCAGCGAACGCTTTCGAGATGACCGGTTCCGTTGAGCGAGACGATTTCCGTGTGAGATGTAAGCACGATCGACGGCGTTTCTTCAATCCGCCGGATCAAATAGCGCGACATGCTGTTTTCCAGCCCATCTGATCGGACGACCAAATAGACGCGGCGCGCGTTCTGCGCGAGAAATACGGCCGCCTGCCCGGCGGAGTTTCCTGCGCCGACCACGATCACTTCTTCACCGACGCACAGCTGCGATTCGACAAACGTCGCCGCGTAATAGAGTCCCGAACCTTCGAATTGAGCGAGATTGTCGACAGGGAGTTTACGATAATGCGCTCCGGCCGCAATGACGATCGCGCGTGCGGAAATGCGCGAACCGTCGTCGATCTCGACAACAACCGGCTTCCGATCGCATATCAATGCTTTTGCACCTTTCGCGATCAGGATCTGAGCCCCGAATTTTTGCGCTTGCGCGTATCCGCCCGCCGCGAGCTCCTGGCCTGAGACGCCGGCCGGAAAGCCGAGGTAGTTTTCAATCTTAGAACTCGAGCCCGCCTGGCCACCTGGCGCGTTTACCTCGATCACGAGAACGTCGAGCCCTTCGGAGGCACCGTAGACTGCGGCTGCAAGCCCGGCCGGCCCCGCGCCGACGATAACAACGTCGCGGGGTCGCACCGCATCGACCGCCTCGTTGAAGCCGAGACACCCGGCGATCTGCTCGTTGGAAGGATTCCGCATCAGCCTTTCGCCGCGGATCATCACCGGCACGTCGTCAACCGAGACGTGAAAATGATCCAGCAATCCCTGCGCGTCCTTATCACGATCGAGATCGATGTAAGAATGAGGGTGACCGTTACGAGTGAGAAATTCTCTAATGCGAAGCGTGTCCGCAGAGTGAGCCGAGCCCAGAACCACAAACTCGCCGAAACCCTGTGAAACTATCTCTTCACGCCGGAGGATGAACGCCCGCATGAAGATCTCGCTGAGCTCGTCGTCGGTTTGGACGAGGCCGAGCAAATCGGCGCGCTCGATCTCGATAACTTCGCCCGCTTCTTTTGCTTGTATCCGGCCGAGCATGCGCCGTCCGAACACAATGCCGATCTCGCCGGTGAACTGACCAGGCTGAAACACCGCCAGCGCCTTTTCAACGGCGCCGGATAGTTGCGCGAACTCCAGCTGGCCCGTCTTCACCACAAAGATCCGATCGTTTTTCTCGCCCGCGTTAACGAGACTCTCACCGGATCTGACCTTCCGAACATGCCCGTGCGACGCGACGCGAGCAAGCTGCGCGGGCGTCAGGATCGGAAAGGCCTGATCGACGCGCGGGGCCGGGTTAAGCGGGTGGACGAAACTGTGTCGGCGATGGCGTTGCTCCCTCAATAGGGTAGCATAATGAGAAAAGGCCGCATGCGCGGCGTTTGTGTTTTTGGCTCCGGATGTTGGTCCTTCGACTACGCGCCTTCGGCGCGGCTCAGGACGACCGACCCGCTGATTAACAGTCCGCTGCTCTATCAACTGAGCTATTCGGGATTAGCCGGCTTTTGTGCTCAATCTTACCTCATTAAAAGGTAGCTGGAGGCCGAGTGGCCACATTTGGCCCACATCGCGTTCGCTGGACCGCCGACCAGGGTTCTCCTCACCGGCCGTCCCCACTTTTCCGATCGGGAGAAGTCCGGAGTATTCCCTTCTGGACGCGAAAGACGGCCAATCCGTTACGATTGTCTCGGGCATCACGCTGGAGCAATTGCTTAGAGGCCACTATGCCGTCAACGTTCATAAGAGTCTGAAAGATCTAGCTACGTACGTTTCCTGCGGCGACATTAAGTAGTCATTTGTGCGCCCGCCATCAGTTGCGGGCGCACGCGGCGCGAACGTACTCAATTGACGTCGTACCTTCTTCAGAAACGCACGCCCAAACCGACGTATGGACCGAAGTTCGTAATGTTGCCGGGCGCATTCTTGCCGTGCAGGCCTTCGTCGTAGAACCCGCCGTTGATGTACACGCCGCGTGTTCCAAGAGCGTACTTCGCATTAAGGTCGTACTTAAGCGAGGAGTATTGGTATTTCTCGCCGGTTGCGAGGTTGACGCTCGTCGTGTTGGTAGGATAGTATGTCGCTGACCCCGAGATGAGCAAGCCGGGCTTGGGCTGTATCTGGATCTGCGCGTTCACGCCCAGCCCTTGCGCACTGTACGTGAAACCAGTGTCATTGAAGGTCGCAGCGTGCCATGCGCCGCCGGCAAGCACTCGCGTAAAGACACACTCTTGCTGCTCCGGCGTAAGATCGTAGAACACATAGTCGAGGTAATCTTCGAAGTCATCTTCGTTCCAGAACTCTTCAGTCGGAAGCCCGGTGTGCGTTACCACGTAATCGACGCGATTCTCGAATCGAGCCAGTTTCCCGATCAGCGAATAACGCGTCATGCTGCCGCTTCCCTGAAGATTGCCGTTGTGCGCTGTAATAAACATCTGCGAAATGCCGGCATCGATGGGCTGAGCACGATGTGCCTTCGCTGCGCTGCAACCGCCCGCTACGGGGTGTCCTTTTTGCGAGACCAATACCGGAGGCGGACTCGGCTCGATCGCGCCGGGATGAAGCGGTGCGGGGGTTGGCGTGGCAACCGCGTGAACGGGCGGGCGCGGTTTGCGTTTCTGTTTCTTTTTCTTTTTCAGCTTTTTCTTGACGAACGTGACTTTGGCGTGACCGTCACCCAAACCCGTGGCTATCGCCTGGATGAGGGCAGCACCCGAAACTGCGGACGTGACGGTTGCCGTGGCTACGCCGTTCCCATCGGTCAGCACGGTCACGCCGGGTAAGGGTGCGAGAGTCCATTTCCCGGGATTGATTTTGAAGTAAACCCCAAGCGCGCGAAACGGCGTTTCCTGTGTGGGGCGCTTTTTCGGATCGGTGATGCGTTTGCCGTTCAAAAACTGCGCGGGCCCTTTGATCGAAAAACGCGCCGTGACCAGACTCGAGCCTGCGGGCGGGACCGTTACCTTCTTAGGATGGGCTTTCACCTTCACGTTCATCGTGTACTTATCGCAAATCAGGCCGAATTTTCCACGCGGTCCCGGTTGCCCGAAAAGCCACACCTGCAGCCGTTTCGCCGGCTTTGTCTTTGCAGGGTACACGGTCATGCCTTTGCCGATGATCGCAACGCCCGAAGTCGTCTTTGCAAAGCCACTCGGCACCGGTGTTATCCCGGATTGAATCAGGCCGGTCGGTAGTTTCGTCACTGTCGCTTGTTTGGATTTGATGAGGATGCCGCAGATGCCAAACGGGACTTTGGCCGTGTACGCGTCGCGCTCTGAGGGATTTCCCGCCGCTTTTGCGGACGCGAAATATTGCAATTTGCTGCGCGAATCCCACTGCACCCAATCGCCCGCACCATGCATGATCACCCAGCCATGCACGCCGGGATCGTACAGGACTGCGCGCTGGGCAAGCGGGTAGTTTGGGATGGGGCTTGGATAGGTGACGGTGATGGTTGCGCCCTCGCGCCCCGTTTTCGGCGAAACCGTGACGCCGTGCTTCGCGTTGTCTTTGCCCTTATTCTTCTTCTTGTGCTTTGGCTTTGGCTGCGGCGTCGCCGTCGGTTTCGGGCTGGGCTTCGCGCTCGCTTTCGCGCTCGGTTTGGGGCTCGGCGACGCTTTCGCGCTTCCGGCCGCCGGCAAAGCAACCCAGAGAATCGCCAGCGCAAGGGCAATGCAACGTGTCATCCACTCTTCTCCTGTGCGCCCTTTATAGCATTGGTCTCGTCCGTCCACCGTCCGAAAATTCTCGGACGCTCAGCGGACGCTCAATCCGCCATGATAGGCCTGGAGCGGCCCAAAACGGTGGCCTCTTCGAAAGCCGGCGCTCCGAGCTGCGTTAGCAGGTGACCGACGAGCGCGTCGTGCGCGATGCGGTCGGCCGGAGGAATGAACAGGTTGTACGCCTCGCGGTAGGCGCCGGCTGCACCGATGAGCTGGACCGCTTCGTGCGCCTGCCCACGCAGGGAAGCCACCGCGGCGCGGCCTTCGATCGCCATCGCCAGACCGCGCCGCCAACCAATCTCACACGAAAGGCGATAGCCTTGCTCGAACAATGCCTCTGCCCGATCTGCGCCGCGTTGCGCAAACGCAACCTCGCCGAGCGAACACAGCGTCTCGACGATTCCTCGGCGGTCGCCGAACAGGCGACGTATCTCCAGCGAGCGTTCGAACAACTCATGTGCGGTGACGAACTCCGAGCGGCAGAGCGCAAGCCGGCCCAGTTGATAGAGCATCCAACCGCACTGACGCCGATCGCCGAAATGCTCGAAGATCGCTAACGCCTGTTCGTATCGCCGTTGCGCCGCCTCGAGATCGCCGTTGTGCATGTCGTCGAACGCGATGTTTCCGAGCGTTGCGGCGAGTGCATGTTCATTCTTCTCCTCGCCGAGCCGCGAGGCGACGGTATCAAGCAGGCGCCGCGCTTGCGCCCTGTCACCTCGGTGCAGAAGCGCATATGCGTGAGAAGCTTGCGCGAACGTCAGCCCCGGCTCGTCCCCGATCGCGCGCGCAAGCGTTTCGGCTTCGGTACAACGCTCGAGCGCGCGATGCATGTCGCCGACATACACTTGCAACTTGCCAAGCGCAGTCAATATCTCAACCCGTTCATGGGTTTGCGCGTCGGTAGACTCGAGCGCGAGGGTCAACCAGTGATTCGCCTGCGCATAGTAGCCGCGAAACTCCCAAAACCGCCGCAGCCCGCTGGCCATCGCGATTCCACGAGCGGCATTCCCAGGCGTCTCGAAGCTCCAGCGCAGCGCCGCGTCCAGGTTTGCGGACTCGGCATCGAGCCTGGCCAGCCATTCGGCTTGCCGATCATCCGTAAAATGGGGCTGCGCCTGCGCAACGAGATCGGAAAAATAGACGCCGTGCCGCCCGTACACCTCGCCTCTGTCCGGGCGCTCGTGCAATCGGGCTAGGGCCACAGTGCGAATCGTGTCCAAGAGCCGAAACCGCGGTGATCCGTCGATAGCGGAAGACTGCAGCATGGAGGCTTCGCGTAAGCGCCCAACGGCCCGCGCTGCAGCGGATGTAGCCTGCCCACCGACTCGAGCAGCTGCATCGAGGGTGAAGCTGGGCGTGAACGCGGCCATCGACTCGAAAAAACCGCGATCGCTATCGGAGAGCAGCGCGACGCTCCACGTTATCGTTGCATCCAGCGTGCGGTGGCGCTCGACGTCCGTGCGGCTCGTGAATTCGACCGCCGTGGCGCCTGCGCTGACGCGCGTTTCGATCGCCGCTAAATCGAGTGACGCCGTCGCCGCCGCCGCGAGCTCGACCGCTAGCGGCAAGCCGTCCAGCCGCGAACAGATTTCATCGATAGTCGCGCTTTCCGCGGATGAGACCGGCGCATGCGAGCGCGCGGTGAACAGTTCACGCGCCTCCCTAGCCGTGAGTTCCGGCACCGTGAACAGCGCCTCTCCGTGCAACCGTAAGGGCATCCGGCTCGTCGCAACGATCGACAGGTTCGGCGCCCCGCGCAGAAGTCGCTCGCAGAGCGGCCCGCAACATTCGACGACGTGTTCGCAATTGTCCGCGATAAGCAACATCCGTTTGTCGGCAAAACGTGCCGTCAGCGCGGCAATCGGATCAGCGTGCGCTCCGGCGTCGAATGGCGAGCCAAACGCGTTGAGCACGGTGCGCGCGTCCGACGAGCCGGAAAGGTCGATGAAGTAGATGCCGTCTTCATACGCCGCTCCCAGGAACGCAGCAGCAGCCAACGCCAAGCGCGTCTTTCCGGCCCCGCCGGGTCCGGTGATCGTCAGTAGGCGCGTCTTTTGCAATCGCTTCACGACCGCTGCGAGTGCATGTTCTCGTCCCATGAACGGTGTCAAATGTGCGGGAAGATTGTTCGGAAAGATCACCGACGCGATGCCCGCAAGCACCGCTTCGTAGGTCGCGCGCGTTCGCGGCATCGGTTCCACCCCGATCTCGTCATGCAACGCGGCGGCGAATTGCGTGTAGACGCGCAGAGCACCGGCACGGTCACCGGTTTGCGCAAGCATCGCCATCAGACGGCGAACGGCATTCTCGCGAAGCGGATCGATGCTCAACAGGTGTCGCATGCAGCCGATAGCCGCATTGGCATCGTGCTCCAGCCACGCTTGCGCGCAAAGGGCCTCGAGGGCTTCAACGGCCCGCTGGCGGTACCGACGCCGATACGGCTCCAGCCACTCTTCCTCGAGATCTTCGGCAAGGTCGCCATCATAGATCGCGACCGCCTCACCCAGCAGGTTCACCGTCCCGATGCAGCGGTCGAATCGCGCGACGTCGTTCGCCCATGGCGCCTGGGTGTTCCATCCCACATTCGCGCGGTCCACGAGAATCCACGGAACCTCGCCGAGCGGCAACGCGCCCATGAGTTCATGCAGGTGCCGTCGCAGGCGCCCCAAGGCGACGTCTTCCTCGTCGTCAGGCCAGAGTTTGAACGCGACCTCCTTGCGCGGAACGAACCGCCCCTCGTTCAGCGCGAGATATGCGAGCAGGGCCGCGCACTTGGGAAGGGGCGCCGGATTGATCGCGCGTTCACCGTCCGCCAACCGCATCACGCCGAACAAGTGCAAGTACAGGGACATACTCAGCTCCCGGAAAGGCCACGAGACCCGGCTGCTACCGGACCTGACTTGTTTCTAGTGTCCTGATTCACAAATGGAATGACACTTACGAATCTTCGCTATGACCGATCGCGCGGATTTCGTCCACACAAACGGCTTGGTCTTTGCGTTCCCTTCAAAGCGTTGTCGCACGGCGATCACGTTCTGGCGCGCCATGCCGACACGGCTGGCGCCCTCGGTGTTTGAGAATCCATCGGCCGCATCAAACAGAATGCGCGCACGCTGGAGACTGTTCGTTGCGGAACCGTCAAACGGCTGCTCTCTCCGACATTTCCAGGCTTTTAAAACCGCCAGGAATGACCTGCGTCGACCGCTTCTATGCTCGCGGCAGATATTTGAGCTTCAAAGGCTGCCCTATCCTCCGCGGGTACAGCGATCGCCAGTCGTTGATAAAAGGCGCGCGCCCGGTCCTCGTAAGACAACGTGGCGCCTTAGCTCGCCCTCCGGCTAGGAAACGGCTTAATGTTCTTGATTCGTGCCGCACGCCGCGAGTGCAGCGTATTGTACAGATCAAATGCCAGCTGCAGGTTGAGCCAGAACTGCGCGGGCATCCCCAACGCCCGTTCGAACCGAAGCGCCGTCTCAGGGGTGACGCTACGCTTCCCTCGGGCTATTTCGTTGACGTGGGCGCGCGTAATGCCGATCCGCGCTGAAAGCTCTGCTTGCGAGATCCCTAACGGCCGAAGAAATTCCTCGATCAGAACCTCGCCCGGCGTGACGGGCGGCTGGTGCATTTTTGCTACGTACATGATTTGCGTTCCCCGAATGGTAGTCGACGATCTCGACGTCCGTGGCATGACCTTCCTCCCATGAAAAACACACCCGAAAACGCTCGTTTATGCGGATAGCAAACGTCCCTGCCCTATCGCCCCGCAGCGCTTCGAGGCGATTCCCTGGTGGAATCCGCAGGGAATCGAGCCTGGGCGCCGCGTCGATAATCGCGAGTTTTCGGCGACCAATCGCGTGAAGTGAGGTTGGCAGCGCTTTGCGAGCAAGCTTCGTGGACCTGGCGAGAAAAATGTCCTCGGTGCCGCTGCCCGCGAAACGCTCGATCAACAATAGTAGGTTATCACATATCGATAACCCCCTGCAAATAAAGATTGTCAGGGCTCGTCCGGATCCGTATGCGTTGTTGCACGAAACCACAAAAACGGAAAACCCCCGTGATTACGGAGGTTTTAACCGTTGTAGGTGGCTCCGGATGTTGGACTCGCCCTTCGACATGCGTTCGCTTCGCGAACGCTGCTCAGGATGACGGTTCTCGTCCGTCCAAGGCCATGTAAATGGCTCCGGACGTTGGACTCGAACCAACGGCCCGCTGATTAACAGAAGGCGGCACCCCTGCGGCACGTTCCGAATCCCTCGTGGATACGGTGGTTTAAGGACAGTTTAGACGTATGCAGCTGGATGCGGCGGGGTCAAGAGTGGGGGTCACCAAACGGTCACCCGCACACCCATATTAAAGGAAGAGTCATTCGCAATTTCCTCCAACGTTTAGTATATCGGGTGCGCCGAAAGCCCGCTGCGCGATCTTGCTCATCACGACGTTGCTTTGCTGCAGGGCCGATCTCAAAGATGGTCAATGCTCAGATGACCGCTAGGCTCTCGTTGGTTAGGGAGGTACCTTTATGAGCATTAAGCGCCGTGCCTACGGAGCGATTGTTATGATCAGCTCACTGGCAATCCCTTTCATCCCAACGGGTCCACTTTTCGCGCAAACGAGGGGGACGTGCGTACCGATCAATGAGCGCGCCGGTCGCGAATTTGGCTGCTTCATTACAAGCCGCGCGAATCTCGGGGCGCTGCCGACGCATACGAAACTGTATTGGCATCTCGACACCTACGCGACGCGTGCCGCCGCCGAAGCGGCGAAGAGCCCACGCAGTACGGTCGTCGAGTCTTTGGGACGTGTCTGGCTATTTACCATTGCCGCGAAGGAGTGGCGTCCCGCCGGTGGGCGTCGCGTTAACCGCATTGGGCCATTGCCATTGATAGCCGCTACGAACTACACCGCTGTTTACATGGAGGGCATTTTTAAGCCGGGCATGCAGTCGGTCGTACACCGGCATCCGGGGCCAGAGGCGTGGTATACGCTCCAAGGAGCGATGTGTTTAGAAACGCCCGAGGGAACGCTCCGAGAGCGCGCCGGTGATCCAGGCATATTTATCCGTGGCGGCCCGCCAATGGTGCTCACGGGAACCGGAACTGTTACCCGGCGCTCCCTCGTGCTTATTTTGCAAGACACTTCCAAACCGTGGTTGACGCTCGCGACTGATTGGAAGCCGAAGGGGCTCTGCAAGAGGTAGGTTTAGCGCAAAGCGTCGCGCGTCACAAACTCCATAAGCATTCCAAGCGGCGTAGCGTCAGGACCATGTACCTCGTCGGAGCGGTTAGGCGGGACGAGCCATTTCGAGAAGTTGCTCGCGCGAGAGCGCCAGGTGATGAACTTCCTGGGCATGCTTTTGCCCCTTCGCGACGAGTTCGTCGTCGTTAGAAGCCTGAATGATCACGCCGCAGTCGCATTTGATCAGTTTGTTCATCGAATACCTCCGTTGATCAGTATACCGGGAATCTGTTGGAAAGACGTTGGCGCCATGTTGGAGAATCCGAGGAATGATGGCACGCATCTACGTTTGCGGCCGGACCTGCATCGAATCGGCAGAGCGGTATGTCGATGAAAGCGCCTTTCCAGGGAGGCAAGGACGCATCGCCTGGACGTATCTGGTGGCGGAGCGGCATCGCACCGTCACGCGGGAACAATTAATCGACGCCATATGGGGCCAGGATGCGCCGCCGGCAAGCGAACGCGCGCTGTCCGCGATCCTAAGCAAACTTCGTGTCGTGCTTGAGAAGACCCGCGTGTCGAATTGCGCTTTGCGTTCAAGCGGCGCACATGTACAACTCGCGCTACCATCCGGCGCGTGGATCGATATGGAAGCTTCATTTGCCGCGATCGAGCGCGCGCAGCGTTATCTGCGCGAACAGGTTCCCCAGCAGGCTTACGGGTGGGCTTTGGCTGCCTACATGATTGCGCGCGAGGAGATACTGCCTGGCGAGGAACGCCCTTGGCTCCTTCGCAAGCGCAGCGAGATGGCTACAGTGCTCATGCAGTCCATCGATATGCTCATCGAGATCTATAACGCGACGGCGAACGCCGATCTGGCGCTCAAATTCGCCCAAGAAGCGATTGCGAGAGATCCGCTGCGTGAAACTGCGTATCGCCGGCTCATGCGCCTTCACGAAGCAGCCGGGAATAACGCGAGCGCCGTTTCCACGTATCAGCGCTGCTGCGAGATGCTCGCCTCGGAGCTCAACGTCTCGCCTTCACCGGAAACAAATGCAGTCTATCATCAGCTGCTGGAGCGCAACATCAGGGGTACGGACTAACAGCCCGGCTGTACCTCACCGACTTGCACGCGCGCGTTCATACCGCGTTCTTCGAGTCGGGAACGGCGCCGGCGGCTGCAATCCCGAGCTGATAGACCCCTAATACCGTGAAAAGGTTGTTCACCGCGGGGCCAGCCGCGCCAATGAGCACCGCCCAGAAGATGAGCCTGATGCTTTGGGCTCTTTCACGTTCTGCCGCTAAAGCTGCAACGCCGGCGATTGTCACGCAAACCAAAACAAGCGCTAATAGAACCGCAGACCTAACCGGACCCACAGCGATGGACACTAATTGCCACGGCGATGACGTGGTCAGCGTAATGTAAATGACGCTGAAGATTAACATTGCCAGTAAACTCAATAAAAGCACCACGAAGGCCAGCCGGATCGCTCGGCCGACGCGTCGTGACAGCAATTCGTAGCCGAATCTAAACCAGAAACAGAAGTAAGCTACGCCGAGCGCTCCGACCAAGGCGGTCGCGATCGCTACACCGACCGGACCTAACACGCCGTAGGTAACAACCTGAAGGCCCTCAAAAGCGGCAAAAGTCGCAAACCATAGCCCCGCATAAAGAGATAAGGAATCGCGGCCGCGAGCAATCAGCAGCAGCCCGGTTAACATCATCATGATGCGTAGCATAATATCGACGGCATCACTGCCAGAAAATCTGCTCGCTCGTCGTGTAGCAGCCATCCGGTCCAATCCTCAATTGGAGCACGGTCGACCAGGCCGTCGTATTTGTTGAGCCACGTCCTGCTTTGCAAAACGCTTGGTACGGGCGATCTATACCCTCGACTAATGCCGACGTTGAAAGCTTCGGCTGAACGCTCCGCATCGCTCCACGCCGCGTCACGCAGCGGATGCAGCAATGGGCTCACGTCGTCCTGAAGGGACATTGCCCGGATGTGGTCGCCGGTATAAAAGGCGCGCTGGCTTTGAATCTCGGTACTTCCTACGTATCCCCCCGTCAAAAGGGCCACGAGCGCGACCACCATCGCGCCGCCCCGCGCAACCTCCGTTGCGACTTTGACCGCCTTACGAATTATTGTTGTCGGCTGCTCGTCAACGTAGTGAAAGATCTCGTCGACTCGCATGTCGAGCGCCCGCGCAATCCGGAACATGCTGGCGCCGGTGGGCTCATGGCGCAAATCCTCGATGTAGGCAACCGTGTGTCGCAGCAGGCCGGCTCGGTCCGCCAGCTCTTGCTGCGTGAGGCTATGCTCTTTGCGTAGCCGTTTGACGTCGTTGACGATCGGGGACATCGTAGGCCTCGTTGTACAATGCGTTGTACACTGTACAACGGATGATACAATCCGGCCGCTCAACTGTCAAGTGCCATCGACGAGCCATTTTGGGACTCAGCCGACCGTTGGCCTCGCCAAAACCCAGTATTTACGGGCTTTTGCGCGATCCGCGCAGGCATTTGCAGCTGATTTGCCCTCAGCGGGCAGCCGAGCTAACCTGTACACCACGGTCAGAATGGGTCTGGCCCGAGTGATAGTCAATGTTTTTTGTTGACTTCAGCCAGCGAAGCGCCTATACTCTACTTGGAGGCCGCAGCATGAGTTGGACGCCAACCCTCGAGCGAACCGAAGAGCCGCGCAACGCCGGCGCGCTGCGCGACGTCCACCCCTTACTTAAACAATTGATCGAGGCGTTCAATGCCGCCTTCGTCGCGCGCCTACTCGACGTCGATCCGGCGATGCTCACGCGCTGGAACAACGGAGCGCCGATTAGCGCAGAGATGACCACGCGTATTCTCGATCTGCACGCAGTGCTCAGCCGCGCATTCCAAGTTTTCCGTCCGCACCAAGTAATGTTGTGGTTACAGGGCAGCGAGCCGTTCTTCGACGGCGCCCGCCCCATCGACGTCTTGGCGCTGCGCGGAGCGGCCCCGCTCATTTCGGCTTTGAATGGAATCGATGCCGGCGCCTACGCGTGACGCTTCACCGCGTCTTTCCCTACGACGATAACGCTAATCCGACCGAACCCGGCGGAGCCCTATTCGTCCCACAAGGCGGCGACGGCCGCGTCGACAACCCCGATCTGTACCGCGCCTTTTACGCTTCTACGCACGCCGAGGGAGCCGTCGCCGAGAAGTTTGGGCGCATCCCCGAGTGGGATTCAAGCTTATTCGAACATCCCGCCGGATTACCGTACGCGATCGCGGCTTACACGCTGGCGCCGGCAGCGCACATCTTCGAACTCGACAATGCCGAACACCTAAACCTGTTAAATCTCCGCCCCTCGGAGGTCGTCCGCCGCGACCTGCAACTTTCCCAGGGCTGGGCGCGGACGATCTTTGGCTTTGGCGAGTGGGATGGCGTTTCGTGGTGGTCATTTTACGGTCCACAGTGGCACAGCGTGGCCGTCTGGAACTTGAATCTCGTTTCACTGCACGATACACCGCAACGGCTCCTAATCAATAGTTCCGCCGTCGTGCGTGCCGCCGCCGCGATCGTGCGACTAATCCGATCTTAGCACGCTACTCCAAGGTCGGATGAGGCAAAGCTTCCATATTGAGGTTCATGCTTAAATAAGCAATGCTTGCATCGCCCACGCCTTGCGCGACTGTACTTCGGCGCGTAGGTGACTAGCGGTACTGCGGCGATGAACCGAGCACCACCAAGTCTTCGGCTCCGAGGTTCCCACGATCAACATCACGATTGCATATAATTCATGACGCGAAGTGACATATAGCTTCGTCATACTGTCGATATCTTGAAATGAAGGCGATGGGTCGCGAACGGAATGCGTGTGCCAGTCTCCTAAAAAATGCAGCCCCTTCTTGTACCGAACGTCAATCTCTCGCTGCGCCGACGACCGGCGAATATCATACGATGTGCGCGTGCATCGCTCGCCACGACGGGGACCCGTCGCTTCGACGACAAGCATATCTCCGCCATCGATGCTGCCAAACAATTGGCCGGCGTGTTCCCTGCAACGAATCGTACGCTGCCTTTGGCGAAATAAATATTCGACGACCGATGAATGCAAGGTGACACGCAACTTCGCGTTGCGAAACGTTACTTCGCTTTGCACCATTGACACTCTGGGTTTATTTCCCACTTCTGGATCCAGCGGTCGCCAGCGGGATTTGATTCCCGCGCTAGACGTTCGGCGACCTCAGGCCTAACCTTGCCGCCAAACTCTTCCCAGAGTTGCCGGTCGAAAATCTGCGTCGTGAGTTGCGACAATTCCGGCGGATGGGCTAGCGCGCTGAGCACTTGATTCGCGATCAAAATGCGTGCTTGCCAGGCAGTGGGGTCTGCGTAAGGCGCATACATATTTCCGCAAGAGGCCTCGCCGCGAAGTTGTGACTGCTCCCATTCCGTCGCCGCGTGAGAAAATTGTCCCCAAGGGTTCATTCCGCAGGCGAGACAGCCGCCGGTTTTCCCCATCACCAACACGTGCGCCGCCGCCGCATGAGCCTCGAGCCATCCAAATACCAACGTTGCGGTTCTACGCTCCTCAAGAAAAAGCGCATTGAGCTGGGCTTCGTCGGACCAAGAGCCGATTGTCGAGATGACCAGGTCGCCATCAAGCACCGCTCCACCATCGCGAACGGCATCTTGCCAACGAGCGACAATACCACGCACCTTTGCAAAAGGATAGTCCATCATAAGCTCTTGCTCCATAGCGCTCGCTTTGGATTCACCGACGTGCTGCGCTCCTAAGGCATGCCGCGCGATATTGTCCCAAGCCAAGTGGTCCGGGTCGATGATGGTAAGATGGCCAATCCCGGATTTCACCAAGGTTCGCGCAATTTCGGATCCGAGCGAGCCAGCACCGATCAAGCAAACGTGTTTGTCGAATCTCTTCTGATTAAAGCTTTCGCCTCCCCGCGCTAGGACCCAGGCCGCATCTGCGCGCTGAACTTGAAGGTGCTCAAAAGTTGCGCCTGTGGTGAAGAATTTCTTCATAGCCATGCCCGGTGGCTCGCGTCCCGGACGGAATCCTGGGAAGCGCGGCTTCTCGACCATAAGGTCTTGAGGTCGTGGAGGATGCAACTGCGCCGCTACCAGCGCAAAATCTCCCGCGAGACGAAAAACGACTATCGTACGGGAACTCCAAGCATGCGCGATTTTGGGCAATTCATCCTTGATGTCGACGTATTGTGCAACAAGGTTCGGTAGCTGCGATAACCGTTGTAGACTCATTCATTGACTACTTTATTTACCACCCAACGGGATCCAGGAACATCTGGGTCACGCTAGCCGTTGATCGTTGGTCATACAGTGGGACGGGGGTGCGGCATCGAGATGGTTGGATCGGGCGAAATCTCATTGCCAGTGGGGATGGGGCAGCGGCGCAAAGTTCGGTGCTGCCCGTCTGGCAAGTACCCACGGACGTAGTTGGACTCGACGTTGCAGGGGCCGGCTGTCCGGCCGTACCGCAATAAGGAGAACTCAATGAAACGACTTCTACAGGCTTTGATGTTCCCGGCTCTCGCCTTGGCCAGCTTTGCCGGTGCGCTTTCCGATAGTGAAGGACCGGTCTCCTACACTCTGCAACTCGCCCAGAACCACGTCGACGTGGGGCAAAATCCACAGATTAGAATCAGCGTGTTTAATTCGACCCCACGAGGTCTGGATTTCAATCCCGACATCTATTTGTCTGTTGACGGGCCTGGCGGTCACCAAGAGTATCCGATCAAATTTTGGCAAGACCTTGCGCAGCACGTGATCGTCGCTCCGGGCCAGTCCGCATACATTTGGGGATCAGCTTCCACGTGGTATTCCCTGACGCTGTTTATGCGCTTCATTGACGCAAGGCCCGGTCACTATATGCTTCGATATTGCGGTTACTGGCGTGAAGGAAACCGGCTGGAGCCGGTGTGCTCCAATCGCGTCAGACTCGTCGTCGGACATCCCGATGGCAACGAAGGCGGTGAAGGCCTCCGTAGTAGTTCCCGCGTGCGGAGCCTCCGATACCATCGATAAAAGCGATCAACCGCATCTGGGCTTAAACAATCAGTGGATCGTCGTCACGTCGGCATGCAATGCTGGAAACGGGGCTTGCTGTTTTTGACAAGTGCAATCAGGAGAACGGATTTCTCGCACAGACCGCACTGCGGCTTCCTTTTCCTCTCAGGCACAAACCGCGTTTCGGACATTGCCGCCGGCGCCCCTCGCAGCCGCGAAAACTCCGGTGCGGTTCCTGAGTTCAGGTCAGAGAAATGCCGTCGCACAAGCGACGGCATTCTAATTGGCTCCGGATGTTGGACTCGAACCAACGACCCGCTGATTAACAGTCAGCTGCTCTACCAACTGAGCTAATCCGGACTGCGCTGCGGCCTGTTCGGCGCTAACGAAAGCGGCACCCGTTCCCGGGCGCCGCTTCTGCACACTGGAGTCGGATGTTTGGTTAGCCGCCTCCGGGCCGCGCTGCCTGGCGACGGACCAGTAAGGGCCGCGTCAACGTCAGCTGGATATTCGCTCCCGGATTCAGCGTGAGGTTGGCTTTCTTATTTTGGCCGATGAGGAATCCGCCGGCGGCGCCGATAAGCCCGCCGATTCCCGTGGCCGCATGAAAGATGGTCTTGGCGATAATGTTGCCGGCAAGAAATCCACCGATCGTCGTCAGCACGGTATGGCCGCCGCTTTTCGACTGCTGCGTAGTTCCGGCACCTGTCACTTCAGCATTGATCGGATAGGAAGAGCCATTTGCCAGCGTAACCGTCGAAAAACTCAGTAACAGTTCCGGATTGCGTCCTTGCCCCGCGGGCGTGACCTTGACGACTTCACCGCTTGCGACCGCGTTTGCTAAGTCGGTATCGCCTTCAGGATACGGCGGAACGACGCGGGCCGTAAAGCGCTCGCCGACGTAGGCGGTGCCCGTGTCGAGCGCGCTTTGCATTGAAAGGTTTACATTGTCGCCCTTGGCAAGCGTGACCATCGACTGTGCGAGCGCCACGCTCGGCGCGAAGGCCGCAAGCATCGCGAGGGCCGCGAATTTGCTGGAGCAGTTCATGCAGACTCCTTTGCTAGCTGCTTTACCGGGATAACGTCAGAGACCCGCGCGGAGTTCAATGCTTGGCGAAATCGGGGACCTTGAGCGCCTCGGCGCTCAGGCCGGCGGCGGCTCGCAGCGCTTCCACTTTGTCGAGCTTCTCCCACGGCAGATCCAAATCGGGCCGCCCAAAATGCCCGTAAGCGGCCGTCTGCCTGTAAATCGGGCGGCGCAGATCGAGGTGGTCGATGATCGCGGCCGGACGCAGATCGAAAGTTTTTGCGACGATCTCGGCGATGCGCTGCTCTGGAACCTTGCCCGTACCGAACGTTTCGACCGACACGTTCATCGGACGCGCGACGCCGATCGCGTACGCGACCTGCACCTCACAGCGGTCCGCGAGTCCGGCCGCTACGATGTTCTTGGCAACGTGACGCGCGGCATACGCGCCGGACCGATCGACCTTGGTCGGATCTTTTCCGGAAAACGCGCCGCCGCCGTGGCGAGCCATGCCGCCGTAGGTGTCGGCGATGATTTTGCGGCCGGTCAGGCCTGCGTCACCCTTGGGTCCGCCGATCACAAAGCGCCCCGTGGGGTTGACGTAGATCCGCGTGTTCTTGTCGCGCAGCGAAGACGGGATGACGTGATTGATCACTTTTTCGGTGATTTCGCTCCGGATTGTTTCGAGCGCGATCTCGGGATCGTGCTGCGTCGAGACGACGACCGCGTCGATGCGCACCGGTTTGTCGCCATCGTACTCGACGGTGACTTGCGATTTCCCGTCGGGACGCAGATAGGGGATGTCGCCGTTCTTACGCAGCGCGGTGAGGTGGCGTACCAAATTGTGAGCGAGCACGATCGGCAGCGGCATGAGCTCTTCCGTGTCGCGGCAGGCGTAGCCGAACATCATGCCCTGGTCGCCGGCGCCTAGGCGTTCGTAGCGATCGTTAGGATGCTCGCCGGCCTTGGCTTCCAGTGACTTGTCTACGCCGAGCGCGATGTCAGCCGATTGCTCGTCGATTGAAACGCTGACGCCGCACGTTTCGGCGTCGAATCCGACGGCGGATTTCGTGTAGCCGATATCTTCAATCACTTGGCGCACGATGCGGGGAATATCGATGTAGGTGCTCGTGCTGATCTCGCCCGCGATGTGAATCTGCCCCGTGATCGCAAACGTCTCACACGCAACGCGCCCGTTCGGATCGTCTTTGAGAATCGCATCGAGAACGGCGTCCGAGATCTGATCCGCGACTTTGTCGGGATGCCCCTCGGTTACGGATTCGCTAGTGAAAAGCCGCCGGTATGCCATCTTACGTGCCCTCGCTCCAAGAAGCAATGTACTTCGCCTGCTTCGGCGTGAGTTTGTCGATCTGGATGTTCATAGACGCCAGCTTCAGCGTCGCGACTTCTTCGTCGATGTGCTCGGGCACGTCGTAGACTTTGTTTTCGAGCCGTTTGTGATTCTGCGCAAGATACGCAGCCGCCATCGCCTGATTCGCAAACGACATGTCCATGACGGAAGGCGGGTGCCCCTCACCCGCTGCCAGATTGATCAGGCGGCCGTCGGCCAAAATGCAGATCCGCCGGCCGTCTTGCATTTCGTATTGATCGACGAACGTGCGCGGCACGGTTTTGCCGCGGCTGATGCGTTGGATCGCATCCAGGTTGAGCTCGTCGTTGAAGTGCCCCGAGTTGCAGACGATCGCGCCGTCTTTCATCACGTTGAAATGCGGCTCGTCGATCACATGATAGTTGCCGGTGACCGTTACGAAGATATCGCCTTCGCGGGCCGCTTGTTCCATCGGCATCACGCGATAACCGTCCATGACCGCCTCGAGCGCCTTGCGCGGATCGATTTCGGTAATGACAACGTGCGCGCCTAAACCGGCCGCGCGTGACGCGACGCCGCGCCCGCACCAGCCGTATCCGACCACGACGAGCGTCCGGCCGGCGAGCAGCACGTTGGTCGCGCGGATAATTCCGTCGAGCGTCGACTGCCCCGTGCCGTAGCGGTTGTCGAACATGTGCTTTGTCAGCGCGTTGTTAACCGCGATCACCGGATAAGGCAGCACGCCGTCTTTTTGCATGGCGCGCAGGCGGATGACGCCGGTCGTCGTCTCCTCGCAGCCGCCGATCATCTCGGCGAGCTGGTCTTTGTGTTTGGTATAGATCGTCGTCACGAGATCGCAGCCGTCGTCCATCGACATCTGCGGATGCGACGCGACCACCGCTTCGATGTGATTGTAGTACGTCTGGTTGTCCTCGCCTTTGATCGCAAAGGTCGGGATGCCGAACTCGCAGAGCGCTGCGGCAACGTCGTCCTGGGTCGAAAGCGGATTACTGGCGCACAGCGCGATCTCGGCGCCGCCGGCCTGCAGCGCCAGCATCAAATTCGCGGTCTCCGTGGTCACGTGCAAGCACGCGCCGATCCGCACGCCGTTCAGCGGCTTCTGCGCGGCAAAGCGCTCGCGAATTTGCGCGAGCACCGGCATATATGCGGCCGCCCAGGCGATCCGCGAACGTCCGGTTTCGGCTAGGGCGCGATCCTTCACGTCTCCGCGCACGCCGTGCTCCTGGAGTACTGGCAAATTAAAAGTCCTCTCTGGTGGGGTGACTCGCATTATTCTGCCACGACAGTTGCTCTCCCCGCTGAAGCAAATGTTGACCGGATCGCCTGCCGGCGACAGGCCCTTCGCGGCACGAGGCGTTGACAATGCCAGGCGTATGGCACGGTCGTCCATTACCCTTTGAACACATGAAACGAATCGAACGCGTGCGGCTGTACCCGACGACCCATCAGGAACAGCGTTTGCGTTTCATTTTGGACGTCACGCGTGAACTCTACAATGCGCTACTCCAGGAACGCCGAGATGCCTACCGGTTGCGCGGCCTGACGGTCACTGCCAAGCAGCAGTCTGCTGAGATCACCGCGCTGCGCCAGCCTGTCCATCGGCTCGATGGTCGGCTAGCTGCGGTCTACCGTGAGTGCGAGGACGCGGTGCTGCATAGGCTAGATCTGGCGTTCGCGGCGTTCTTTCGGCGACTCAAACGAGGCGAAACGCCCGGCTATCCGCGTTTCAAGCCTGCAAGGCGGTGGGCGCAGATTGGGTTTCCGCACGGCTGGCGCGCGTTGCGTTTTGATAAGGACCAGCGGCGGATAACCGTGCCGGGCGTCGGCAAGGTGCGTTTGCGTCGAGGGCGACAAGTGCGAGCCTTCGGTCGTGCGTGGATCGTGGAGCGCAACGGGCGGTGGTATGCGGGCTTCGAATGCGAGCGCAACGTGCGCCCTTTGCCCGAGAGCAGTGTGACCATCGGCGTTGACTGCGGTGTGCACGTTTTGGCGGCGCTCTCGGATGGCAGGCTGATTAGCAATGCCTGTGCGGGCGAGCGAAACAAGGCCGCAAACGCGCGTCTGCAGCGCGAGCTCGACGCCATTACGGAAAAAGACGCCGCTGGCCGGTGCACGAATCGACGCGACCCCAAGCGCATTGCAGCCGTACGCCGTCTGGCTCGCGCCAAGGAACGCGAAGCTAACGCGCGGCGAGATCACGCGCATAAGGCCGCTCGGCGCATCGTCAATGGCGCCGGCGTAATTGCACTTGAGAATCTCAACCTGCGTGTCATGACCCGAAGCGCGAAGGGATGTCTTGAACGGCCCGGACGCAACGTGGCCGCAAAGGCGGGTTTGAACCGGGTGATTTTGGATTCGGGATTTGGTCTGCTTCGAGCGATGATCGTGGCGAAAGCGGAAGAGGCTGCGCGCACGGTGGTTGAGGTGGACGCACGATTTTCGTCGCAGCAGTGTTCGCGATGCGGGCACGTTGCGCGCGAAAGTCGCCGGAAAAGGCGCTTCAGGTGCGTCGCGTGCGGGCATGCAGCCCACGCGGATGTCAATGCAGCGCTGGTGATCCGGGGACGAGCGCAGTCCGCGCTCATGAGTGAGCTACATCCGGCCGAGGACGCCGGTCGCTGCGCGGGGCGCGCGGGGTAGGCACACAGGACGAAAAGAGTTGCCTGCCCCTTCGCTAAATGTGCGGTCGTGGACAACTACCTGGAGCGGCTGGCGTCCGCGAGTCCGACGCCCGGCGGCGGGAGCGCTGCGATGATTGTCGCAGCCGCCGCCTGCGCGCTTCTTGGAATGGTTGCGCGCATCTGCGATGCCGCTGAGCTCGCAACCCAGGCTGATTCGCTGCGCGCGCAAGCGCTGCAGCAAAGCGAGCGCGACGAGAAGGCCTTCGATAGCGTCATGCAAACGCGCGGCGAAGGGCGTCAACTGGCGCTTGCCGAAGCGGCGGCCGCGCCGCTCGACGGAATGCGGATCTCGGTGCAGGCGCTGCACCTGTGCGCCAATGCCCTGGCGCTTGGAAACGCCAATCTCGTCAGCGACGTCGGCTCAGCAGCCGAATTCGCGCATGCCGGCATGCTCGCAAGCGCCTACAACGTGCGCGTCAACCATAAATTCATGCGCGATCAGCAAAAAATCCGCGAACAACGGACGCTGCTCGAGCACATCGACCGCGAGGGTACGGGTTTGATCGCGGCGCTGCGGCGCGCCGTCAACGAAGCGCTTCAGAGCAAATCTAAGAACGGCTGAATATCTTCGGCTGCGACCTCCATGCCCACGCCGCGCGTGTTGTAGCGAATATCGTGAAAATCCGAGCCGCCAGTCATCACTAAACCGTAACGTTGTGCGATCCCGCGAAAATGGTGCACGCGATTGGCATCATGCGTGGGATAGAAAACTTCGATCCCGCGTAAGCCGCGCTCCGCAAGGTCGCGGATGATCGACTCGTCGCGCAGGCGTCCCGGATGGGCGAGAACGGGAATGCCGCCGGCCGCCAGGATCACGTCGACGGCTTGATGCGGCGTGATGTGCGTCGACGGGACGTAGCCGGGAGTACCGCGGCGCAAGAACGACCGGAACGCGGAGTCGATGTCGGAAACGATACCTTTACGGATCAGCACTTTGCCGACGTGTGGCCGGCCTAGCGACGCGTTGGGCGCAGCCTCCGATTCGACGTCCTTGAAACTGATCGCGAGGCCGGCCTCGCACAACTGCGCGACGATACGTCCGACGCGAGCGCGCCGGGCCTCGCGGTTTGCCTCGATGACGGCCGTCAAGGGCGAGGGTCCGGCCGGGAGGCGGTAGCCCAGAATGTGGACTTCGCTATCTTTAGAGGTGGCGTTGATCTCGATGCCGGTTACAAGGCGTACGCCCGCTACCGGCTCGAGCTGGTTGAACGCGGCCAGCGTGTCGTGATCGGTGATCGCGAAGATCTGCACTCCACGCGACTGCATGAAGTCGCGAAGGGCCGGAGGCGAAAGGGTGCCATCGCTCTCGCAGGTGTGCGAGTGGAAGTCGACTAGCGCTGGCCATCCCCTTCCGACCGGCGTTCGATGTGCAGGGAGATGCCCGTGCGTTCATTGCCTTCTATTTGCACGTCTATAAAGGAAGGCACGCAGCTCAATTCCATCTGGCCCGCTACGTAGCTGCGCGCAATCGCTACGGCCTTGACGGCCTGATTGATGGCGCCGGCTCCAACGGCTTGCAGTTCGACCGATGGCCGCTCGCGCAGAACGGCGGCCAAGGCCCCGGCCACCGAATTGGGGTTGCTCTTGGCGGAAACTTTCAGGACGTTGCTCGTGATAACGGGCTTTACAGGATCTTCTATCATGCTATGCCTCGCTGAAAAATACGCCGGATCTCGGTCGCGCGCCCGGAGTCCATATCGATGGTTACGACCGCCGCGCAAAACTGTTTCGTACCGGCCTTCTCCACAGAAAACCGTTCCGAAAATCCCGTGATGAACCGGTCGAGTACGGCTTCCGACTCCATTCCGATGATGCCTTCGGTAGGCCCCGTCATGCCGAGGTCGCTGATGTAGGCCGTGCCGCCGGGCAAGATTTGCTCGTCGGCCGTTTGGACGTGCGTATGCGTGCCGTACACGGCCGCCACCTTGCCGTCTAAATATCGCCCGAGCGCGACTTTCTCGCTCGTCGCCTCCGCGTGTACGTCGACGACGATGACCCGCGCTTGCGCGCTCAGATTCGCGAGCGCGGAATCCACGGCTCGAAACGGATCGTCCACCGGAGGCATGAACGTGCGGCCCATGACGTTTATGACGCCGATCGTCGATCCGTTGACGGAGAACGTCCCGGCGCCCTTGCCGGGAACGCCCGGAGGGTAATTGACCGGCCGAATAACGCGATCGGACGATTCGAGATACGACCGGAAATCGCGTTTGTCGAGAATGTGATTACCACTGGTGATAAAATCGACGCCCGTCTCGAACATTTCGTCGGCGGTCTGAGCCGTCAGTCCGAAACCGCCCGCGGCATTCTCGCCGTTGGCGATGCACGCGTCGATCTTGTACTGATCGCGCGCCAGGGGAAGACAGCGTTTGAGCGTTTCGCGTCCCGGCGATCCGACGACGTCGCCCACCAGGAGCAGGTTCAATGTCGCTATCGGCGGGCCGGAGCCTTTGCTTTCTTTCGTGATTTCAAGAAGTACACCAGTACGTGCTTCTCTTCCCGGAAGCCGACCAAACTCTTCGATTGCGCCGGATCGGCGAGCGCTTCGATCGCGCATTCCACCAGTTCGTCTTGCGCGGCCGGATCTTCGTCGGGATGTTCGTCGGGCACGGGATTGCGGACCAGCGCCTCTCCGAAGCGCTGCGCAAAGAGTGCGGTGAGCATCCCCAACTCGTCCTTGGTAATGGTAACGAGGTCTCTGGTCACGTGAACGAAGCTGTGGGCGCGTTCTGACTCGCACTCCACCGCGAGATCGCCGCCGTCGTGCGTCAGTGCAAGAAAGCCGTTGACGTGCGCTTCGATCTCCTCGGCAATGGCGCGCTGGGTCGAACGATCCATGCGCCGGCCGATCGCAAAGGTGAACCGCACGGTACCCTCACCTGGCATCGACCGGATGGAGGCGATCTCCGGATAGCGCACCAGCAGCGCGCACACCAAGTTGACGGTATCGCTATTCTCGACGGGGCGGGCGCTCATGATCCTTCCTTCGTACCTGTTTTTTGGCTCTGACTGGTTAGGGGGTCCGGTCTCTTAGACATCGGTCCAGGAGCCCCCCTTGTGCCGTTCACGCCCTCTCCAACCAATCGCAAGGGGGTCTCGGTTGCCGGGTTCCGGCGCGCGCGCTCGCGAAGGCCTGCCGGGTGAGAAAGAGCCTGCCCCTCTGGTTGGCAGCGGTTGTTCCCTCGATGCTCCTGGGGCACGCCGCAGGCTACGCTCTTTCCGGACGGCCCCTCATCGACGCCCGGCACGGCTGGTTTGCCGCGACACTCGAAAACTCCATCGTCACCCTCGTTGCGGTCTGCGCCGTTCTTGCGGCCTGCGCGCTGCTGTACGCCGGGTTCTTTAAACAGACGCGCATCGAGCGCTCGCTGATCGAGCTGTGGCCGCGATTGGTGCTAGCGCAAATCGCGCTGTTCGCAACCACGGAAACTCTCGAAGGGCTGCACATAACGTTCGCCGGCATCGTCACTCAGATCGCCGCCGCTTTGTGCGCCGCATATTTGCTCTCGCTTTTCAGCCGGATGCTGCTGCGCTGCATCGCCGGCACGGAAGAAGCCAGCCGTTACCTTCAGCGCCTTCTCGAAGATATCGCGGCATTCGCTTGCCGGGTACCCGCGCCGCGCGCGTGCGCGCTTTCCGCATGCGCGGGACACAGCCGTTTTCAACGCCCTCCTCCGTTCGCGTAGTCATTGATTTTTTCTGACTGCGTCAAACGGAGGTACCCCGCATGCAGCAACGCATTTTCGTTGCCGCCATTCGCGCGACGTGCGCGACTGCGCTCATCATAGCAGGCTTAGCCGCTCGGGCTGAGGCCGTCCCCGTTTTTGCCAACGGCCAAGGCGTCTCGTGCGAGACGTGCCACACCACGTTCCCGGGCATGACCCGCTACGGGATGATGGTCATGATGACCAACTTTCAAATCCTCAACCGCCGCTCCCAAGACCAAGCGCTGCCGATCTCGGTGCGCTCTTACGTCGATTCGGTTCTTGGAACGACCGAACAAAAAGGTTCGACCCAGGTGGGGGATCTTTCACTACTCGCAGGCGGCTTTCTCGGCCGGAATTTTAGCTGGTATACGGAGCAGCACGTGATTGATTCCGGACAGATCGGGCAGACCGAGCAAGTATGGCTTTCTTGGAATGGTCTGTTCGGCGGCACGAACTCTCTACAGATAGGCAAATTTCATACGCCGTTCCCGTTCATGCCCGCCCATGCGTGGAGTCTTTCCCCCTACTTACTGGCCGCGCAGACGAACCGGCAGAACGATTTCAATCCGAACGAAGCGCGGTGGGGTGTCGCGTTCTCCGGAATGTCCAACGAGTTCATGTACAACCTCTCGTATCTTACCAACAGCGGCCCGACCGGTACTGCCTTGAATTTCAATAAGACCAAAAATGTGCGTGCCTACGACGTCAACGTCTCGTATGGCGGAATGCAAGTGCCGTGGCAGATCGGCGCCGTGGCGATGCGTGGAGATGCTCCGCTCTCCGATCTGGATTCGGGCGACTTTCTGGGCAGCGACCAATGGACGCGTCAGGGACTGTATTTCTCCTATCAGGACAATCGCTGGCATTTCCAAACGATGTATTACCGCGGAAACGACAGCCATCCGGATGTCGGGCTGATGAACGCTCCACTGGGCGGCTACTTCTTCGAAGCGGAGCGGGATTTCGGCTGGCAGAACCACGCGCTCGTGCGCTACGATGTGGCCTCCAGCGACTCGTTAAACCGGCAATACGTCGTCGACTTTGGGCACAATTTTCAACCGAATCTCGCGCTGATCGGCGAGGCACGCATGGGGCCGGCCCACAAACCGCAGATTTCATTCCGGCTGGCCTACGCCGGGCCGTGGGAAAACGGCCGCCGCATTCTGTCGAACTTTCACGACGTTCCTGCGAACCTCGCAGCGCAGACCGAACCCGTGAGCCCGATTCCGGCGAACAAGATCGCGCAGCCACCGTTGGGTGATGCGAACAATGGATCGAAACTCGTGCAGGCCAACGGGTGCGCGGGATGTCACGGAGCCGAACTCAAAGGCGGCGGAATCGGACCCGTGCTTTACGGCCTGGAGCACCACATGTCGAACGCGCAGATTGCCGACTTCATCAGCCATCCGCGGGCGCCAATGCCTAACTTCGGTTTCACCGACGCGCAAATCGGCGATATCGTCGCCTATATCACCTCGCTTGACGGCGGCATAAAGAACACGATGCCGGTGGTAACGTTCTCGCCTGCGGCGCCGGTCGGTCAAACGACGATCATGGTGACGTTCCCGGGAACCGCGCCCGCGAATGTCAGCGTTCTCCCGGTCATGCACATGGGTACGGGCACGCATCACACGCGGACGGTGCAGCTTCAGCCGTCACCCGCCGATCCGCACACATTCACCGGCCGCATCGAATTCTCGATGGGCGGGCCGTGGACCGTACAGATCGAGTATGACGGTCACGAGCTCGACGTGCCCTTGAACGTCGGTTCGTAATGCGGCGTTCGAGTTTCTTGAAAACAAGCGGCGGTGCAATGCTTGTGGTGGCGTTGCCGCGGCTCTCTTCGCGGGCAACGGCAAGCGATCTCGTCGACTACACGCTCACCGCGGCGCCAATGCCGTTTTCGCCGGTGCCGGGCCTGAATTTCCCAGGACTGGCCTATAACGGAACGATTCCCGGACCGCTGCTCCGCATCGTGCATGGCCAGCGCTTGCGCGCGACATTCATAAACAAGACCGGCCAAGGCTCGACAATTCATTGGCACGGAATGATTCTGCCGAACAACATGGACGGCGCCGACGGTGTGACTCAACCGGCGGTCCCACCCGGCGGGTCCTTTCTCTACGAATTTCCTCCCGATCCGCCCGGAACGCGCTGGTATCACGATCACGTCAGCGACGGCTTGCTGCGCGGTCTGTTCGGCATGATTATCGTTGAAGATCCGCGCGATCTGCGTCCCGATGCAGAGTTTGCGCTGGTCTTTCACGACGTGCCAAAACTCTCAACCGTGGGCCCCGCGATGATGGGGATCGGCAATGCGCCGATGACCGACCCGCCCGGCTCTCCCGAGTTAATGCAGATGACGTCCGACGACAAGATGGGCGACGAGGTCGCATTTAGCGCTCACTGCATAAACGGCGCAGCATACCCCAACACAAAACGCCTCGCCGTAAAAGTCGGCCAGCACGTGCGGTTGCGCATCCTCAACGCCAATCCAACGCAGACGCGGTACGTCCGCTTAGCCGGCCATCGTCTCACCGTCACGCATAGTGATGGCAACCCGCTTGCGCGACCGATCGAAGTCGATGCGCTTCGGGTTGGAGTGGCTGAACGCTACGATGCATGGTTCGAAGTGAGTGCGCCCGGGTCGTGGTTGTTGCAAGGTCTTTCGAGCGATCCGCTGGCTTACGAGCAAGCTGCCGTGGTGCATACCGACGGCATGGAACAAGCTCCGCCGATGGCCAGTTCCCAGTCGCTGGAGGGCGTCGATTTTCTTACCTATGAAAAGGCGGGCGGTACGGGCGGCGCATTGCCGGCGCAGAGCGGGGCGCATTATGATTTTACGTTGGATGGCGGCAAATACGGCAGTTCGCGCTGGACCATCAACGGGCAGACCTATCCGAATACGCCGAAGATCTACGTTCACCGCAACGACATAGTGAACGTCAGGTTTCTCAATAAGACCGACATGGAGCACCCCATGCACTTGCATGGCCACGTGTTCGAAGTGACCGAGATCGACGGCACTGCGCTGATGCGACCCCTCGCGAAAGACACCTCTCTCGTTCGCGCGAACGGCGGCACGCTCAGCTGGCGTTTCCGCGCCAATTCTCCCGCAGGAAAATGGCTGCTGCACTGCCACAATGCCATACATATGATGGACGGCATGATGACCCTCGTCGAATACGTGTGACGGCAGTTCTTCACGCGTTGCTCTTGGCGGCCGGCATGTTCTGGCAGGTCGCGTGGAGCTTGGTCCTGGGATTTTTTCTTTCGGCCTTGATTCAAGCGCTGGTTTCGAAGGAGCGCATGACCGCGCAGCTCGGCAGAGACGGGTTGCGCGAAATTGCGCTCGCAACGGCCTACGGCGCGGCGAGTTCGTCATGCTCGTACGCGGCAGCGGCGCTGAGCAAGACCCTCTTTAAAAAAGGCGCCGGGCTGATTCCGTCACTTGCGTTCCTATTTGCTTCGACCAACCTGGTGATCGAGCTCGGCATCATTCTGTACCTTCTCATGGGGTGGCAGTTCACGGCGGCAGAATGGGTCGGCGGCGTGCTGCTCGTCGCGATCATGGCGCTGATCGTAAAGGCGACCTATCCGAAACGCCTCGTCGAAGAAGCTCGCCGTCATCTCGACACCGTGACCGGCAACGACGAAACCGACACGGTCGAAGGTAAAACGTTCTGGGAAAAACTGCGCAATCCGCAAACGCCTATTCTGATCGCGCAAACGTTCGTGATGGACGTTTCCATGCTTTGGAAAGACTTGGTCGCCGGATTTCTCATCGCCGGCGCGCTGGCCGCGTTCGTCCCCAACGGCGTATGGAACGCCTTCTTCTTACACGGCGCCGCGCCGTGGATTCAAGTGATCGCCAATTCGATCGCCGGTCCGCTGATAGCGGTGGTTTCGTTCGTTTGCTCGATCGGTAACGTACCGATGGCGGCGGTTCTATGGGGCAGCGGCATCAGCTTCGGCGGCGTGTTGAGCTTTCTCTACGCCGATCTTATCGTGCTACCACTGTTAGACGTGTACAGACGCTATTATGGACTCAAGATGGCCTGCTACATCGGGACGGTGTTTTTTGTAACGATGGTGGCGGCGGGTATCATCATGCAATTCGTGTTCGGTGCATTCGGCGCGATTCCGCACGCCAATCCCGGCGTGCGTGCAAGCTTAACGACCTTCGCGATAAACTATACGTTTTGGCTGAACATCGCGCTCGGCGTCGTGGCTTCATGGCTGTGGTACGTCAACGCCAAGCACCCCATGTCGCACTCCTGTCCGGCTCATTCCGGCCACGCACATTAGCGGCCGAAGGGCGCTTGCGGGGGGAGAGCGGAACGTAGACCGCATGCACTCGCTCGACGGCGGACGCATCGTTATGACCGGCGGCGCAGGCTTTATCGGCAGCGCACTCGTTTGGGCGCTCAACATGCGCGGCATCGACGACATACTCGTCGTCGACCGGCTCGACCAATCCGAGAAGTGGCGGAATCTCGTGCCGCTGCGCTACCGCGATTACGAAGACGCAAGCGATTTCGAGGGCCGGATTGGCAATCGCCCGACTGCTTACGGCAACATCCGGCTCGTGCTGCATTTGGGAGCGTGCTCTTCGACCACCGAAACCGACACGGCGTTCCTGATGCGCAACAATTACGAATACGCCAAAAACGTAGCGCATTGGGCACTCGAGCAAGGCATACGTTTCGTTTACGCATCCTCCGCCGCAACGTACGGCGGCCTGGAGCGTGATTTATGCGACGACGGCGAGCTCGATTCGTTGCGGCCGCTCAACATGTATGCGTATTCAAAGCACCGCTTCGACCTCTACGCGCGCGACCACGGCTGGCTCAATCGCATTACCGGCCTCAAATACTTCAACGTGTTCGGGCCCAACGAGCAGCATAAAGGCGAGATGCGCAGTTTGGTAGACAAAGGTTTTCACCAGATCCAAGAGACCGGTTCGATCAAACTGTTCAAGAGCTACCGCAGCGAGTACGGCGACGGCGAGCAGCGCCGCGATTTTCTGTACGTCAAGGACGCGGCCGAGATGACGCTGCATCTGGCCGAGCGTGAAGCGTACGGTTTGTACAACCTAGGGTCGGGTCAAGCGCACACGTGGCTCGAGTTGGTGCGGCCGATCTTTCGTTCGCTGCGAGTGCCGGAACGCATCGAGTTCGTCGACATGCCCCCAGAGCTGCGCGACAAATACCAATACTGCACGTGCGCCACCGTCGACCGCCTGCGCGCCACCGGTTACAATCGCGCCATGACTCCGATCGATCGAGCGGTCGACGACTACGTCTCCAACTATTTGCTGCCCGCCCGCCGGCTCGATCCCGCGCAGGCCGAACCATCTGCGGCACTTAAGCGCAGCGAATGAGCTCTCGCGCAGACCGCCGCCGGCAGCAACGAGGCGGCTCCGGGCCGCCGCCGCGGCGCGATCCGATGGTGCCGATTTACATCGGCCTGGCTGTCGTCATCGTCTTGGTATTTGCCGGGTTCGGCATCATGTCGTGGACGCAAAACTCTCGCCGCGACGCCCAGCAGAGTTTCGTTACGTCTACGCCCACGCCGGCGCCCGGCGCAAGCGGCAAGCCGATTCAATTGCGCGATGGTGCGGCCGTCGGCAAGCGCGTCTTCCCGACGCCGGATCCCAGGCACGGTTTTATCGGTGACAGCGCGATTGGCGGCCGCAGTCTACCCGCCGACAACGTCCCGTGCGAAGCGAACGAAGCTGCCGTCCTGCACGTGCACGCGCATCTCTCGATCATCGATCACGGCGTCCAGGTGCAAGTGCCGCCGTATCTCGGCATGGCCTCACTTTCACCCACGCAGGGCTGCCTCTACTGGATCCACACGCACGATCCCAGCGGCATCATTCACATCGAAGCCGGCACTATCCAGTCTCCGAACGGCGGCAACTACACCCTGGGAAACTTTTTCGACATTTGGGGTGAGGCGCTCAACCGCATGCATGTCGGCCCGTTCTCAGGTCCGGTCACCGCCTTCGTCAACGGCACACGGTACAACGGCGACCTCACCATGATTCCGTTGCGCGCGCATCAGCAGATCGTGCTGGAAGTCGGAAAGCCGGTCGTGGCTCCGCCGAATTACATTTTCCCGCTGGGGGACTAGTAGTGATTCGGCCGATCCTATTCGCGCTGCTTGCGGCGTTCGGCGGCAGATCGGTCAGCGCAGCGATCATCCCGGCGCACGGCACCGTGCTGGCGGTCACGTCGAAGCATACCGCGATCGTCCGGAACGACGCGGTGGCGGGGATGCTGCCTTCGACGACGCGCGCCTACCAGATCGAGCCGGCGATCGACGTGAGCGCCGGATCGGGCATCGACGGATTCATCGACGAGAGCACGCGCCCGTGGCGCTGGTACGACGCAACAATTGCAGACAAATTCGTGGCCGGCCTCCCGGCGGCGGGGAAGGTTATCGCCTTAGACGTCGGCTCGCACTTGCCGCATACGCAGCTAATCGACCAACGCGGGCGGATGGTGGACGTAGCTGCATTTCATCAGGTTACCCTGACGAGTTTCATCTTCACGCGCTGCAAAGACGAATGCCCGCTGATCGCCGCGAACTTTGTTGCCATGCAACGCGAGCTGGATTCGCAACACTTCCATCTCTTCCTCATCACGATCGATCCCATGTACGACTCGCCCTACGTGATCGCGCGGTACGCGCGGCAATTGGGCGCTCCTGCAGATTCCCTCTCGATTTTGACGGGACAACCTCAGGCAATTGCCAACCTGCTAGACCGGTTTGGGATTACGTCGCTGCAAAACGGCGATGCGAGTTTCATTCACAGCGACAAGGTTTTCTTGGCTGCGCCCGACGGCCGGATCGCGCAAATCCTGCAAACATCCGGCTTTACGACCGGTTCGCTCGTCGCCCAAGCCCGGCACCTGGCGGGAATGATAAGCAGTCCGTTCGGACGGTTTCAGTTGTGGCTGATCGCGGGCGTCACGGCGCTATGCGGCGGCAATCAGTTCGCCGGAATCGTTGCACTGGAAACGGTGCTGTTTTTGATTATCGCGGGTATCTCGTTTGTGGCGCTCGGATGGGCCGTGCGAAAAATCTGGGGGAGTACTTAACGGCGCCGCGCACGGCGCGGGCCCCGAGCAATCCGCACGCAAACATCGCCCCAATCACGAGCAACAGCATGGCTACGTTGGCCAGCAGCAACTGCACGAGCAGCGGCAAGTCGCCGGCCCGCTCGCCCAGCGCCATGTACGTATAGCGCAGCAGCGGAATTCCGCCCACGACGATGGTGATGTCCGCCGCCACGACCACTGCCAACAAGAAAGGCGCGCGAATCATTTTTACTGCCCCAGCATCGTTACCGCGTAGGCGATTGCAACGGCGGTTTCGTCGGGCGTTCCCAGAACCAAACGGAAGCAATGCACGCCGCGCAGCAGCGCGATGGCGCGCGTCACGCGATCCATCAGATCGCCGCGCGCATCGAACCAGCGCGCGATCGCGGGTAACGCGACCGCCGCATCCACGTGTTCCAACGAAGCCGATCCACCCGAGCCCGCTATCACGAAGAGCGCTCCAAGGGGGCGCGGCTGGGCAATCGCGTCCGGGCCTAAGCATGTCTTCAGCGAGAGCTCCGGCGATTCGTGCGATAATTCGCGATCGGCGAGCGTAAAGCGCGCACCCGCCGCGCGCACCGCGGACCGGCGCAAGAACGGATAGACGATGCCGCCCCGAATCAGCGCTCGCTCGTCGGAATAGACGCGCATGCGGCGGCGGACACACGCCAGCATCGCGGCGGTTTTTGCCGAACCCGAATTACCGGCGATCGCAATCGCGGTATCGCGAAACTCCAGAGCCGCCGCGTGTATCGACGCGATCTCCGTATCGAACCGGATCACGGCCGAGACGATAACGGCGTCGGCAAGAAATACGATCGCGTCGGGGGGAAGCGGTCCTTGCGTCCAGCGCCATGAAGGGGCGTGGTCCGACCAAAACGCGTAGCCCGAACGCGCCGTCACAACGTAATAACGAAAATCAGGTTCGCGCGAGGCGGCGTGATCGGCATAACGCAGGCCAACGAGGCGCGCGACTTCGGCGATGTCGGTGCGCAGCTCCATCACGACGCCGGCGATTTCGCAGCGCGCCGAGTGGGCGCAGTTTCGCGCCAGCGTCGCGTGCGGCGTGTCGTCCGAACGCGTCAGCTGTTCGGCCCGAATCACTCGCATCGTCTTTCGCGCCATCGCACTTATCAAGGTACCCAGCGCGCGAGCTGTGCCCCGGACAAGCGGCAGCCTGCCCGAGGCCGCACAGGTCAGGAACCAAGCGTACGGGTAAAACGAGGCCGATGGGAGTCCCGCGAAAACCTGTGGCGCCGCCAACCCCCGAGCAGGCGGCTTTCCTCGAGCGGGCGATCGAACAGTACGGCAAGGCGACCTACAACTTCGCCTACCGTCTCACGCACAACGAAGCCGACGCCCGCGATCTGACCCAGGAAGCCTTCATACGGGTCTACCGTGCCTGGCGCTCCTTTGCGCCCGGGACCTCATTTTTGTCCTGGATCTACCGGATCGTCACGAATCTGCACCGGGACGAACTTCGGCGGCGGAAGGGACGTTATCAGGAAGAGATCCCCGAGGACAATGCGCCGCAAGAGTTCGCGGGGGGGCGGCCACTGGCGGTGACGCCGATCGAAGAATATGTCGAGGGCCAGCTGAGCGAACCGCTCGCGCGTTCGCTCGAGAAACTCTCGGCCGACCAGCGCCAGGTTATCGTCCTGGCGGATATCGAGGAGTACAGCTATCAGGAAATCGCCGAAATCATGGGCTGCTCGATAGGCACGGTGCGTTCGAGACTTCACCGCGCGCGAGCACTTCTTCGTAGACTCGTACAGAGACAAATGGAGCAAAAACAACAATGACCGAGCATCTTGCCAACCAAACATTAATCGACTACATGCACGCAGGGCTGGGTCCCGAACAGGACGCGCAAGTCTACGCGCATCTCGAATCGTGCGCCGCATGCCGTAGCGATTACGACGCCGAGCTCGCGCTGACCGACATCCTGCGGTCTTATGCCGCGCACGAAACGCGCGAGTTGCCTTCTTCCGTGAAGGCCGAGATATGGGAGCGCATTCGCGCGGCTCGTCCCTCGCCCGTGCGCAGCCTCGCGAACTGGTTCCGCCCGGCCGTCGCACTGCCAATCGCCGCGGTACTCGCGCTCGGCATGTACTTCGGCACATCCTACCTGGGACCGCACGGCGTTGCCTCGATCGATGCGGGTTACTATTTGGAAGATCACGCGGCGCTCAACAGCACGGTGCCGTTCAGCGACCGCGCCACCACCAGCGCAGCCGATCTGGAATCCGCCAATTCACCTAAAGCTCAGAACGCCGTTGCGGTAGCCGCTTCCTTCACCGCGGATGCCAATCCGTAGACCGGGCGCAGTTGCGTTTGCACTAACCGGTCTGCTCCTACTGGGCGCGGCGCGACACAACGATCCGGCGCAACTCTTGAGGCAAGCCGTCGATGCACTCGGGAAATTTTCGTATGTCGGCCAGATTCAGAACGTCGATTTTGGAACCAAACGCGCGGACGCGGTACTTTTCCGGATAGAACATCGCGCGCCGGATTTGACGCGTCGCTGGTATCTAGCACCCGAAGCGCTTTACGGTGATTCGATCATCAGCCGCGGCACGATGGAATACGACGTCGACATGCATCGCAACCGGATTGTCGTTGCACGTAACGATGCGCTCGACGACCAGGTCGCTTTCGACGACAATTTCGGCCTGCTGCTGCGCAACTACAACGCGGTGCTCGCACCCGACACCAGCGTGGCCGGCCGCCGCGCGTACCAAGTGATCCTCGTCAACAAATATACCGGCGAAACGGTCATCCGGCTTTCTCTCGACGCTCAAACCAAGCTGGTTCTGGAGCGGGAGCGCTTTGGCGCTACCGGCTCGGTGACGAGCCAGATGCGTTTCGAACAAATCCGCTTCACGTCGGCGATTCCGGAACAGACGTTTGAAGTGCCCTCCGGTTTCTCGCAAGTTCACGGTCAGGACGAAGGCCTTCCCTCGAACGATCTGAAGGGCTTGGTCAGAGCGGCCGGCTTCGGGGCGCTTGGGCCCAAATACTTGCCCGAAGGGTTTCTCCCAATCGCCGGCGACCTGCACGACGTCAAGGGCGTGCGCACGCTGCATCTGCTGTATTCGGACGGACTGCGAACGGTCTCGCTTTTTGAACACGCGCGCGGCGCAGCCGTCGACATGAGCCGCTACACCGTCCACGCGACCAAACTTCAATCGCGCGATGCGCAGTACGTACGCGACGGTTCGACAACGCTATTGGCCTGGACCGACGGAAATCTGCATTTTGCACTCGTCGGCGACCTGACGCTGACCGAACTTGCGCGAATCGGATCGTCAGTCTAAAGTTCTATCGTCTCAAGCAGTTCGCGCTGCGGGCCGGGAATCGCGGAGGCTTCGGCGCCGCTTGGCTCCGACGTTTCCGGCGCATCGTGCGCTTCGATGA
>JABXNS010000080.1_pt1 | contig 36218 bp, 36 predicted proteins | sample 7301101 | NCBI WGS metagenome assembly JABXNS01 (sample SAMN14449646, study PRJNA615230) | soil metagenome | isolation source: soil from bare, unvegetated metal-rich iron-sulfur acidic spring small-cell... | place: Canada: Paint Pots Mound, Kootenay National Park, BC | collected 2017-05-25 | reverse complement strand
GTGAACTGATCCGATTTAATCGCGCGACCTATTACTGCAAATCGAAAGCCGGTCCGCTCAACGGCATGCTGCGCGCGCGCATCAAGGAGATCGCATCGGCGCGCGTGCGGTACGGCTATCGCCGCATCGGCGTGCTGCTTCGCCGCGAGGGTTTCAAGGTTAACGACAAGCGGGTCTACCGGCTCTATGCGCTGGAAGGCCTAAGTTTACGAGCGAAACTGCCCCCTCGCCGGCGCGCGGCAACTCCGCGCTCCCAGCGATTTGTTCCCGACGCAGTCAACCAAGTCTGGAGTATGGACTTCATGCACGATCGATTAGCCGATAACCGGCCGCACCGTCTGCTCACGGTTGTCGACATCTACTCGCGGGAATGCGTCGCACTTGAGGTCGCTCCGCGTTTTTGCTCAGACGACGTCGTCAGCGTTCTCCAAAGAGCTTGCCGCGATCGTGGCGCTCCAAAGATCCTGCGCTGTGACAGGCACAGAATTCGTCGCCAAGCCGCTTGACCAATGGGCGTTCTGGAACAAAATAGCACTCGATTTCTCTCGGCCCGGTAAAACCAACCGACAACGCTTTCATCGAATCGTTTAACGGCGGAGTGCGCCGCGAATTGCTTAACCCGTCGTACTTTGAAACCATCGAACAGGCTCGCAGCGCTGCGCGAATCTGGCGCGAAGAATACAACGAGTTTCGGCCGCACTCAATGCTGGCTAACAAAACGCCGAAAGAGTTTGCCGCTGCAGCGCAGAATCAACATGGAAGCCGATTTCCTAACTATCGCGCCGGTCTACTAACCGGGTGAGGCGCAGAAGCCGATTTTCCAACGACAGCGCCGGTCTACTAACTGGGTGAGGCGCAAAGCACCTTTATCCCAGCTTAACTAACCGTTGCAGAAATGGGTCGCACTACAAATGCAGATTTAGAACGCACTAACGGTAAATGGCTAATACGCGCGCAACGTAGGCTCGCGTTTCCGCGTAAGGCGGGATACCATGATATTTATCAACTGCGCCTGGACCGGCGTTATATGCGGCTACCGCAAGGCTCAAGTTTCCATTGTATCGCTTTAATTGCTGGCGCAAGTAGCGCGTGCCGCAATCAACGTTCTCGAACGGATCGAAGATATTATCGACGCCGCATTGCTCCGCTGTGCCCGGCATGAGCTGCATCAAACCTTTAGCTCCTGCACTGCTAACCGCCCCAGTGTAACCGGCGGATTCGGCCATAACGACCGCTCGCACTAAACCCGCAGAGACCGAATATTTGTGCGCCGCAAATCGGATAATTCGATCGACGTTGCCGGAAACGAACCTGATGGGCCCGGGCGGCAAAAACCGCGATTCGCATCCGCATAAGGCCATGAGCGCTAAAACCAATAATGCCGGACGCATCATCTTCGCCGCTGCGCGCCGGCCGTCGCGGTTCGCGCGACCACGCTGACCGGGATCGGAATGACCGACGACGTGCCGTCGCTCTTAGTTGCCGTAAGCGAGAGTTGAACAGTGGCGTTGGGCTCCGGCAGCCCCACGAGAGTGAAAGGAATCGTCGCCGACCACTGCCCCGCGCCGCTCTGCGCGATTGACGTCTGAACGCCATTATAGCTGAGCGTAAGCCCATTGACGTTACTCGTCGTAATTGCGGTAACGGTAATCGGCGTTCCGTACGAAACGATCGTCGGCGAGAGTGATGCATAGAAAATCTGCACCGAATCCCCCGGCCCCGCAAAATTATTAGGCGGCGGCGAACCGAACGTAAAGACGTTTGCCTGGGCAAAGGCAGACGGCATCGGCGAGGGCGTCGGGGCGACGAGCGCGCTGATCTGCGTAGGCAGGCGCCGCGAAAATGGATGAAACGGCGGAGGCGCAGCGGGCAGCGGCCGCATGGTCGGGATTGGCAAGCGTTGACTGAATGTCTGCGTCGGAAGAACCGTCCCAGGCGGTAGCGTTGGGAGTGGATTCGGGGTCGGAACACTTTGCAGCGGTACCGGATAGACGCCATCGGGTGCGCCCGGCGTCACCACGTGCGGCGTCACGGTAATGATCAGCTCGTTACTGACGCCGTTGAGCGTTTCGTTGCGGAAAAGGTGACCGACCAGTGGAATGTCACCCAAGACCGGGATTTTCGACTCAGTTCTTTGCGTATTGTCTTGTATCAGGCCGCCGATTACCAAAGTCTGATTTTCGCGCAAGGCCACTGTGGTTTGCGTATCGCGCGTAGAGATCTGCGGGATGCCGTTTAGAATGCCCGTCAAGCTATTGACCACCGGATGGAGCGCGACGGTGATTAACCCGTCGTCATTGACAATCGGAGTGATATCGAGCGTGACGCCAGTTTGAAACGTTTGAATCTGCGTGGTCGCGATCGTGCCCGGTCCACCGCCGGCTTGCAAGGCAATTGAGAGGTTGTCTCCCGCGCGGATTGAGGCGGTGTGTCCGGAGAGCGTAGTGATCCGCGGATCCGAGAGCACTAGAGATGAGACATGCGCGATGGCCAGATTCAGCTGAACGCAGAAAGAGCTCGGCGGTCAGGACAACTTTTGCGGGAGCATGAGCGGCGGCGAAATGCCGGGAATAGGATCGGGTTCGGGCGTGGCCTCGCCAACGAGTGTCCCGATGCTGAAATCTCCGCCGAAGATCGATGACAGCTGAATGCCTAGATTTTTTGCCGTGTTCTCGTCAACTTCGAGGATTTCGGTATCGAGCACAACCAGCTTTTCTGAAACGTCCAGCTTGCCGAGCAAATCTTTGGCGAGTTTGATCGAGTACGGATTGCCGATTAAGATCAGCTTCGGCGAATCCGGGGAGACGATGATGTGCAAATCCGGCGCTTGGGGCTGCAGCGACTGCGTGACCATCGTCGCCAAGTCGTTTGCGGTACTCGAATTGGTCCCATTCGTTGCCGGCAGCGCAGCCTTCAATGTATAGATCTCCGCGTCACCGCCACCACCGCCGACCGCACCCGGGCCGGGACTTGGCAGCGCATCGAGTTGCGCGATTCCTTCAGCAATCCGTCGTTGTTCGCCAGGCGTTGCCGACACGCTTAACGAGTTGATCTGTGCATCGACCGTCACTTTCGCGTTGGGATACGAGCGTGAAATGAGGTCACCCACTGACTGCGCATCCAACGTTCGCAAGCGGTAAACCGCCGTGTAGCGCGCGCCGACCGACGGCGTGTCCAGTACCGAGCTCACGTCTTTGGCGCGCGCTACAAGATCGGGCGCGCCCGCGAGCACGATGCTATGGCCAGCGACGCCGACGCGAATGCCGTGAACCGCGCCCGCCACCTCGCGCGCAATCGTCCGAGGGATCGCCTGCAAGACTGGCACCGCTTCGGTGTCGGGAGCGCTCGGCGCGGGCCGCGGCGTGGGCGCTTCCGGTGCCTGATCGACCGCGGAAACTACGGATTGCATCTGCTGCAGGTCCGAATTTATAGCGCTGACGAGCAGCGTGTGCCGATTGACAACGGCGATTTTCGCATCCGGATAGAGAGCGTGAAGGCGCGCGGCGATCTCTTTCGCTTCAATCCGGTGAAGAATGATTGACTCAGTGGTTGGTGACAGAGGATTTTTTACGTCAATCGCTGCGACCACTTGACTCAGTCCGTTGAGATCATCCGGCTTTGCTAATACGACCAATGCATTAGCCTGAGCATCGACCGTAAGCTTGATTCTCGGATAGATACGCCGCAGTATTGCTGCAGCCGCGTCTGCTTTTATCACCTTGAGCGAAATAACGGTTGGAACCGCCTGAGGAGCAGGACGAGCCGCAAGAGATCCGGTGCTCTCACTTACCGCAAGGAAAATCCCCGCGCAAAACGTCAGTATTGCAATCCCCTGTTTAAGAGACATTGTGGCGATCCAGCGCCAGTGAAAGCTGTTTCTCCGCACGCTTGACCGTGCGCAGCACTCGTTTCCGGTACAGCGTCGGGGAATAGCCCTTGACGATCTTAAAATTGCGAGTGAAAGCCGAAACGCTTCCAAAACCCAACTCTGCCGAGACTGCGGTTATTGCGCAATCATCATTCAGAAGCCGCTGCTCAGCCATCGTGATTTTGATCATCCGAATGAATTCGCAAACAGTCATGCCGGTTTTCACCGCGAAGTAACGTGAAAAAGCGCCTGGGTGCATGTGCACCTTCCGCGCCACCACCGGAAGGCTCAGCGGTGCGGACGCATGCTCGATGATGAATTGCGTTGCTATGCGAAGGCGGTAGTGATATGCGATTACCCTGACGAGATCATCGCGAAGCGGTACGGCTGCAGCTATCTGGTCAATGTTCCAATCAGCTCCAATATTCATGTTGCACAACCCGTATATAGTAGCAAGTGAAAAATTAGGAGCACCGTTCTTCTATATCGAAGTAAATGGCTACTTTGTGATCGGGCGGCAGTCCTTAGCTCAAACTTTTCGATAAGTTGCAGCTATCGCGCATCCTATAGCTTCAAAACCGCAATTCTTCACAAATTCAGGGCAAATTTTGCTCTTGCACGGCTACTTTACGCGGTGTACGCTTTTGCTACTTCATTCGGGAGGTAGCCAACGTGCGTCATGTTTTGTTTGCGGGTTTTGCTCTGAATTTTGCGGGTCCGTCAAGCCGGACCGATCTTGCGAAGACGTCCGGCAACGATTTCATTCAAAATGTTGGCGCGAGTCACGGCAGCTTAGGTTGGCGCGTTGCTGACAAGCAACGCCAATCGTTGGGTAGAGATGTTTCACTTTAGCGTGAGCGGTTTGCTTGCGCTTCGATCTTCGCGCCTTCACCGTCGCGGAGACGTCCGCGCAACGCCGGCTGCCAGCCGAGCCGTGTGCTAACAGTCGGCGTGCGCGGACAAAATTCAACCAGGCATCGATCTGTTCGGCCTCGAGGATGCGCCCTAAGCACAGCTCGTAGCCGCGAGCAGCCCATGAGACGAGTGCAAAGGCGCAGCTCCCAGTGTCGCGCAATGGGATCGCGGCAAATCGATTTGAGCACAAAATAATGCTACCATCAGGTCGATCGTTTTTTCTTTTACGCGCGACGACTGTATCCGCGCTCACTCTCGGTTTGTTTGCGTGTGGGGGCCACGCTCACGCCGTGCCAAGCGTTGTTGCGACGTCCACGTCGGCGCCCAATAACCCGCTGGCTTGTACATCGGCTGGCTCGCCGCAGTCGATTCTACGTAACACTGACATGTCGTTAGAAACAACGCCGAAGCGGTCGCCTTCAGTCGCAGAGCCGGGCTATTCGGCGGGTGTTCTCGAGATCACGTACCGGGTCGACGATCCTGCTACGGCGACAGATGCCGCCAGCCTTATCGCCCACCGCGGTGGGCGCATAGACGCCCAAATTGTGCTGGCGAACGCTGCGGTAACGCAGATCGTTACTCTTCCCGTCGCGCAAGAAGAACGCGCGCTCGCGGCTTCGACCAATGCCGTGCGAGTGTCAAGGTCAGCCAAACGTTACCTTCTTTCCACAACAGCAGCGCTCACCAATGATCCGTATTTGCAAGGCTTCAGTCCTTCCAATGCACCGCCGTTCTACGAATCTTCAGCAGTTCCGGGACAATGGGACTTGCACCAAATCTGTGCTGCAAACGCTTGGGGCTATGGCAATGAAAACACCACGGAAAAAACATATCCCGGCGCGAAGGGCGGCACGGCGCGGATCGCCATCATCGACACGGGCGCCGACCTGACGCATCCGGAGCTTGCCGGACGAGTTATCTATCAGGAAAGCGTGCTCAACGGCACGGTTACGACCGATAATATGCATGATAATGACGGGCATGGCACCGACGTGGCGGGCATTGCCGGCGCGGCCGCCAACAATGCGCTTGGTTTTGCCGGAGTCGCTTATGCGGCGCCGCTTATGATTTTCAAGGTCTTCCCCGACCCGCCAGACGGCGGCTGCATAGGTAGTCCCAAGGATCCGCGATGTAGCACAGACGGCGCCGATGTCGCGATCGCTATTCGCGACGCCGTTACCCACGGCGCTAAGGTCATTAATTTGAGCCTCGGGGCACCGACTCCGGATACCGCAGAAGAGAACGCAGTCGCGAGCGCCATCGCCGCGGGCGTCGTGATAGTCGCGGCTTCCGGAAACGAAAGAGCCGCTAATCTGGATTACCCAGCAAACGATCCAGAAGTCATCGCCGTTGGCGCGAGCGCGCTAGACGACTCCAAGTCCACGATCGCCGAAAAAGTCGCCGCCTATTCCAATTACAGCGCCTCCAATCCCGGCAACTGGGGTCTGGTCGCCCCGGGCGGAGAGCCGGCCAGCGATAACGACGCCGATGATCTGCACTGGATCGAGAACATTTACACAAGTACCGCGGCTGATGGGTCTTCTGCCGACGCCTGCGTCCCCGATCGCGGCGGCACAACTGCCGATTGCCGCATTTTCATCGCCGGAACATCGCAAGCTGCGCCGCATGTCACAGGAAGCGTCGCATTACTTCTCGGTGTCGCTCCGTCGCTCACGTCAGGTATGATAAAAAGTCTCTTGTGTTCCAGCGCGATTCCAATTGCGGGCGGTCACGCGGGCTGCGGAAAACTAAATGTGTATCGAGCGCTAGCGCAAGCTGTTGGAGATCCGCATCCATAACGAAATATATATTGACTCAAATAAACGCAAGCAGTAAAATCTAATCCTCTTCGAAGTTGCCTGTAACACGGCGCACGCATCGGCGAAGACGATAGGAGTTGGGACATGCTATCGTCGATTCGACCGGTTTTTGTTTTGCGCCGCGCAGTTGCCGGAGCCATGGTGTGCGTCTTCACCTTGCAGGGGTCAGCTGCAGCCGCACCGCTGTCGTCACGTTCAAATGACACGCCGCTGATGGCGCAGCTGCAGATTGATGTTGCAACAGTGCTGGCGAACGTAAAAACGACATACCTGGGAGCGCTGCTTACCGGCACCGCAGATCGCTGGAACGCAATGCATGCGCCGGCGCCGCAACGCGTCTTCGCGCCTAGAACTGATGCTAGCAAAGTAATCCTTAGGGAAAAAATTCGGCCCTTGTCACGTGGAGCGGGTTTTCGGGGCAACCCTCCGCCGATGCTTAGCCGACCGCTTTCTCCAGCAAACGCAGGGAAATTGCGTGCGCCGATTTCGAGTTTGGGTTCGACGAGCGGGTTGGCTGCAGCGATTCGCCTGTCGGCCCGCGCATCGATCGTCACCCGAGCATCGACACCAAGTGGAATTCATGCCTTATCGGTCTCGATGGGCAGCCTAAATCTAACCGGCATCAACCCCTGGTGGACCTACGAAGAAGGCGCGTTGCCTGGCACCGGCAAGTACATGGTCAACGTCGGTAATGGCAATCTCATCACGCAGAGCGACGATATCGATATTCCCGAGCGCGGTATCGACCTCGCCTTCCGGCGTACTTACAATTCGATGAGCCTTAACGACACCAATGCCGCGGCCGGCAATGATGATGGCTCGCCGAATGAAGATGTCTATGGGAATGGCTGGACCAACACGTTCGACGCGCACCTCGCGTTAAATACGGCAGGCGGCATTTCCGTATTCGACATCGACGGTGCGCGATACGATTACACCCCAAACGGAACCGGCTGTTTTACGCCGCCGCCTGGTATGTACTATACCTTGTGCGGCGACGGTAGCGGCGGTGGTTATTTCTGGGGCAAAAAGAACGGCACCATTTACTATTTCTATAACCCCTCCGACGGTGCTTCAATCGCGGGGTACGCTGGACGCCTGTATCGGATCTATGCTCGAAATCAATACAACTACATCCAATTGAATTATTACTGGACAGGCGGTGATTCGTCTTCGAGCCAAAACCTGACGCAAATCATCGTCCAGCATTCGGATGGGCAGGCGCTGACCCTCGCATTTGGCATGGTCAACGGAAGACCGCTTCTCTCGAGCATCACGCTCCCGAACGGTTCGCAAGTTACCTATTCAATGAGCACCGCACACGATCTGGTATCTGTCGGGAATCTCGGAAATAATTCTGCAAGCGTCTTGACGGAGAATTATGGCTACTACGCCGGTGATAAGATCGCTTGGACGTCCAATCCGCGCTGGAATTTGGCCGGCGGGAACGACGGCTCGTTTACGAATTTTTACTACGACGGTAGCAACCGCGTAAATGGCGTACTCTTGTACGGTTTCGCGAATATCGTTCCCAACGACGGCACCAACACAGCCTTGCAACCGGCCTATGGAACCGGCGCAAATACCATGGCGTACAGCACGTTTAGCTATGCGACGGGTGGAGAAACGAGCCTTACTGACGTCGACGGACACGCTACTAACTGGTTCTACGACGGGCTGGCACGGGTAACTCAAACCAGCGACTGGACTGGTTCACTGTGGCTAGTCACATATGCGAGCTGGGACGGCAATGACAACCTGAGCGAATCGGTTGACGCGCGCGGTAACCCAACCGATTATGCCTACGATTCTAACGGGAACACCGTAGCGGAAGCGCTGCCGAGCGTATCAACGTCGCAAGGTACGTTTCGCCCCACAACCTTGTACTCATACGACCGCACGAGCAACGCGAACAACATCGTCGAAGTCTGCGACCCAGTCTTCACACATCAACGCGGACAAGACTGGGTCGCCAATCCAGGAACCAGTGATTCGCTCTGCCCGAATATCAGCGGCGCAACTCGTTACAGTTGGGACTATACTGACGGCGCCGAGCCCTTCGGACGGTTGCAGGCGCCCTGGACCCCGCTAAATTACCATCGCACTTACTCGTATAGCTCCGGAAGCCAGGGCGGTGATTTCGGACTTCCCACGTCCGTCGCGGGCGACAGCGTGAGCCAGAACGACGGCACTACGCGCACGCCTAGCGAACAGTTCATCTACGACGGCTACGGCAATCTGGTTTGTTTCTCGAACCTGCAGGATACTAACGGAACGCATTGGTCGAGATTGACCTATGATTCGCTGAATCGACGGACCGCCGTCGCCGATCCCGATGACGCAACGCTTTCGGTGTCGCAGTGCCCGAATAACGCCGGGATCCCCGGATCATATATTGTCACGACCACAACCTACAATGCCGATGGGTCAATTGCTACGACCCAATCCCCGTCACAGCATGCATCTGGACTTTCAGCGAGCTATAGCTATAACGCCGACGGCAATCCAAGCGCGGAGACCCACTATTACGGCAGCGGTCCGGGAACGATTCAAAAATTCTATGACGGAGCCGATCGGTTGGTGGAAGTCATTGAACCCACCGACGAGTACGTGCCCCTCGGCAACGGTAACTATACCGCCGACCTCTATCCATGGCTCACACGATACCTGTATGATCTGACCGAGAATGGTCAGGTCGCGATGCAGTACGGCAGCGGCTATAGCGCGCACGGAAACCTTTTTAAGACGCAACGTTATCTTCCAGCCGCGGTCATTACAACAACCACGACTGTACCGCAATACACTGTGCAATCCAGCTCTCGGCGTGCAGAATCGGCGCGCAAGGCTAAAGCAGTCAGTAAGATGCGGCCAACACACGCGCTCCAGTACAAGCCCCCGTTTTATGCTATGCATCTCCGAAAAAATGCGCAGATTTTGCAACTGCGCCCTCGAACGCGGCACCCCGAATCGCAAATGCGCAATACCTCTGGGGCGGTGCGTCCAATGCTATATCCCAATGGTTCAGGCCAATGGATGGACGTCGGCGGTACGGCTTACGACGCTCTCGATCGCAAAGTCGACGATTATCGCTATGTGCCAGGTGCTAACACGATTTCGACGCGCGCCTATACCTATGATTCATCCGATGCGGGCCTTTTGAACCGCGAAACCACACCGGTCGGCGACCAGAAGAATTATTCTTACGACAGCAATGGGCACATGTCCGCAATTTCGTTCAACGTCTCGAGCGCAAGCAAATACACGCCCGGCCGTTCCTATACATTCGATCCCGACGGACGCGTCGCGAGTGTCGGTAATAATGAATTTGGAACATGGACCTACCAGTACGACGCCGACGGCAGATTAAGCGTCTCTCAAGAGCCCAGCGGCGGAAGCGGCATTCCCGGCTTTCCGTATGCATCGGGAACCATCACATCGCCGGGAACCTTCAACTACGGTTACTACGCCGATGGCATGCCTTCGTCACTGAGCCTAAACGGTGCGCAATCCTTCTCGCAAAACATGAGTTACCGTGGCGACGGCATTCCCACATCGGCATACTTCAGTGTAATCGGACAAAACATCACGCGGCAGTACACGTTCGGAGGGCGGTTGACGCAGCGCTCAGATCCGACGGCGACGGATTCAATAACGTATGACTCATATGGGCGCGAATCGTCTTTGAGCACCCCCAGCGGCAGCCTCACTGGGTTCGAATATTATCCGGAAGGTGAATTAGCCAGCTTTGCTCCTGGACCCGTCCAAGGAAGAACGCGCTTTTATTACACCGCGACTGGACAGCTGGAGGTCGAAGATAATCCCATAACAATGGGTGTATCAAATTACTTTCTCGACGGCACGCCGCTGCCGGCAGGCGGTTGCTGCATCACTTCTCCCGACGGCAACCAGAATTTCTATACGGACGTAACCGTCGACACGCGCAATCTACTCGTCATCGGATCGGACGCCGAAGGTTCCGACGGAAGCGTTGTGGCGGATGCGCCGTACGACTATGACGCAGACGGAAGAGTTCTGGACGTCCAGTCGCCCACTATTTACGACAACGGTCAGAGCTGGGGTTGGATGACGTCCTACAATGACATCTACACCTATGACGCTGAAGATCACACGATGACTTCGGGATTCCAATTTCTCGAAAGCGGAAGTGACGGGGGCCAGGGTGGGTACGTTGGCGCGAATCCAAACCATTACTATGCGTGGGGGCCAAATGGACATCCCGTCACCGACGCGACTTCAGGCGGAATCTACCAGGGTTTACACTGGGATGGTTCGTCGCTCAGCTACTCAACCGGATCGAACGGCTCGGTCAGCGACTACAAACTTGGATTTGATGGAGACATGCTTCCAAGCGATCCGGGCTATTCGGGCGCGACCTATTATGATCGAAACTCGTCCGGTGATGCGATCGCCAATCACAATGCAAGCGGGCACAGTGCCCTTCAACCGTATGCCGCCCAGGCAATTCCGCCACAACCTCCAGGTTGGGTACAGCCGGGGGGATATGGAACAGCGACCGGTCACCAGCCGGTCTTCGGGGACAGCAGCGGAACCGCGTTTACCTACAACCGCGAGGACGGAATCACAAACGGCGAAGTCACAATCCAGGGCGTGCGAAATTTTTCCGGAGATACGCAACAGTGGACCACGCCGGACGCATATGCCGGCGAGATTCATGATCCGATGTCGCAAGCAAAATATATGTGGAATCATAATAACCCTATTGAATATTCCGATCCGTCCGGATATGACGAGATATGGTTGTATGCGGACCCGGCCCCCAAAGGGCACCTCGGTCAGGAACACCTTTGGCTAGAAGTTCGTAAACCGCACGGAGTCGAAGAGCGTTACAGTTTCGGGCCGAAGACGGGCGTTGGCAGCCCCCTGGTAAGGCGGTCCGACTATGACAAGGAACATGAATATGGTAGGGGAACAGCCAATCACGTGCGCCTAGGTTCCTGTGTTAACACCTGCACCGTGACAAAGGGCGGTTTTGATGAGGCCTCACTTCCGAAAAATGCCGCTGAAATAGAAAAGATGGGTCTTCCATACCTGTTTTTTACTAGTAACAGCGCGGCGCGAGCTCTTTGTGGCAGCGGCGGTGGTGGCAATAAGTGCGATCTTGACAATGACAGGACGTGGGGATGGCCGATTAAATTGCCACCACCGAATCCGCAACCACGCTTGCATTAGCAAAATGAACGCAAGATCAGCTATTATTTCCATCATCTTCGCCGTGGCCGTAACAGTACTAGCATGCTACGTCCTGGCTTGTATCTGGCTGTTCACCTATTGCTCCCCAAAGGAGTTCGACCTCGGAATAGCGGCTTTATATGTGCCAGCTTTTGCATCAGCGAAGGAAGGTGTACTGACATTTTTGGCTGTCTTGTCGGTCGACTTGCTTTCATATTCACGCCGTACGACGCAGCGCAATATCTTGCTAATGCGGATCGCCATCGGGACAATAGCCATTATTGGTGCTGCGGCGTACGCTTTTTTGGTTTATCCTTCAGCCGAATACCATACGTGCGTGCCATTCTAGGGGTCCTGACCGGAGGGGAGATTTTCAGACCAGCGGAACACCAATGTTAAACAAGGCGTGTTTATCCATCAATTCGTTAAGTATTTGAACGACGGCTCTTGCAGCACTCCTCCTTGCTCTTTGTGGTATAACAGACTTTGGGATAGCATCGATTCCTACTCTAGTTCTAAACATCCAGATGGAGAGACTTCCTATTGCGTCTTTTCAGATGGAGAGATGAATGAATATAGACAAAGAATCTTTGGTCACGGCAACGCAGCTTGGAACTCATCAAGACTCTATAAAGCATTCCATTTTCCTTTTAAAGCAAACGGAACGTGGTCATGGGGATTCACCGATATATGGGCGGCTTCTTTTTCCGTTCGGGGAGAATCCTTAGGCTGGGAAAAACCTCCAGGTATGGAGAACTATATCTGGACGACAGTACATGTTCGTGTGCATGGAACTTGTATAGCTCTGTGTACGTATCGTTCTCCCGATTTCGAAAATGAGTTTTACTATGCACCAGAGCTCGGATCGGTAGTGTTGATATCGAATAGTGGTGGGTACTCCTCAGTTCTCAGTACGGATAAGACAAGAAGGGGTCTATGGCTAACTGGAGTGCAGAAATTACCTCCATTACCTCCACAATGTCAACTATAGTTAGAAATCGGCGTGCGAGACGTGGCCTGCGTCAAAATCAGGATCGACCCTTACGTCGCGGTGGCCAATCGGTCCAAACTGCGGTAGTGCACAGCTTCCGTCACGTGCTCGGCGAGAATCTCAGCGCAATCCGCTAAATCGGCAATCGTGCGAGTCGCCCGCGCGTGCGTTATCACCAAGATCGTGGAAAGCAAGACCTAGACGGAAGGCAAGGGCCGGCTCCGCAAAGGTCCCCGCGGCTACACGGATTTTAATATTGCGCAGACCGACGCGCTGCCCAACGTGGAGAAGTCGCTTCGTAACCGACGCGATCAAGATCAGGAAAAGGCCCGCACGTCGCGGGCTTTTTCATTTAGTCGCTCGAGACGGCCCCAGCTTTGCATGTTTGTCGCGGCCGGAACCTTTGAGATCACGAAGAGTGGTCGCGTAGAAATGACGTTTGGATCCACATAGTTTTTCCGAAATAACGCGACCCATGCTCCAAAACGCGCACTTGCGCTAGCGTTGGACGCATCCCGCTTGCAAATATTCCCTCGTTGGGGTAATACCCTGCGCACTGTATTGCAACGATTCGAATGACATAGACTCTGGTCCCATTCGTGAGTGTGTTGCGCGTCAATTCGCGACCAGCCGCGGTGCTGCGACGGCTCGCAGCCGCGTCTCCACGTAAGGCGGCGTCGCGAAAATCGCGCTGAAACTGGCAGTCTGATTCCGGGCTGATTATAACGCCAGCGTTAACTGTAACGTCGCCGATTTGCGAAGAGCGGACAACGTCGTTCGCACCGACGTCAGTACTTCGTACGATTAGGTATCCATTGCTGCGCGAGGCCGCTGCTGAGCCAAATAAACCAACTAGGAGACACAGAGCGATCGAACTCGTACGATACGTTACACTCATAATCTGCCCTTCAGGAACCGATAAACACTCGAGCTCAATTGCACGCCACGTGAAAGGCCGTTCCGTACTTTCGCCGGGACAACATTAGCACGCTCTCGCGCGCTGCCGATCCGCATCCCCCATAGTCGCGCAGCTCCTGGACGAATCAATGTCGCGGTACATGGTGAAAACTGTGACACCGAAGTGCGGCGAGCTTCGATCGATGACTTTGGCCTGAGCAAAGATGACCGGCCCGTTCAGCGCTTCGCACTGAACCTGCATGGGCGTATATTTTACTTTGGTTAGTGCACGCACAACAATCGGGGAAACGGCCTGCTTTGTTCCCACGGAGAAATTAAAATACCACTCACACATATCTCCGATTGAATGAAAGAACGGGTCGCGAAAGAAACGGTTAACGTAGCACACGTTTCCCGCCGGATAGACGTACATGACGCTGTAGGCCCGCAGCTCCTCACGCGATTGCGCTAATGCATCATCGGGCATAAACGCGAAAATGGAACAAATCACCAGAAGTAAGCCGAGAACTAGCGCGGCAGTCGCAGGTTTAGCGGTCACCCAAAGAACCTTCATCGATCTTCGGATCACGCAAAGCAGATTCCAGACTGTCGAGGATCGCATCGGCAATTGTGTCATTGACATGGCGGATCGGATTATCTTGCGTACTTGGGAATCCCAACGCTTCGTCGACTTGAAATTGCACACTCGGACTAACGCGCTCGTTAATAGCGCGATCCAACGGCCCAATTATGGCTTGGCGAATCTTATCCGCGACATTGCCCTCTTCGATCGCGGCCCGCGCCGCCTCCAGCATCTTCTCTCTATTGGACCCCATGGACGCCACTTCTAGGCTTCGGTCAGTTTGACAGCCTTTTTCTGTTTTGTCATCGGCGTAAGCGCGGGGTCCTCAGCGCTGGACTAGTTCGGACAGCTCCGCACGAAGTGCGGTCGCCACGGCCGTCAACGTCTTAAGCGTAACACCGAGCCCCGCCTCGACGCGCTGCCACTGGCGAGATGCAATGCCGGCACGATGCGCTGCCTCTTCTTGGGAGATAGCGAGTCTTGACCGAGCGCTGCGCACGTTGCGAGCCACGGCCTTGAGTACTTGATCGTAGGTGGAGGGACGCACGCGGAAAGCATATTGCCTAGCGGCTTCCCTTGACCACGACAATATTGTCGTGAGATAATAGCTTAATAACCGAAGCACATCGAAGGGTCTCGCCGGGGTAAAGAGATGTTTCTTTCGCAGCACGCCTTCCACGTTCGCAAGCATCGACGCGGTCGTATGACTGGGCGCCGCCAGCTGTCAATTGCGAGCCTTTTGATCCCCATTTGGCTTGTTACGCTAGCCGGCGCTTCTAGCGCAACTCCGGCGAGGTTTGCTCCAGAGAGCGTAACCCATGCGCTCTATTTGCAGACTCAAGGTGTACTGGCCGAGACGGCGACGACGGAACCGTGTTCTACTGAGGGCCTCCTTGACGCAGTTCGCCGTTCTAATACTGCGCATGAAAACCATGATCTTCTGTCGCTGCACCACGATCAGGGTGGCTTCGCGAGCGGCTTCGCACAGTGTGCCCTCGACGCGACAACGGCTCAGACTTTTGCTACCTTTGCCGCCGCAACGGTTCAATGCCGTGCAGACGAACTGAATGCCTGGCAGGGGATGAGCACGTTCTCGCCCATGGATCGCGCACACGCGCGGCAGATTTACCTCATCGCAAAATGGTTGCTGAGCGATGCAGCAGCTGCGCCAATCGATAAACAGATCGCCAAAAATGGACTGATCATGCTTCGCCGCTTGCGAGCCGGCTAACAAGAGCTCGGATGCTAAATACGCGCCGTCCCAAAAACAGCTTCGCGGAACACAACGCAACGGACACTGGGGCTCGCGTACCTGCGATAAGAGCCACAACTGGAGTTAATTCGAATGTTGCTACAGGTTTCAAGCGTTTATCGAAAATTAGCGCCCATATTTATCGGAACGCTGGCATCTGCGGCGCTCCTCGGAATGGCTGCCCCCAGATCGCTTTTAGGCACGGCGCATTGCTTCGCGGTCGATCGTCCACACGTGCGCGCGAATGAAACGTTAACTACGTACCGCGCAGACGGCATCGCAGCATGGAGTGGTTTCGGCCAAAATCAAGTTTATCGTTACAAATACGCGAATGGGATCTTGATTTTCACAGGCGCCGCGCTTCCAGGGCCGTTGCGCTCTCGGGTTACGTGGACTGGGCAGATGACCTTCACCCTCACTCCGCTCGGGCCCGAACAGCTTGCAGAAACGTGCCGGCTGCGTAACAAATGAAACACGTAACGCTTGAAGGTTTGAGCATCTCGCTGGCGTCGCGGAAGCTGCGGATTACGTTGATTCTGGTGGCTTATGTTTTAACCGGGTGCGGCGGCGGCGGGCCTGGAGGCAGCTCAGGCTTAGGTACGGTGTTACCAGTCGCAGCTACTTCGCCGCCGGTGCCTGCGACATTCACCTTTAGCGGCACAGTCAACACCACGAGTTCCTCCTGCGACGGGGTCGCCGCGAATTGCGCTTCGACGGGCGCCGCCACGGGATTCAATGTCGTGCTTGGAAGCATCCCCACGGCCGGCAACGGCGGGTCTCCGACTGCGCCGCTCTACACGGCGACGACCGACTCCGGTGGGCACTTCACATTGGCATCGGTTCCCGCCGGTACGTACGAGATTCAGATCGGCAAAGACGCCACGTTTGCGACTCTTCACGCCAAAGTCGTCCTCGCCGGGAACGGGAGCGTTGCGTACACGATTTCTGCTCTGAGCCCGGTTGGGCACGACAGTTTTGGCGCTACCGGTGAACAGAATTGGTTTACCGCGATCAATGCCTATCGTGCGCAAAACGGCGCTGGAGCGATCGTGGCCGACGAGTATGCGATGGAGGCTGACCGCGCCTATGCGGAGTTCTTGGAAGCAAACTTTACCAATTGCACGTCCGGAGGCTCGCCAGTAAACTGCCCGCAGTTTGCACAACAATACCAAAGTAGCGGCGGGCTCTTCAGCTACGGCGACAGCTATCGCGTGGCACTGAGTGAAGGCAACTGCCCTAGCTTTGTGGAGCAAGATCCGTCGTCGAACCAGGGTCCGATGCTGAAAGCAGCCGCGGCACGGTTCGGCGGCTATGGCTTCAGGGCCACGTCCGGGTCGGCGGGCTCGTGCGCGTTCTCGATGGTGACGAATTGAACGGACTGCGGCTGGTGCTACGCTTCAGCAATGCCTCGGAAACCTAAATTCGACGTTCGATGTGACATCACGCGTCGTCAAGCACAAATCGTGAACCTGATTCTCGCTAGTTTCGGGAGCGAAGACATCGGACGATTGTTGGGAATAGCTCGGCAAACGCTTCAAAATCATATGAGGCCGCTTTTCCAAAAGTTTGGAGTACGCAGCCGCGCAGAATTGATTATCGCTGTCTTAAAACTACAGAACATCACGCTCGGCCGAATCGTCCCAGCTAGGCAAGGTAGAAAAAGCAGAAGGCCATCAAAGACTAAGGCGTGGTGGTTGTAAAGCGCCGATAGCCGGCTCACGCATCTTCTCACGCTCTGTTTTCGGGTCGGCGGTCTGCCGATAGTCGTAGTCCATGCGTTGCTCGTAGACTTCGTCCGCTCGTTCTCGGTACAGCCATTTTCCAAAGTTCTCTGGAGCGTGCCGCCGCATGACCCGATCTACCTCACGCCGCCACTCGCTCATGTGCTGCCGTTCCCAACCCGCTCCGAATTTCATTGCGTATTCTCGACGCAGCCGCTCAGTTTCCAGTGAGCCGGTCCTAGTAACAGTTTCTTGAATGGTCAATGAAGCATATGTTACGATCAACATATGCAGTGTCGCATGGTTGCATATTATCGTGTTTCGACGGACGCCCAGGGCAAATCGGGCCTTGGCCTAGAGGCCCAGGGGACCGCGGTTCTTGGGCATGTTCAAAAGCACGAATGCGAGCTGATCGCAGCATACACGGAGATTGAGACGGGCAAGCGCGATTCTCTGGACAATCGACCCGAGCTGCGCAAGGCGATAGCGCACGCAAAACGGTCGAAGGCTACCCTTGTGGTAGCGAAGCTCGATCGGCTGACGCGTTCGGTCGCCGTCCTCTCCCTGCTTCAGTCCAGTGGGATTGATTTTGTGGCCTGCGATAACCCGTATGCTAATCGCCTCACGATACAGATTCTGGCGGCAGTCGCCGAGGACGAGGTCCGGAGAATCTCGGCACGCACCAAGGCGGCGCTGGCGGCGTACAAGTCGCGCGGAGGCAAGCTCGGAGCCTCCCTTCCGCAATGTCGCAACCTAGACGCGGCTGCGCGAAAACTTGGGGCCGCAAATGCGGGCTTGGCAATGAAAACCCAAGCCGAGGAAGCTTACCTCGATATCGCAGCGCAAGTGTGCCAGCTTCGCGCAGGTGGGGCATCGTTGCGCAAAATTGCTTGCCACCTAAACGGGCTTGGACACACGACGCGACGCAGCAAAATTTGGAACCCAATGCAGATATTGCGGCTACTGAGGCGCTGCGGGCAGCGCGAATATCAATGAAGAGTTGCTGCGGCCTGTTGACCACCAAATAATCGGAATATCACGCCGAGGGACGGCGCGATCCCGGCGTGCGGCAACGGCCAAAAAGCGAGCATCAACGGAGGCATGATGTGACTCAGCGCCCTGGATCGGATCGAAACGCAGCATCGAATCAGTCGGCGCAAAAGCGAGCATCAACGGAGGCATGATGTGCCTCACCTAGGTGGACGGGCCCAAACGTATTCCGGCGCCGCCAGAATGGCGCACAACAAGCATCAGTCAGAGGCATGATGTGCCTTGGCCACCAACACTGAGCAATCCGAAGTCCGAGCGGTACACAAACGGACGATTTGCGCCAACCGCGACCGCTAGTTTTCCCACCTCACGTCTACGTATTGCGCAAGAAATCTGATCGCTTGATGCTCCGATAATGAGGGAGCAAACCGCCAAGTGAATCCCCATCGAGCAGCAGGGAACCGGTTCAAATCCCACCCGTGAAGCCTGCCGTTTTGCCCAGCGCGAAGCGTCAGTTATTGCGCGCGACTTGACCAGCAAAACGCCCGTTTTAGCAAGCCTCACTGCGATGACTTTGAACCTGACCGCCGCCAACCTGATGCGGACAATTGCCCACGTCTTGTAGCAAAAGCCGCCATGACCAGCCTTTGCTTTTTCTGAGCTGTTATGACTCGCAACCCGCCGAATCGCACAGCAGATTCTGGACAGATCCGAGGCCTTCCGAGGCGCAGCATTCGCCGGAATCTACGCCATCGAATCGGCAGCCGAAACTGATCGATCGACGCGACCGTAGTGCATATTGCTTTGGCAGTTTCCACCTAGCCATTCTATACAAGTATAAATTACCGACGCTCCCATCCGAAGCGCGGCGGGCCTCCGTGGTCAGCGTGACGTTCTCCGCTCAAGCTCGAACTGGGGTTCCGCCGGGAATCCGATGCGCCCGCGCACGGAGGGCCCGTCCCTTGCCCGGCCAGATCGTGGCCATTATGCTAGTGTGCGCCATGAATCCAAGACTGTCACCGAAGGTCAAACGAACGCCCGCGCACCCTTGGGAATGGCGTGGCGGCATGTTAAGCTTGATTTACAATGAGTACAACGCGAGCGGTATCGGTCGCCCGTGGCCGCCTGGAGTCTCGCGATGATCGAGAAACGCAGACAGGTCCGAAGGGCTTCCGATCAGGCCATTATTGAGGCGGCAAGTCATCTGTTGCGATCCGCCGGCAAGCGACAGCGCGATCGCCTTACGCGACCTGAAGCCGCTGATCGTCTTGGAATAAGCATCACTACGTTAGATCGACTTGCAAAAAAAGGGCGGCTTCGGCCGTTGAGAGTTCTAGGACCAAAGGGCCGCGCATGCATTCGCTACGCTCTCGACGAGCTTGAACAGTACGAGCGTCAATACCAATCGTGACAGCAACGAGAGCCACCATACGGGTGAGTGTTGAAACGGCGCGGTAACGGCGAGGGCACCAGCCCATGGCAAATGCCAAACGGCTGCTGGCGCTGTAGCGTTAGGATTGCCGGGAAGCGCAAATATTTCTATGCGCACACCGCAGCAATGGCGCGCGAGAAGATGCGCAGCTTTTTGCGGTCTCCCGCCGCGCTTCATAATTTGAACATTGAACAAAGTAACGTGCGTGATTTTCTGGACTCGTGGCTCGAACGCAGACGTCCCCGCCTGGCTGACAAGACCTGGCGCAGCTACGAGTCGATTATTCGGGTCCATTTAAAGACCCACTTGGGAAACCTAGATCCAGCGAAAGTCACGAGCCTCAATGTGAGTAATGCATTAGCGGCAATGAAGCTAACGACCGGCGAACGTACGCGAGAGCTCGCGTACATCATATTGAAATCTGCTTTTCGTAAAATTAACCCTGATCTGCTCGCAGACGTCGATAAGCCTAAGCCAAAGAAAAAGCCGATCAACCCCTGGAACGCCGAGCAAAGCGAGAAGTTCCTAGGATCGCTTGGCGCGGAATCTCATGAACTGAGCGCATTCTTCCGCCTCGCTTTGACGTCGGGAGCGAGACAGGGCGAACTCATCGCCCTTTCTCACGACGATTTAAATTTGCGCACTGGCGATATGCGCGTCCGCCAGAAGTGGAACGAGAAGGCCGCTGCGCTTGAAGCCCCCAAGACGCGTCGATCGACTCGGTCGATAGATTTGTCGGTGCGCACGGTTGATGCGCTACGCCAATATCGAGCCGATTTGAAGCTCCGCCTAGAGAGTATGCGCAAAAATCGCCTCAGGAAGATAACGGCGGAAATCCACGCCCTTAGGAATGACCCTGCCAAGAGCTCAACCTCGAGGGGCGTCACCCTTGACCAATGCGAAAAAGCGCTCAAAGAGCTTAATGCGACGTCGCCGTTCTTTTTCGCGCAGATTGTCAGCGATCGGTTCGGGGAGAAGGTGACTCAACAACCTCTTGATCCGCGCAATCTAAGCAAGAGCATGGAAGAGGCGATGAGCAAAGCCGGTGTACCGATTATTCGTTTTCACGACCTCCGGCACACTTTTGCTACTCTCGGCCTAAGCGCCGACGTGTCACCTAAGGTAATGGCGGATATTCTTGGGCACGCATCGGTGCAGATCACACTCGACCTCTATAGCCACGTCATGCCTGGCATGCAGCAGACGGCGGTCGATGCCATTGACGCCAAACTACTCGAGGCAGCGAAAAATCTCGACCAGCCTGACGCCGCTGGACGATCTGGCGATCAGGCGGCAGCGTAAAGGCGATTGGTGGTGCTAATTGTGGTGCCGAAAACTAAAATGCCCTCGTCTTTGCAATTGACGAGGGCATTTTACGAGGCGCAATTGGCTCCGGATGTTGGACTCGAACCAACGACCCGCTGATTAACAGTCAGCTGGCACGGGTGGCAACTGGTTTGCGATGGACAAAAAGCGTTGGGTTCTGTGCTGGACGCCGCCTCGGCGGCTTTGCAGTATGTTTCCTTGTTGTGCGTGAGGCTACAATGGTTTGTGCCACAGACCGTGACGCGCCACGGGTCTCAATGAACGTGAACTGGGTCCAAAAAACGCGAGACCATCATCGGAACCCGGTTTAGCACCCGGCCTCGGTAGTGGTCCCAAAGAGACCATACCCCCGGCCTCGGTTGCGGCCTGACGTTCCTCGCTTTTTCCTTACGATATATCTATTTTAGCAGCCTGGCACGCAGAGCCGATCGCGAGAGATCCCTGATCATTAGCCGAGATGGCAAGCGTCGGCGAAAGCGCTCTACCAAACCAGAGCAAACCTGGGCGGCAGTCGCCCCCAGCATCGTGATTTCATCTAACATTCCCGAAAACGTTGCCAGGCGCTCTTCGTTAGTAAGCTTCGAAGATGCTAGCCGCTGGGAAGCCTCGATTAAGGCCGCAACATCCGATTCTTCTATAGCCGTAGCTGTGGAATTTTCCACGAGCGTTCTCACATCGGCGACGAGAGATTGTTTCCTAAGTTCGACAACGTCCTCGTCACCTACGCTCCATGCAATGTGAGCTAACACGCGCGTTGCTAATCGCCATGCAGCGCGGTCAATGGGGAGTAGTCTTGCGGTAATATCCGATCGGCAAAGGTTCTCGAGTTGCGTCCGAATCGTCGCCCCCTGCGGGACATGCGCACTCAGCCTCACTGAGAGGTAACTCCAAACCCCAGCGTCTCCCACAAGCGCCTTATCGATCGCGTCGCTTAATAGTTCATTCGCCAAAAAAGGACCGCTTTTGGCAAACTTGACTGAGCCGACCAAGGTTGGGAGCGCAAGGTCAGGTGAAGTATTGAGGAAGCTGGGCAGGTCATTCGGGGATCGATCGACGGTGTTAAAGATAGATGGTTTCCAAACGCCGTTTTTGTCGCCACAAATTGCTCGCCAAATTGCTTCGCGCGTATTCTTTGTAAGCGTGCCCTTTGGAAACGTCTTAATAGCGTAATACAGTCCGGTTGCAAGCAACTGCGACATCCCAACATTATATGGATGAGCGGCGTCAAGCAATCCTTCTCTCAGCCCGAGCAAAAGCTCGGATTCCAGGGTCGGATTGATCTGCAATTCATCTCGAAGGTGTTGCTCGTAAACGCCCAGTCCACGAGTAATTCTTAAGAGTTCGTGCGACAATGCCCAGGAAAGCGCGGTTCGCACGCGCGCCTGCCAGCTCTGAGCCACCGGCATTCGCCACAGCGCTGCTGACATTCGACGAATTAATGCGAGCAATGTGTCGAAATCGCCTTGAGCGTACGAACTGCATAAACGCTTCACAGCCAGATTTGCAAAGCGTTTTCGAACGGCGGCCGGACTCATATCATCCGCTAATCTGAGGACGTGCATTGCGGATACTGAAGAGCCTGGAGCGCGGAGAAGTGCGTGTAACAGCTTTCGCTGCTCGCTGCGCGGGAGCTTGTGAAATTGCGCGACCAACACTGTCGGAAGCGGGCATGGCAAGCCGGCGTAACGCGAGAGCGCAGTTGCTAGCGGCATACGAGAGAGCAATTCCGCGGCGGCTTCCTCCAAGGACTGCGATCCGTCACTGAATCCGAGAAAACGTGGAAAATTGTCTACCTGCCGAGGAAAGAGCGTTTCAATTGTGGCTATGCCGGATTCAAATTGTTGCAAAACCCTGGCAAAGAATGGACTGGGGGAGCTGCGTTGCAACCGATCAACTATCTCGATTCGTTCCTCAAAGTTCATATCCACGAAAGCGGACGCCATTTCACGGGCCTGAAGCTCAGAGAGTTCAAGCGCGGCTCGCATGCGAGTCATCGTATTTAGCAAACGCTGTCGATCTTGCAGCAACAGCTGGACACGCCAGTCTCCGTCCAATATCGCTTCACCCGCGCTGACCAGCAGAGGATAGACGCCGAATGTCGGGTCGCCAAACTGACAATAAGAGCGAACTTCAAATTCTCGGTCATCGGTTGACTTGATGGTACTGGCGCCATGCTCCACCGCGTCGGCATACGCGCGAGAATACAACTCCAAATTGAAGTAATTCGATCCCAGCGTGCGTACCTTTGGTGGATCGGACCTGAGGAAGCCAAGTCGCACACCAGCATGGAAAAAAGGCTGCTGCAGTACTTGCGGAAGTCTATCAGCGTGTTCCACGATTAATTTTTTACCTAGTGCCGGCAGTGGAGCAATGGCATTGGCCAGCACGGCCGCGACGCGAGCCGGCAAATCAGGATCAGCCGGAAGACGCGGCCAGATAAAGGTTCGATCCACCCAGTGCCTGAGGGCAACTTTAGCGTCAGTCATTGTCGGTTAGCAACGACGAAAGATACAATACGGGCTCCATATCTAAGCTCAGCTCGGGCGGCGCCACTCGTGCCATTCCAAATCCGACAAGGCCGGAAGGCGCAAGATTTTCACGAACCCAATCTGCCCTGGAGAGGTTCTCAGCACTATCGTTAGCCAGTAAGTCAAGGATGGCTCCTCGCACCGCCGCCTGCAAATCAGCGATAAAGGGCAGCTGACCTAATTGGACAGGCGCGTCAGGATTGCTGCGTGGAAAGAGCGCGTCATCATCTAAGAGCGCGTATGCCACATAGCACCGCAGTGCGCTCATTTCTTGGTTCTCGGTTAGGTAGCCATCCGCAGACACAACTGCATCAGAAACGCAGCTTAGGATCTCCTCGGGTAACACGGGAACGTAAAACAGGCCAGAGCGCTTCATGTCCATCAGAATCTCCAAGAAACGCTCGTGCGACAGGACGCCCGTCGCATCTAGATGCACCAGGACGTCATAAAGAGCAACAACTTGACGGCCATCTTCTCTAACGCGCTGCGCCGTAACAAAACGGTCGTCACAGATTATGAAATCGTCGCCAGCAAGTGGCGCTGTAACCAAACACAGTAGCGACCGACCCTCAGGCGTTTCATCTACAGGTCCATCAGTCATTGACGTAGGCGAAACGACCGCAATCGCTCTGGTCTGATCGAGGCCGCGCCGGAGTCTTTCGATAACCTCGCGCACCCATATGACGTCCTGCTCCCGATTCTCGTCTTCGTGAATCTCCGCCATGAGATGTTGAACCCACGACTCTTCAACAGAAACGCGGAATACGCGCGCAACGAGATCCAGTAATCCAGCTTCTTCCAGGGACTCAGGAACGTTATAAGCGAGGGCGAGGCTCATTCCGGGCAGCGGTGCTTCGCCGATCGGATCAAGCGCCAGATTTCCCAGGCGCTCCAGGGCCTCACGATATCGCACCTCGGACAACTCGCCCCAGGTTTTGAGAGCCTCGACAAGGGAGCGTATCGTTAAACCGAATTTGGTCGCATACTCTGGCTGCTCAGTCAGAGGGATACCGGAAACAGGCTCGGTTTTCGGCAACCAGTCCACAACCTTGGCATCCGACTGTATTGCGAATTCATACACGGCCGGCACTAGTCCATGTGAGCGCGGAATCTGCTCAAACTGTTGAGACTTGATTCGTTGGCCTAAACGCTTCAGAACATCCCTTCGATTCAGCTGCATCGGCATTGAGTCAGCTAACGCTGCCGCAAGAATAGCAGCAAGATTATCCGGCACGTAAATTCCACCGAAAGTCGAAACGATGCTGTCGGTTACACCGTACCGTTCAGCAAGAAGGTAACTCGTAGCATCCATGAGAGGCCGTCCGGATGGAAGGCTCGTCTCAGGCAAGCTGCGGCGGCCACCATGCCGTACGTAAACTGCCGTCCAATCTTGCGGTTTACGCTCGGAGTTACGCTTCGGAATGACGGCATGCGTTTTAACAAGGTTCGCGTTCGTTACGGAACACAGAAAATGGACCGGAATCTCGCCCCGGCGATAGCTTTGACCAATCTCGGCATTTCTTTCAACCGACCGACGCAGCGCCTCGATCGCTTCCGCTTGAGGCAATAAACTAACACCGTGTTCTCTCGCCGTGCCAAGGCGCTGCATTGCTGCACGAATAGATTCCGCCTCGTTCTCTACTCCAAGCTGCATAGCCAGCGTATAGGCCAGTAGAACATACTCGTCAGGAACCTCTTGGCGAATGGCTGTGCGCCATAACTCGATGGCCATCTCTCGGTTCTGCAGCCGAAGCCAGGCGGCGAAACGCAATGCGATTTCAGAGCTAAGTTGTGACAGCCCGGAAAGGCGCCTTGCAAGCACGTCGACAGCCGCAAAGTCGCCATGCATGATCAAGATATTCCCCAATAACAAAATATTACGTTCTATTGGCTCGGCTTCGACGAGTCGATTGAATAGGTCGATCGCAGCTGGGTCTCCGAGTCTTTCCCTCGCCAGGGCTTCTATTCTGATGAGGTCAGGTGGAACGTTGCCCGGATGGCGCGCAGCGTATTCCGACGCGAGTTTTCGCGCCTCCTGATTGCGACCAGCGTTATAGCAGCCATATATCGCAAGGCGCGCGGCCACCACTGTGTCAACTTTGGATAACAGCTCCTCGGCTCGGTCGGCGATATATTGCCAATCCTTCTCAACCGAAGCAATATCACATCGATTAACGAGAAACATCGGGTTATGAGTGCGCGCATATGATCTCTCAAGTTCAAGTTTTATTGTTGCCGTGTCTTTTGAAACGCCGGACTCAGCTTGCGCGATCATGAGCATCACTTCATCCCGTCCCATCGACAGTGACGCCGCCTCTTCACGTGCATCAGAAAATCGGTCTTGGTCGATCAAAGATTCAATTAGGAAAAAGCGCCTTCGTGCATCCGCATACTCGCCTTCAAATGCCTGCACATTTTCGCGTAGGATCGATTCTGCTCGAGAGGGATTCCCGGTGCGGAGCGCTTCCGTAGCCACAACCAGGACCTCTTCAGCGATGGCCGTCTTCCTTTCGACGCGTTCCTCGGTCAATCTCAATGCTGGAGCTACCTCGACGCTTAGGCGCATCATTTGAACCCAAGGGATAGCCCGGAAATTCGGCATCGGTCTTTCAACTAATGCCTTCGCATAGGACGATGCAGAATCGTGGCGTTTCGGATCAAGCGCATAACTCGCAAGTTTCCAGATCTCGATATGCTCGCGTTCCATGCCCTGCACGTCTGAATCCGCGAGGATCCCATCAAAAATGTCCGCTGCTTGCTGCAGCGCTTTGGTAATACTCTCACCGGTTACTACCATGTCTGGGTGGAGCGGTTGAGGCCAGCTCATTAACTCGTCAGGCCACAGGCTGGGGGGAAACGCAGACATAGTTAATACAAACCCGGCAACAAATTGAACTCGCACATCTTCAGGGTTAAGTCGAAGGGCTCTCTGAGCGTGCCTGAGGGCTGCGTCCCGATCGCGTTGAAAAGCATATGCCAAACTCAGTAAGCGTTGGACGTTTCCAATGTCTTGATCGTCAGGCGCTAGCGAAGTGAGAGCATCGATACAATCTGCCATACGCTTTAGCTGCAAAACATAGCCTGCCCACATCACAATTTCTTTAGCAGACTCGCCTTGAAGGATGCCAAGCGCTTGTCCTGGTCCATCGCGGAGCGCCACGATACTCGATTCTAAAATGCGTTGGTCAGACGAGTCTCCCGCAAGATCGCGTGCCAGTTTGGCAATGGCTTCGGCGTCAGACCAATCGGCTTCCAGATCAAGTTTTGACGTGGCTTCAGCTCGCAATGCCCGTCCGCGCATTTTCCTCGTGGCATGCTCGAAACTTTCGTCAGCCAGTGCTTGAGCAACATACGAGCGGGCGACATGGAAATGTCCCCTTCGTCGCTCGCCATCAGCCTTGTCGAGTAATGCCGCTATCGCCGCATCGCCGACGCCTTGAAGCGACGCGTCATCCGGGATTTCTGGCTCCAGCCGCAGCGGCAACGGGGATTCCGCAACGGCACTTACCAGTGCGTCATGGGGAACCTCACGCATGCTAGCGACTTGTTCCGATATGCGCCTAGGGGACGGCACTGGAGCCGAAACTGAATCAACCGGAATTTCCGCATGCCGCAATGTTTCATCTAGTTGGAGGGCCGGCTGTTCTCGACGAAGGTACTTCTCAAGCACCGTTGTGCTCTTCACGAGCTCAACGGAGGGCGTGGCGCCGCCACTTAGCGACGCCTGATCGGTATAAGTAATCATTCCGACGACGCAATCTTCGCCATCTATCCAAACGGGAGCACCACTGTAACCGAGTGGAATTACACCGCGTAACATTAATCGCGGCTCGGCACGATGCTCATCAGCGTAACCAAGAAGCCCATACTTTAGGACGAGCGATTCACCGCCGAGCTCACCAGCTGGATGAAAACCAAAACTGTGCAACTCAACTTCTCGAGGCGGTGGAATTCCATCGCAAAGCGGTATCGCCGTCCCTATTTCGCCATCAACCTGCAGCACCGCCAAATCCGGGAATGGCCAAGGCGGAAAACGCTCGGGGAAGACTTCGGGATCTTTGTGTTTAACGCGAGCTTCAACAATCTCACCAAGGTAAGACAACAATACCGAATCCCCGACGGCGATGTTCGCTACGTTATGTGCGCACGTTATTAGAGTGTCGGAGGCGACAAAAAATGCGCTTCCAACGATATCATCGCCCGAGACAATTTTGGCGCAAGCTTGACTAAGATCCACTCGCCGGTTGCGTTCTAGCCGCCTTGTTCCATTGAAGGACGATCTTAATACTGCCGCTGCCCTCACCCTTAACGAGCAGCGCCGATATTCCGTCAGTGCCTAAAGTGAACGCGAATTTCATCTCGACGGTCGTTTTGTCAGGACTTACCGCTTCTGATGCAGCTTTTATGCTTTTCGCGATATTTCGTACAGCATTTGCAACTGTCTCGAATTTTCCGGCCATTTGAGCCAGATTTGCTCCTGCGAGCTGCCGACCACCCGCGATGCCTTCTATTTCGGCATACATGACAGTGCCGTCATCAAATTCGATTCGTGCAGCCGGCGGGTTATTAACCATTTTCGAAAACCCCGCTTTCGATCAAGCGTGAAATGACTGTTCGCACCAGTAAGCTCCTGTCCTAGCCTGTGACGCTTATGTTTCTTCTGGAGGACTTGATTCGAATTACGATCTGATTATTCGGGAAGGTCTATCGCTTTCTCTAAGACTGCCAGCATTGCTCGCGTTTGATCGCGCGATGGATATGGCAGGATGTGTGCCAGCTGCCAGCCTTCCTTTTCCGTGAGTCGTGTGAAATTTTCTAAACCCTGATTTCGCGCAATCGGCGTTTCCAGCACATTTGGAATGTGGTCGAGCCCTTCGAGAATGACGAACATATACTTGTATCCAGTAGCCATTTTAACTCCACTTAATCGTAGAACCAGTGATTCCACGGTAGCAGCAACTTCATCAACTGTTATAGAGAAGCCGTCATTTGCAAGCAACTCTGAAAGAGAGGTCTCCCATTCCTCTCGCAAAGTGATATTTGGTGGCCAAGAGTGGGTACCGCGACGCTCGAATTCAGCTACCGCCGCTGAAAGGAGCACCGCATCGTTGTGCTCGAGCTGCGTGTCGAGCAGATAAATGTCATATAGATCGCGAGCGCGATCTTCACTCGGATCCGACACGGCATGAAGTTTTTGCGCTATTTGTTCGGCCGAGGTCATGCAAGGAACGTCAGAGGCCGATTCCAAGCCAAGCCTGTCGAGATCACTAACCGGAATATCGTCCCAGGAATCCACCGGGCCGCATATTAGCTCGGCTTCGAAATTAGTCCAGTCAGTATTGTTATAGTCCGCACCTATTTCAAGTACGTAGGAATGTTTGCGTTCCAGCGGCGCTCGTCGAAGGCCAAAGCGAAATCCGCTCCATTCATCCCGTAGCACGGTAAGCACTCCATCTAGGATTGCGGTCCTATCAGATTCGATGACGAGATCAACATCGCGACTTGAACGAGCGAGTGCGCCGAAGCGAAATTCGAGCGCTCGACCTCCTTTAACTAAGAATGCGGGAAGTTTACCACTGCGCCGAGCACTGTTCAGAAGCTGGATTAGCGCGATCGTTGCGATACGCTTTCGAACCCGGCGAATGGCAAGGCCCTCTTTGTTCGCAAGGTCAGTGACCCTTATGCTCAGTTGCTTTGCCGACGGTCGGTCGTTTGTCACGTTCGCAATGCGTCGAGCAATCCGCGAGCGCCGGTACGCAGCGCCTGCAACGTTGTGGCCTCTCGTGTTGTCAAGAGACCCCGCTGAGGCCCCAGTTCCAGCGCTTCGTCCACAAATTGTGTCGCGCGGGCATCTACGATCAAATCGAGCAGCGAGCGCGCAAGTGTTGTCGCCGGCAGTCCGCGTATCTTCGTGATATCTGTCGACTTGTAGACACGATAGCGGACTCGATACGCGCGGGGCTTTCCGCGGCGAATCCGTACTCCTTTGGGGACAGTGATGTCGACCCCAACTGGGCTGATAGTAGAAACCTCGTACAAACTCAGAGCTGTATCGTCCGACAGAACCGCTTGTATGGTATTGTCACGGAGGCCTGGCCAAAGGACGGCCTGCCATAATTCTGCGTCGTCAGTTAATGGATAGCTGGCTAGTCGATAGAGCCCCCGGCTGTCACGTTCAAGCAGTCCTTGCCTCTCGAGCCTCCGTAGCTTAAAGCGGTCAATTCCGGCAGCCGCCGCCTGAGACGCTAGGAAATAGCCCGCCTGGCCGCTCCCCAGGTCCGAGAGGGCGGACACGACGTCCCTTTTATGGAAGGGAGCGCCAAGGCCGTTGTCACGTACTGCCAGGTTAATAGGCAATAGGATATCAAAATCGCACCATATGGGCAAAAAATAGGGCAACATGTGCTGATACGGGCGGCGGGCCGGCCCGCCTCAACGAAGCAACCGGACATGCCCCTTTCAGAAGCCCAGATCATTGCCCATCTCGAAGCGCACGTCGCAAACATTTACGATGCTGTAGAACGGCTTCGACCGCACAAATTCAAAAGCAAACGCGACGTAGTCGAACGGCGATGGCAGATATTACTACTGACTCTGTCGTCGGATGCGGTGCGGGGATTTATCACCGTGCTCAAGGCGCACAATCATCGTAGCGCCGTTATCTTAGCGCGGTCGATCTTTGAGTACCGTATCAAATCGGAATACTTCCTGGCCAATCGCAAAGAAGCGTATCGACAGTACCGGATGATTCCCAAGCGGGTTCATGCCGACTTATCCAAGTTACCAGCCCCAGATGATGCTGCCGCCGCTGAGCTCGTCAATAGGTATTTAGAATGGCGCCGCACCGCTGGGCTCCTCGCTGACGACAATGCGGGCGACATAGGTGCCGCAAAGATGTTTTTGACCATCGCAACTGATAAGCGGCGCGCTTCCGAAGGCAGCGAGTACTCTCCGGAGTTCATTGATAAATATGGCATACCGTCATGGACGGTGCACGCCGACGCTGCCGCCATCGCGCAAGTTTTCCCTTTGTGGAATAGTGATGATAACTGGACGATCAACGAGCCGGCGCTTTTGGAACAGTTAGGGACAGCCTCGCAAGTCTTGCACACGCTTTTCGATCATCTTCGTGCCGTCCGGATTCATCATAAGATGGAGGTCGAGTCCTTGAAGCGCCTTCGCGACATTAGCTTACAGATTCAAGCCGACCTTAAACGCGAATGGCGTGCCTCAAAGGGCCACTGAAAGCCATGACGATATCCCTGTTATTCTTAGGTCGGGTTCGGACAAGGTACCCTGCTCGCAGCCTGTGTTCGTCACGCAATGGCCATTAGCCGACATTTCCGAAAAAAGCCTGAAGCAAGACTTCCTCGACTCGTTTCGTTCCGTCAGTTGTGGCGAGTATCCCTGACGCAGTTTTCCCGCCAAAACGCTGCTTGGGCCGCTTGAGCCACTTTTTCGCTAATGTTTCGTCGCCAAATGTCACATTTGCGAGCGCGAGGATGCTCGCTCGGGTTTGCGGCTCGCCTTCAGTCATAGCTTACCGCTCGCCTTTCCAAGACCTAAGATAGTCTTATTGCGCGGCAGATGGTTCCAGGAGCGCTGCCGATACCCGCCGGTTCGCCTCTCGCTTGGCAGTGTCGTCAACGTGCTCGTAGACGGCCGACGTGATCTTCTCATCTTCGTGACCAAGAATTTCTGCGAGCACTTTTGTGTGAACCGATTCCGTGACACCAATCGATGCGAAGCTATCGCGCGTCGCTTTCCACGGGATTCGCGGTAAGCCGAACGCCTTGAGCAACCGCCTAAAGCCCCTCCCAAAGGCCTCAGGATGCCAAATTCCGCCAAGCCCATCATCGAACAATGGCGTCTCCGGCCCCGCGCTCATCCCGAAATCGCATAAGCGCTTCTCTTGACTCAGGATGTGCGCTTCTAGAACCGCTACGACCGCCTCTGCGATCGGGATACTTCGCTTGCCGGCTTCCGATTTTGGAGCTTTGCGTTTCAGGTGTTTACCGCGATACTCGAGCGCTGTTGTAACATGTATGTAACCAGCGACAAGATCAATGTCGAGTCGGCGCAGAGCCAATAACTCTCCAGGTCGCAGCCCTGCAACGAAAGCGACGAAGAGCGCAATGTAATATGCCGTTCCACGGGCGGCATCAAGAATTGCTTTCGCGCCTGGTACAAGCACGTAGGGCTTTTTCGTCTTCGTTCTTCGCGGACGCCGAATCCCATCAACAGGATTATCTGGGCGCAAACCATCGTCTTTGGCGAGCTTAAACGCACCGTAGATGTAGGTAATGCATTGCCGCACGGCGGTATTACCGCGCCTTCCCGGCTTGCCGTCGAGCCTGGGACCGGTCTGCCATTTCACGATCGCGCGTTCGATATCGCTGCGGCGCACTTCGCGCACACGCAGGTGCCCCAAAGCAGGTTTTAGGTGGAGGCGCGTTACGGATTGGTAGCTGTCAATCGTACGAAATTCTTTGCCCTTCTTCGTCTCAAGCCAGAGGTCCAGGAGTTCAGAAACGGTCATCCGTTCGCGGTCGCGCGATGTTAAGTTGCCGTTCTCGATCTCGGCCATCTTCGCGTGCAACCTTTTCCAGCAATCGCCTTCAGTTGCAGCACGCACACGTATCTGACGCCGCATTCCATCCGACTGCGTGGGCGCGTCGCACCGGCCGTACCACGTGCCGGTCTTAAGATTCCGCTTGACAGATCCTGATCCCAAGCCCAGCCTCCTTCTGGCGATGGACCATTTGGCTATTAACAACTAAACCCTTTTGGCGCAAGGTTGGTTTGTTTGCCACGGCGATGCTCTGTATGGTGGCAAGGTCTAAGCCGCCGGCGCCGCCCCCGTCGCTGGCCAGCGCTATCCGACAGGCGCGAGAGCACCTCGGTATGACTCAGGCTGAGCTAGCCGCAGCCTTGCGAGTATCCCAGAACATCGTCGGCCGGCTTGAGTCGGGAGGACGTTCCGATCCGCGCCTGAGCACGGTCATTCGCCTCACGCAAATACTTGGGATTTCAATTGACTCACTCACTGAAACCGCCGGCTTAACTGCTCGCGCAAGAACTCGAGCCTCGCTCCAATCCGAATTAATTGCCGTAAATCAACAAGTGCGAACCGCCAAGCGCGCGCTAATGCAACTTCAGACTGTGCTGAACAAAATAGAGCAGCTGACGTCGTTCGAGCGCGTTCCCTCACGAAGACCGTTATCGCGAAAGCAGCCACGCTAAGATGCCGTTGCGCTTCCACCGTCGATCCCTAGCCATTCGTTGATGATGATTTTCAGGAACCGAATCTTTCCATCAAGCCGTGTCACACCCGGGATTACGCCCTTCTTCACGCGCTGGTAAACCTGCCACTCCGTCATGTTGAGTAGGATGGCCATTTCTGGGACCGTGTACACCATCGGTATGATCTCGCGCCCGTGTTTATCCATTCATTCCTCCAAAGTCGCATCAACTAGCCGAGAGTAGCGTTTGATCTTCTTGGCGTCAGCACCATGCAAACGAAATCGCTGTCTAGCGCTGTGAGGCAGAGCAAGCAGATGACCGTTGCGCAGCGTTATCGGCTTGATGCTTGCGAGTATTTTCGTGGCTTTATGGCGCGCCACGTCGCTCAGGATAACCTACATCCAGGCCGCGTAAGCATCGGAAATTTGACATCCCTTTACGAGTGGCGGAGCATAAGAGAGCATCTAACCGGACGACAACAGCCCGAACTTGAGTCCCTTATCGAATATAGCAACGTTCTATATGGCGCAGTTAGCGATTCCGTGCCAGCCCTCGAGAGCAAACAATATCCCTGGTGCCACCTCTTCACTTTACTTTTTGCATCCGGTCGTCGCCTTGGCGCCTTCGTAAGCGGAATCATGGAGTTTGCTTGGAACGCGGGCACGGTCGAGCGGTACATGCAAACATGGCATCTGGTCCATTCGATGCCGTTTCTGTGCGACGCGGTAGAGGACGACGATGATGTTCGGCTGGTCAAGGCATACGTAGCAACGGACGGCGGGGACCTCAATGCGGAACAGTTACGACTCATCGACGAATATTTTCAGGACAGGTACGCTCACCATCCCAAAAGCTTGCTGGCCGAATTCACAAAAACGATTCAGTTTCGTGAGTGGGCCAAAGTGGATGTGAGCCTTAATCCGGAAGAACGATCGGAAGTCCAGGAAATTGTGGAGCGTAACAGATTCGTTCTTGCCCCCGACATTAGGGCGATCTGGCTTCTGGCCGAAAGATCCGATCTGAGTCTGCGCGCCCGACAAATCAGCATCTGCAGGTTGCTTTGCTGTCGGCTGTGGGAAGAGATCAACGAGCAAGGGCGTTCCGTGAGCTCACGATACATGAAAGCGGTGTGGCCGAAAATCCGCAGCCCACTTCGTTAATTGACGGTCGGTTCATCAAAAGCCACTCACCGCTTCTATGTATTCTGATCCGGATTGGCTTGCGTTCCCACAGCGTCCACATTTGGATCGGAAGCTCTTACATTCCGAAATACTTTCAGAAGCTTCCCTGTCGGAATCCGATAACCGCGGCCTAACCTGTAACCCGGGATTTGTTCCGCGCGAATTGCTGCGAGGACGCCTTCGCGAGATACCTGGAGCGCTATTGCCGTTTCGTCAACGGTTAGCGTAGGCGGAAGATGTGGGACGCGCGTATCAACGACGTTGTTCACCGGCCGGCGGGACCGGCGTATCCCCCTGACACGCTTAGGGGCCTGCTGGCTTGAAACTCCGCCGCCGGACCTTGCCGCTGTATTAGGTAGCATCAAAGTTTCCAAAGCGGCATAAAGTGGTTTGCGGTCCGCTTGACCGAGGCCTCGACCGTAGTGTATCAGTTGGTTCAGAACGCAAAATTCTTGCCATAAACCTGATTTAGCTACTCCAGAAAATCATCCTAACTTCAGAAAGCTACATCGGACGTAAAAAGAAAGCGCCAACGAGCTTGAGTAACCACATGTGTGTCGCGACCAGTCGCCTGCCTGTTGTCACCAATAGCCATATGGCTATACTAGAGGAACACCGGGTTCAGCGGCGGGTGCGATCTATTGCCAAAGGAGCGCGCCTTGTCTGAGCTGGCCCTAACCGGCGATCGCAAGCAGTACGAACTCGAGCTGATTCGGCTCAAGCACGCCTGGCTGGACGATTTGAGCGATATCGAGCCGCAGGAGCGGCGCAAAGCAGAGGAAGTCTTTGCGGCCAGTTTCGCTGCCTCGACTTGGAAATCGTACAACGGAAACTGGCGGCTCTGGCGACAGTGGTGCGAAGCGCGGGGCTGGCCGTGGTTACCTTCCGTGCCGGCGGCCGTTGCCTACTACATTGTTTGGCTGGGCGGCAACAACAAGTTTGCCACCATCATGCAAAAGGTGATCGCGATCGCCGTCGGTCACCGTTTCGCCAAACTTCCAGATCCGACCAAACACTTCGACGTCAAGGATTGCCTGCGCGGCGTGGCCCGGATCTGGGGTGCCAAGCAAGTTGGTAAAGACGCGCTGATCATTCCCGACATTCTGGCGCTGCAAGAGGCCTACGCGCAGCACTGCAATCGCAGCGAAGCGATGCGCGACCTAACCGTCGTCAAGGTTGGCATCGGCGCCGCGCAACGCGGAAGTCAACTGGCCGGCTTCGACGCAGAGCACCTCGATCTCACCAAGCACGGATTCAAGATTGAGATTCCACGGTCGAAGACCGATCTCTATGCCGAAGGACGCACCATTTGGCTGCCATACGGGCTGCGTGAGGAAACTTGTCCAGTCAAGCAGTTGCAAGATTGGCTCGAGCATAGCGGCATCACCACCGGCCCAATCTTTCGACCGGTCTATGCTTCAGGACGGATCGGAGATTCGCGGTTAACTGTTGGCGCGCTGAGCGATATCGTCAAGCGTTGCATGAAGTTGATCGGCCGCGACCCGGCCTCCTTCGGAAGTCATTCATTGCGCGTGAGTTTCGTCTCACTCGCTTACGAAAACGGCGCGCCGGACGAAGTGATCCGGGAACAAACCGGGCATCGCAGCGACAATAGCGTGCGACGCTACATCCGCGTGCCGAACTACCCCGTGGCTAACACCTCAATGTTACTAGGAATGTAAATATGGACACATTACGACTGCAACCCCTGGCGCGAAGTTATGCCCTTAACGTCGAACCGGAGCTGGCGGACAAAGCCCGTTACGTTCTCGAACACGTGGTCACGCCGCAAACGCAAGGTTTTTATGATCGCTCGTTTCGCAAATTCGCAGCCTGGTGCCAGCAGCAACCAGTGCAAGCGCTTCCGGCTAAGACCAGCGACGTAGGTCGGGACTTTCTCGCGCTTCCTCCGCAATATCGTGCAGCCACCCTCATCGGCATTCGCGCGGCCATTCGCATGTACCATTTGCGATCGGGATATCCCGACCCGACGGGCGCATCATGTGTGAAAGCATCGATTGAGGAACGCCGGAGAACCCTCGGCGCCGCGCGAGAAGTGATTCTTCGCTTCGAGGATTTCCTTTACGTCGTGGATCGCATCGGAACAGCCTCGCTACGCGACCTGCGTGATCGCACGATTCTGTTGGACGCGTATTTCGGGCCTATGCGGATGCACGAGTTGCAAAGCTTCCGAGCCGAACGCATGGCCCCGTCCTGGGACGATGGGGTCGCCCTCTTCTTGGAGGCGCCAACAGAGCGG
>JABXNS010000079.1_pt1 | contig 36521 bp, 38 predicted proteins | sample 7301101 | NCBI WGS metagenome assembly JABXNS01 (sample SAMN14449646, study PRJNA615230) | soil metagenome | isolation source: soil from bare, unvegetated metal-rich iron-sulfur acidic spring small-cell... | place: Canada: Paint Pots Mound, Kootenay National Park, BC | collected 2017-05-25 | reverse complement strand
CCAGCGGCGGAGGCGTGGCCGCGGCGCTCGAGGCCCTGCGGGAGTCGGTCGAGCAAGGTTGTGCGGAGTTGCGGGGCGAGCGCTCATAAGCGCGTGCCGCCCGGGTGGAGGCGCGCAACTCCTTGCAGCCCGACGCATGGGCGATCGCTTTATGTTAACGAAGTCACACAGCCGGACTTTTGTACCGTATAGGCGAAGAAAAATCCGCATGAAAGTGGCGGAGCAGCTTACGGCATGGGCGGCCGATCCTGACGGCGACCTCCTCGTTAGCTTTGCCTACGATGAAAAACCGTGCGTCGTAGGGCGAATCAAAGCGCGGGATGCGGTTGCCGGATTCAACAAAAGATTTGCCGACGCGACGCTAGCACGGTTTCAGGCGATTAAGGGTATCCCTTGCGTGATCATCGAGGGAACCATGCCTAACGCGCCCCACTCGCACTATCGAGCGGTGCTCTCCGCCGCGAAGTCATTTAAATAAAACAAACGGGAGTTTTCGTAGCTAGCTTTGTTTCAGCGATTTCCAAACGCGCTCGGCTGCCGGCGGCAGCGAATCCATGTGTTTCAGGAATAGGGCGAGTTTCCAGCGTTCGGCGTCGTTCAAGCTCTTAGAAAATGCCGGCATTGCCGTAAGCCGTATGCCGTGTGTAATTTTCCAGTAGGTCTGCCCTTCCGGATCGTCCTCAACGCCGTGTTTGCCGAGCTGACGAGCGCGCTGGTAAAACCCCTTGGCGATGTTTGTCCGTTGACCGTTGGCGACGCCGTGGCAGACGGCGCAATTTTGGCCGTATAGCTTAATGCCGTCTTTCAAATTCGCATCGGTGAGGGGAACCGGCACCGGTCCTTGAGGGGCTTCCCGGCGGACGGTAACGTTTAGGGAGGTACGCGCCGCCCATGTTTCGAGTCCACCGGGTTTCGCATCGGCGTTCGCCGGCATCAGACCGTTTACGACAAAGAGATAACCGCCGAGTGCCAGGAGCGCCACGCACAGCACGATACCGGTAAGGATTCCGGGGATGAAGCGACTTCGCATGGGCTCAAGTATGCTGCGGCTTTCTTAAGCGAGGCTGGGACCACGATCAGCCGTAAATAAAGAAAAGCCACCGGTAAACCGCGTGGCTTTTCTCTTTGAATTTTAAGGTTCGGTCAGTTCAAGCTGAACGTTTTCAGCGAACCTCGGCCGATGTTGGGTCCCCAACCGGAGAAGATCGCGCCGGCATCGATCGTGATGACCGTTTGATGGCGCGGTTCGGTTTCGGGTTGGACGGTTTCGGGGGGAATAACGCGTTCAGCGTTGGGGGTAGACACGGTTAATGGCTCCTTTTGGAAGGTTGGGAAATCGGCGCTTTTTGCCGCCATGTTCATTGAAACACACTTTCGCGAGCAGGCGCTATCTGTATGGTAGTACGCCGGCGAATTGAAAATGTTTCCAGGAGCGAAACGAGCGCCGCCGCCTCCGCTAAAAATGGGCGAAATGCGGGTAATTGCCAGCATGCGGATTTTGCGCACCTTCGGGACGATCGCGAGTGCGCTGCTCATGGCCACGTGCGTGGCCGGCGCGCAGAGTGCCAACCTCTTGACCAATGGCAGTTTTGAAGCCGGGCGAGAGCCGGGCGTAAGCCGCGCGCTCTACGCAGGTTCGCGAGATATCGACGGCTGGGTCGTGACCGCGCCTGTCGATTACATCGGGACGTTCTGGCAAGCCTCAAACGGACGCCGCAGCGTCGATTTGGATGGCACGCCCGGGCCGGGAGCCATCGCGCAAACCTTCAAGACTACGCCGGGCCAAACGTATCTGGTGGGTTTCGATATGGCCGCAAACACCGACGGACCGCCGCGCATCAAGCGCATGCTGGTGTCGGTTGCCGGCGTGCGGCACGAATTCGATTTCGACATGATGGGGCATTCCAAAGCCGCCATGGGCTGGATCCATCATGAGTTTACTTTTGTCGCGGAGTCACCGGCGAGCACGTTGTCCTTTAGCAGTTTGTCGGTGCGCGGAAACTGGAACGGCGCGGCGCTCGATAATGTGAGCGTAACCGCTGCAACAAGCGCCGTGCGCGCCCCCGCCCCGGCTTCTCCGGTCGCCATTTCGACGATCGTGAGCGCGGCAACGATCGGCGACTTAAGCGGAACGTGGCTGGGCCGATATCCGGGGAAAAATGCGCGCGTCCGGATCAATCAAAAGGGCCGCCATGTCACGGCCACGCTTTTGGAGAGCGATGGGTATGTTCCGGCCGGAAAAACGTCGTGGTACGGCGAGAATACCGGCCACACGTTTTTCGTCCGCCAGGCCTGCGCGCAACGCAATTACACGGCGCCTGTGTGGAAGCTGGGCACGGTCGTCGTAGAAAGCCCCGCGTCGTTTTCGCTCTTCGTCACCGGATGTGGAAACGCAAAGATCTCGTTTTCCCGCATCTAGCCGCCTGGCGCCGATATTTGGTATCTGCTAATATTAAGGCGCGACGTTTCGTAGACGCCGCTTTTGGCCATGGCAGTTTCCGATATCGGGCCCGGCGTCCGGCTCGTTGCGCTCCAGGGCGATCTCGATCTGGCGGACGCGCAAAAAATTCTTGACGAGTTTAAACAGCTCGACGATATTTCTATTGCGGTCGTCGATCTCTCGGCCCTCACCTACATGGATTCCACCGTCCTGGGTCTGCTCGTGAAATTGCACCAACGCCGCTTCCGCCAAGGCCGTAAACTCTTGGTCGTGCGCCCCGGCCCGAATTTGGCGCGCATTCTGAGCGTCACGGGGCTCGATAAGATTTTGCGGCTGTGCGATTCCGTTCAGGACGCCAAGCGTCAGGCGAAGCTCCCCTAAGGCGCTCGGAAGGGTGCCCCAGGCCCCCTCCCTAAAAGACCGGGGTTCCCGGCGGGTGACACCGGCCGGGCTTCATCTTGTTTAGGAGGGGCTTTTCCCCAGTGAAAATCGTGGTCACGGTCAAGCTCGTGCCGGATCCAAATGCCGAAAAACGGATCGATCCGAGCACCAAACGGCTTGTCCGCACCGGCGTCGATACCGTGATCAACCCGTACGATGAGTATGCGATCGAAGCGGCGCTGCAGCTTAAAGCTAAAGCGGGCGACGATACGACGGTGACCGTTTTCAGCATGGTTCCCGAGAACGGCAAGGAGACGCTGCGCAAAGCGCTGGCGATGGGATGCGACGACGCGGTCATGCTCAGCGACCCGGGACTGGAAGGCAGTGATGTCTGGAGTACCGCGTATGCGATGGCGCAGGGACTCAAAAAAATTGGCTTTGATTTGGTCGTCTGCGGCGGCCTCTCCGATGATGGCAGCAGCGGCGGCGTGCCCGGCGCGCTGGCGGAGTATTTGGGCGTTCCCGGACTGACCAACGCTCGTCATGTGGAGATTGATGGTGGCCGCCTGAAGGCGCAACGCGAAACCGACAACGGCTACCAAGTGGTAAGAGGCCCGCTTCCGGCAATGGTCAGCGTGACGATGGCGGTCGGCGAGCCCCGGTATCCTTCACTTAAGGGCATCATGGGTGCGAAGAAAAAAACGATTGCTGTGATGCCGCTTTCCGAACTCAACCTCGAACGTCCGGTCGGTACGAGCGGATCGAAAACCGTGTTGGAAGCCTTCGCGCCGCCGCCCGCGCGAGCCAAAGCGCAGGTCGTTCAAGCGGCCGACGGTGCCAGTGGCGCACAAGCCATTTTCGCCTTCCTTCAGGAGCGCAAGCTCGTATAATGCGCGACGTGATGATCTTCGTTGAACATAAAGGCGGTCAGACGCGCAAGGTCACCTTCGAGCTCGCCACGCAGGCGCGACGACTCGCTGACGAGTTGGGCGGCAAAGCCCATGCCGTCGTTCTCGGATCGGGCGCCGCTGCGGTCGTCGAACAGCTCAAACGTTTCCCGCTTGACGTTATTCACGTTTCCGAGGATGCGGATGTCGAGAAGTTTCTGCTCACTCCGGTGGTGGATTATTTGGAAAGCGTCGCGAAGGCGGCCGGCCCCGCCCTCGTGCTGGTGCCAAATACGATGATGGGCCGCGACGTCGGCGGCCGAATGGCCGCGCGGTTGGACTGCGGATTCAATGCGGACGTTACCGACTTCCGCGTTTCTGAAGGAACGTTGCACTGCATCGCCCCCAAGTCGGGCGGCGTTTTTATTACGACGTCTTCCTTTAAAGATAGCGAGTACGGCGTTGCGACCGTTCGGCCGAACGCTTTTGCCGCAGCGGCGGCGGCGGGGGCCTGCGAGGTCGTGCAACTGGCGAAACCCGCAAACGCGACGTACGTGATGGTGATCGAGAGCGAGGTCGAAGAGGCCTCGGGCGAGCTGGGTTTAGAGGAAGCCCCGGTCGTCGTGAGCGGAGGCCGCGGCTTGGGCGGTCCGGATCCGTTCGCAAGCTTGCTCAAACCGCTGGCCGACGCCCTGGGTGGAGCGGTTGGGGCGACCCGGGCGGCGGCCGACGCCGGCTGGGTTCCGTACAGTCTGCAAATCGGGCAGACCGGCAAGACGGTGAGCCCGCAACTCTACATCGCGGTGGGGATATCTGGGGCAATCCAGCATAAAGTCGGCATGCGCACGGCCGGTGCCATCGTCGCGATCAACAAAGACGGGGGCGTACCCATGGGTGAGTTCGCCGACCTACTCGTGGTGGGAGACCTTTTTGCAATCGTGCCGGAGCTTACCAAGCTGGTCGAGGCATCCAAGGCCGCGCACGCGTGACAAACGTGGCCACCGGGGCGTTACCTAACCAAGTCTCTTGCGAGCGCTGCTCGCGAGTATAAAGGAAATTCAAGCGTTGAAGCGTTCGTATCTGTCTGTTTTTGCTTTGGCCGCAATCGTGGCCGGCTTCGCCTTCGGCGGCGTTCGCGCCGAAGCGCGCAGCACGCCCGCACCCTCGCCGACACCGGTGGCGCTGCCCACGGCCACTCCCGAACCGCCCGACAAGGCCATCCCCCGGCTGCTTGAGGCCCTGAAGGCCAATCCGAACGACAAAGAAGCTTTGCTCGGACTCGTTCAGCAATACATCGGAGTCGGACGCGCCGATCTCGCGCTGCCGTTGACGCAAAAGTTGCTTTCCATCGGTGCCCGCACGGCTCAGACGTACTACTACGACGGCTACGCAAACGAGCAACTGAACCGCGTGCCCCAGGCGATCGCCGATTACGAGCAAGCCTCGAATCTCGATCCGACCAACGTGGGCGTACTGGGTTCGCTCACGCAAATGTACTTGAAAACGAACCGCCTCACCGACGCCGAGCGCGTGGCGAAGCGCTCCGTGACCTTTAACAAAACCGACCGCCGTTCGTTTGTGAATCTGGGGCTCGTCTACGCTTCGGAGAGCAAGTTCGATGACGCTCGCGTGCAATTCGAGACGGCCTACGCGATGGACAAGAGCGACGTAACGCCGTTGCTGCAGATCGGCCAAACATACATGTCGCAGAATTCCCCTGCGAATGCGGTGGCGGCGATCAATCGCGCCATCGCCGCCGATCCGAAAAATACCCAATCCTACATGTTTAGAGCGGATGTTTACGCAAAACAGCACGACATCGTTAACGCGCTGGCTTCCTACGAGTTGGCCATTACGACTGCGCCGGACGATGAAACGCGGGCCGGCATAACGGATCGCGAAGCCAATTTCTTAGCCCTCGAGAAGAAGAACGGCGATGCCGAGGCGACGTATCAGCGCGCCATCGCGAAGTATCCGTCGATTGGTGCAGCCCATATTGCGTATGGCGACTATTGGAACACCAGCAATCAAATCGGCAAGGCCGTCGCGGAGTGGACGCTGGGTCTGGGTCCCGATGGGAACAATCCGCAAGCGTTGGTTCGCCTGGGCACCTACAATCTGCGCAGCAATCACCCGACGCAGGCCGTCCAGTATCTTAAGAAGCTTGCCGACGTATCGCCGGATCCGCAGTCGCTGGCGCTGCTGGGCCAAGCCTATACGTTCGCGCATGATTATCTGCACGCGAAAGCCGCCTGCGCTACCGCGTATCGCATGCAGCCAAGCCCGGAAGCGCTGGGCTGCGTCGCCGGCGCTGATTTCGAAATCAAAAACTACAAAGAGTCGGCCGCGATCTTTGACGTCCTCGATGCGCGCGCGCACTCGTTTCTGGACCAGAGCCCGCAGCTGCTCTTCATCGCCGGTAAAGTCTATCAGCAGACAAAACAACCGGCCAAGGCCTCCGGTGAGTACCGGCGTTTGCTTAAATTAATCCGGCCCGGTACGCCGGCCTATAAGCAAGTTCAAAAGCTGATTGCCGACTTGAGCAAGGCGTCGAAGGCGACTTCAAAAGCCAAACGCGGCTAAATGCTCGTCGTCTACGACGAGACGTTCGGCCGCCATCTGCGGGGGGTTGCTCATCCGGAATCGCCCGATCGTGTGTTGCGCATTGCGGAATTCTTAGGCAAGAGTGCGCGGTTGAATGAAATGCTTGCGGCGCGCGATGCCTTGGACCCCGAGATTCTGCGCGCGCACTCCGCGGCATACCTCGAAACGGTAAAACGGGAAACCTCGGCCGCCGGTACGCACGCCGCGTATCTCTCGACCGGCGATACGCTCGTTGATCGCAGTTCGCTAACCGTCGCACGCCGGGCCGCGGGCGGAGCGCTTGCGGCCGTTGAGGCATCCATGCAAAACGACGCCGCGGTGTTTGCGCTGATCCGGCCGCCCGGACATCACGCCGAGGCCGCGCGGGGCATGGGTTTCTGTCTTTTCAACAATGCGCTGATCGCCGCACGCGCTTTTCTTGAACAGCACGCGGGGCCGGTCTTGATCGCGGATATCGATTATCACCACGGCAACGGGACGCAAGCCGGCAGCGGCGACGGCGTGTCCTATCTTTCGACCCATGGTTTCCCCGCTTATCCGGGTACCGGAACGCCCGCCGATAATTACGCGCGCAAGAGCGATGCGATCGTGAACGTTCCGCTTCCGGTCCATCGGTTCGGCACCGAGGCGTTCGTGGCGCTTTGGGAAGATCTGTTGCCCAAAATGGCGGCAACGATCCGGCCCACGCTCATCATCGTGAGCGCCGGATTCGATTACGTCAGTGGGGATCCGATCGGGGATTTGGGCGTGGACGTGCGCGCCGCGGCGGACCTCACGCGGCTGGTCAATCGCGTCGCGTCCGAGCACGCTCGCGGCCGCGCGGTCTACCTTTTGGAAGGCGGTTACGACCTCAACGCATTATGCGAATCCGTGGCCTTGGTGTGCGATGTTTCGGATTCACGAGAGACGGCTGCGAGCGATGCGTCGACGGCCGCCATTCCGTCCCAGCAGCGCGCCATAACGGCGCACGTTGTAGAGATGCTGCAAGCCGCGTAACGGCGTTACGGAACGACCGACGCCGCGATACGTGTCAGCTCGGTGCGCGAAAGATCTCCGACGAGCGCGAAATGCAAATTCTCTTCATCCCAGGCAAGCAGTTTGGTCGGGCCGTCCTCGACATATTGCGCCCGGTGATCTTCCAGTTGCACGACTTGCGGGTGGTAGCGGCTTAGGTCGACCGCAGCGCCGCGGTTGTTCTGAAATAGGGAGACGGTGCGGATGCCGTCGGAGTACAGCAGGTGAAGCGTCCGAACGCCCTTGATGTCGGAGACATCGCCGGCAATCGGCAAAAATCCCTCGGGCAAGTAACGCGGTCCACGTGCCTGAAATCCGGCGGTCTGAACGACGCGGCGCAAATCATTGGAAAGCAGCCCGTGGTCCATGCCACGCGTCACCTGATAGCCGCTCATGTTCGGCTGGGCAAAGATGGCGCTCGGGATATCGTTCGTGTAACGGATTTGGTCGAAGCGGAACTGGTGAATAACGGAGCCGTTGGCTGCGTAGCGTTCCCGCTCCAAAACCAGCCGCGTGGCCTTGTCGATCCACAGACGCATGGTCAGCCGGCCCGTGTACTTGTTCATGAGCAGCACGCCCGTGCACGCGCGTCCCGCAATGGTGTCCGCCGGCCCCGCGACCGCGCGATAGTTCGCCATAAGCAGGCCGAAGTTGTCGTCCAGCGCGACTTGGTCGTCAATGATTGCGTTGTGCGAAACGATCAGGCGATGATGCTTGACGTCCACGTTGTAAGAGAGCGATCCGCGCGAAACAATCCAGTCGCCGTAAAGCGACTGCGGCGCGATGTACAAGCGTCGCGTTAAATTGGGCGCGCGGTGCTCGACGCGATAAATCGTGGCTTCCGATTTGGAGGTCCCGAACGTCAGGGACTGCGCTTGGCCCTCGTACGAAAGGTGGGCGGGAACCGCCAAACTTTCGCGCAGCAGGGCGGTTGCGTCTTGAGCACGCGCACCGGTCGGCACGAAAACCGCGGTGAGCGCGGCCGCTATCGCGAAAAAAAGTGCTTTAGTGAGTCGCATCGGCGGTAAAGACAACCGGAACGGTGCTGACGGCCGTCTGATCGATGTTCGAGGTCGTTTCGAACTCCGAGGTTGTCGCGCCGCTGTGATCGCCGAATGGCACCGTGGTGTTCATTGCCGCATGGTCTTGCAGGTAGTACGCCGCATCGATCGTCGGAGCTCCGTCACGCGTACCTTGGAGATAAGCCGGCCCAAAAACGGCAGCCGCAACGATAACGGCCGCTACCGGAATGGCATACGCCGGCCTCAGCCAGGCGTGGAGGCGCTCCATCGGTGAGGGTTGCAAGGTGCGAACGGCCTGCCAGATGGATGCCTTAAGCATTGGGGGCAGCTCGCGCTCTTCGCGCGCGGCTTGCGATCGTAGCAACTCCGAAAGCCGCACTTCGGCCGCATACTCATCGCGGCAAAGCACGCAATCGTCGAGGTGCGCGTGAATAGCCGCGTCCTGCTGGGGTGCAAGCGCGTTGTGCAGATAGTCGGTCAGTTCTTCGGTATTCGGATGTTGCATTATTGTTGATGTTGTTTCTGTTGCTGCTGTTTTTGTAAGAGTCTTCGGAGAAGTGCGCGGGCTCGGTGCAATCGCGAACGTACCGTTCCGATCGAACAACCCATAATCTCCGCTATTTCCTGATAACTATACTCCTCGATGTCCGCCAGAATTACCACCTGCCGCTGATCCGGCGAAAGCAGTTCGAGTGACCGCGAAAGCGGCTCGCTGAGCTGTCCTTCGACGTACTCGTCGATGGGGTCGACCGCAAGCGGCCGCTCCCCGGCGAATTCTTGCGGCGCATTATCTTCAGGTATCTCTTCCTGAAAACGTCCTTTCTTGCGCCGAAGTTCATCCCGGTACAAGTTTGTGACGATCCGGTAGACCCACGAGAGAAACGAGGTCCCCGGCACAAAGCTGCGCCAAGCCCGGTACACGCGGATAAAAGCGTCTTGCGTGAGATCCCGCGCATCCGCTTCGTTCCGGGTAAGCCGGTACGCAAAGTTATAGGTCGCCTTGCCGTATTGCTCGATGGCGCGCTCCAAGAACGCGGCCTGCTCCGGACTCGGCGGCTCAAGCGCCTTGCGTGCTGCTCCCATGCTGTGCTACGTCTTGTTCCCTGAATTAGTTCCGACCCGCCCGGAGCCGCGCCGGGGCCGGCGGCCAGGGGGAGCCATACCCAACTTAGGCGTACCTAATTGCGCTGTTTGGCCCGCCTCGCTGTAAAGGATTCCTCGCTCGTGCGTCTGCTCGCTCCCCTTCTGATCGTGCTGGCCGCCTGCTTGCCGGCCGGCGTGGCCGCTCAGCCGGCACCATCGGCCGGCCCCGGCCTGGTCGATCTTCCCGCACACCGGATGCCCGACGGCTCCAAGCATTTTGACCTCACGGCCTCGGTGATCGATTGGGAAGTTACCATGGGCACCACCGTCAAGGCATGGGCGTATAACGGGCGCGTCCCGGGCCCGGTCATACGGGTCACGGTAGGCGACAAAGTTGAATTGGCCGTGAAAAACGAGCTCCCTGAGCCGACGGTCGTACACTTGCACGGGTTGCCCGTGCCGAGCAATATGGACGGGGTCCCGGGCGTTTCGCAGCCGCCCATTGCACCGGGCGGCACCTTCACCTATCGCTTCACCGCCTCCCGGCCCGGCACATATATCTACCACACGCATTTCAATGATCTCGACCAGTTGGACCGCGGGTTATACGGCGCCGTCATTGTGGACGAACGCCGCCCGCCCAAGGTCGCACACGACTACCTCGAGGTAATTTCGAGCTGGCGGATCCGGGATGATGCGGAAAACTTTTTCTCGCTTAACGGCAAGGCGTATCCGCAGACCGTGCCGCTCGAAGTCAAATCGGGCGATACCATCCGCCTGCGCTTCATCAATATCAGCGGCACAGAATTTCATACGATGCACCTGCACGGACATCGCATGCGCGTCATCGCCCGTGACGGCAATCCGGTAACCTATGCCGACGTGGAGAATACGGTGCTCATCGGGCCCGGGCAAACGATCGACACGCTGGTCAATGCGGATGCGGACCCCGGAACCTGGTTGCTGCATTGCCATGTCGTGGATCACACGATGAACGCAAAGGTCATGCCGGGCGGTTTGATTACGGCCCTCCATTATGCCGGTACGCCGCTGACCTTAGCCGCGATGAATACGTCCATGGGTGGAATGTCGCACCGGTCTCGCGCTCCGCTACCGTTCTGGAGCACGATTTTGCTGGGCTGCATCGCCGGCTTCACGATTTTCCTGGGATTGCCGGTCGCGCGATTGCGCCGGGTTGCGCCTCAGGTCATGGCGCTGCTCAATTCGATCGCGGTGGGCGTGCTGTTCTTCCTGCTGTTCGATGTGTTCAAGCAAGCCACCGGACCGGTTGAAGATGCGCTCAAGGTTTCCCAGACCGGCGCCGGCAGCGCAAACGATTTCGTCACGCTGCTGCTGGTGTTCATCGTGGGCTTAACCGTTGGTCTGGTCGGACTCGTCTACGCGACGCGCTCGTTCATGCGCGGAGCCAAAGAAGCTGCGGGAAATAACCCGCTTGCGCTTTCGCTTATGATCGCCACGGGTATCGGCATGCATAACTTTGCGGAGGGCCTGGCAATCGGACAGTCCGCGGCCACCGGGGCCGCGCAATTGGCCTTCATGCTGATCATCGGCTTCGGCTTGCATAATGCAACCGAAGGTTTCGGCATTGCCGCACCGCTGTTGCAGTTGCCACGCGTGCAATGGCGCTTCTTGCTGCTGGCCGGCATTATCGGAGGAGCGCCCACCTTCGTCGGAACCGTCGTCGGATACGTGTTGGTCTCGCCGACGCTCTCCGTACTTTTTCTGACGTTGGCAGCGGGCGCAATTATCTTCGTGATCAGCGAGATGCTCAACGTCACGCGGCGCATCGGCTTCGCGGAGTATGGCGTCATCGGGCTGGCCGTCGGATTCTTATTTGCCTACGGAACCGACCTCATCTTGACGGCAGCCGGCTCTTAAAGCAACGCCTTGTGAAAGGCGATGAGGCGTTCGACTTCCCTAAAACCGGCGGCCAAATGCGCGCGCTCGCCCAGCCGGTTCTCTAGGAGTCCATCGGATGTGAGCTCGCGATAACCGCGGGCAAACGCCCATTCTTCAGCCGCCTTTACGAGGGCGCGCCCCAGGCCCTGATGCCGCGCAGACGCAATGACAAACCACCCTTCGATGTGCGGGACGGGCGAAAATGCCGCACCTTCGGCGTAGGGGCGGAGGTTCAACTCTAAAAAGCCCACGGGGACGCCCGCGCTATCACGCGCCATGAAAGCAGCGGCGACGTACTTGCTGGTTCCGTTAAAGAAGTCGGCAATGCCGGTTTCGAGATCCTGGAGATCTTCGTCTGGCCACAACGCCCCTCGCATTTCCAACCAGGCGTGGGCGTCGCCCTGTTCTACGGGTTCGATGAACACGACATGCTACGCGCGTGCGGCCACGCGCCGGCAATCTTCGTAGGTGGCCGCCCAGGAATTTGTCAACGCCCGCATCGTGCTAGCTTTTGGGGAGCGCAGCGAGCGCTTTTTGCGCGATGTCCCGCAGTTGTGCCGCAAGGTCGCTAAACTTGGATCGGTTGAACATGCCATGCGAGGCATGGTAACTCCCCGGCCGGTTATCTCCGCTGGTCTGCAGCGTATCGCTTTGGTAGCGAGCGATTTCATCTGCGCGATCGAAAGCTGCCTGATAATCTTCGCGCGCCGCCTTAAGGTTTTTCGCGTCCAGCTCCGCGTCGCCCACAAGCAAATGGAGCTTCGCTTCGCGGAACAGTGCCCAATGATAGCCGTCGACCAGATTATTGAGTTTGTATTCTCCCGCACACATACCGTAAGCGTCCGAGAGCTGTCGTTCGATTTTCGTTACATCCGCGGTCGCGACGGGCTTTTGCGAGAGTGTGCGATCGAGCGCGCGTCCGATCGGCGTGGCCGCCGGACAGATCGGATCGGTAAAGTCATCCGCCAACGCGATGTTGGAAGTCGCCATCATGGCGCAGCAGAGTGCGGCGATCAGTCGCAAAGTTAATCCCCCTGCGGAAAGGTGTAATTCGGCGGCGGCACGATCGGCTTTCCAATCTCAAGCGTGATTTCGTTGTGAGCGGTCAGCGGAATGAGCGCCGGATCTCCGGCATACGGACTGCCGTTCACGAAGGCCGACACGCCTCCGGCATAGGGGCCAACGCGATTGCGGCTCAGATCTTCACCCCAAACGTGGAAAAAGTTCCCAAGCGTGTAGTCATGCAGTTCGGGTGCTTCCACGTGGATGATCCCGGTGGCGTCGTGGGTGTGAAGCCAATACAGGCAGCCCTGCGACGCGCTTTGTGGGACCAGGCCGATGAAACGTGGGACGGCAATTTGACGGCCCTTTACAAAGAGCGCGAGGTGCGCGTGGATATGGAGCGCGACTTGTTCGCTGGTTTCACACTTGATGCCGTCCACCGGCGATCCGAAGCCGCCGCCTTTTTCATCCCCCGGTGCGAAAGCGGCTTTGCCGATGTCCTTGCCCATATCGGCCAGTGGAATCGCGCTCGCGGTAGCGTTTGGTCCCGGCGAGGCAGTGGCCGTCGCGACCGCATAATCGTGGTTCTGTTTAAATTTAAAGAGCGCGAGCGCGGCAAAAATGACGACGATGGCGATCACGAAGCCGACGTACACGGTGGTCATGGGGTCCCGGTGCCGCGCGGCGGCCGTCGTGGTCGAGCGCGCTTGCCGGCGCCGTTCTTGGCGGTTGCTCATCGAGACGATTCGTTTGCGGCCATCGGCGCAGGCGCCTGCGTGCTGGATTCCAGAGGCCGCCCCGCGACCAAATAGTTTCGCACGTAATCGTCGACGGCTTCGGAAAGCGGCGTAACGGGATTTCCGTAACCGGCTTGCCGCAGGCGCGCGATCGAAGCGCGCGTTGAATATTGGTATTTTTCGCGTAACGCCGGCGGCATGTCGATGAATTCAATGTGCTCGTGCACGTTCATCGCGCCAAAGATGGGCGTGACCAAATCGACCCACGTGCGCGCCTCGCCCGACCCGACATTGTAGAGGCCGGTCGCGCCCTTTTCGGCGAGAAACAGCGTCATCTCGACCGCATCCTTTACGTAAATGAAATCACGCTCTTGTTTGCCGTCTGCGAAGGCGGGCCGGTAGCTGCGGAAGAGCTTTACCCGTCCGGACTCGCGGATCTGCTGGAATGCTTTGCTCACGACGCTGCGCATGTCGCCCTTGTGTTCCTCATTGGGGCCGAAAACGTTAAAGTATTTGATGCCGGTGATTTTATCAAACCAGCCCTGACGCTGCGCATAGAGATCGAAAAGATGCTTGGAGTAGGCGTACATATTGAGCGGCCGCAAATTCCCGAGGGGCCGCGTTTCGGTTAAGTCGTTTTCAAGCGCCCCATACGTGGCGGCCGAGGAGGCATAGACGAACCGTACCCCAGCGTTTAGCGCCCATTCTGCCACCTGCTTTGTGTACTGGAAATTGTTGCGCATGAGGTAACCGGCGTCGGTTTCCGTGGTAGACGAGCACGCCCCCAGGTGAAAGCACGTCTGCACGTCCGCGAAGTCTTTTGGCGAGTGTTGCACGCGGAATTCAAAATCGTCCGCGTCGAGATAATCCGCAAAACGCAACGGGACCAAATTTTTCCAGCGCTCGTCGGCGTGCAGCCGGTCCACGACCAAAATATCGTCGATCCCGCGTTGGTTGAGGGCCCAGACCAGTGCGCTGCCGATAAAACCGGCGCCCCCGGTAACGATGATGCGGCCGCATGATGGATTCATGACGTGGCCGCTCCCCGCAGCCAAACCCGGCCACGCCGCACGGCAATTGCTAGAAAGAAGACGCACGTGGCGAGCAGCACGATGGTTGCGCCGCTTGCCGCGTTGAGATAATACGACAAGTACAACCCTCCGACGGAACAGAACGCGCCCAGCGCGGCTGAGAGAACCATCATCCGCGAAAAGCGGTCGGTAAGTTGATACGCGGCGGCCGCCGGTGTGACGAGCAGTGCGGCAACCAGCACGATTCCGACCGCCTCGAGCGTGACAACGATGGTTAAGGCCAGCATCACGAGCAACAGATAATCGACAAAGTCCGCGGGTATGCCGCTCGATTTCGCGACGACGGGATCAAACGACGTGAAAACCAGCGCACGGTAATAGGTCGCCAAGATCGCGATCACGATGGCGGCGAGAATCCCGATGAACAAGAGATCCTGCCGCGAAACGCTCGTGATGTTCCCGAAGAGGTAGTCCTGAAGATCGACGCTGTACGTGCGGACGCGACTCATCAGAAAGATTCCAAGCGCGAACGCCCCCGTAAAGAGGACGCCGATGGTCGTGTCAAGCGAAATGTTGCCCTTGCGATGGACGAAACCGATCCCGACGGCCGTTAGAACGGCAACGATGCCGGCTCCCAAGTAGAAGTTCGCACCTTTGAGATAGGCGATGACGATCCCCGCGAACGAGGCATGCGCGATGCCGTCTCCGATGAACGAAAGCTTGCGCAGGATCACGAACGTGCCGATCGTGGAGCAGAGTACCCCGACCACCAGCGCCGCAACGAAACCGCGTACCATAAATTCGAGGTGGAAGGGCGTTACCAGGATGTCAAACACGGGATGCACCGCCGGTGCGCGCAAATTGATGTGCGTGCGGATGCTCGAAGAGGTTGGCGAAGACCGGTGAGTGAGCGATTTCATCCGGCGTGCCATAGGCCAGCACGTGGTGGTCGATCACGACCATTCGATCGAACCATTGTGCGGCACGTTCCACTTCGTGCGTGCTAATCAAAACCGGGAGTCCGGACGCCACCTGCGCGCGCACGATCTTGCGGATGGCCTCTTCGGTTCCGGCGTCCACACCCGTGGTCGGTTCGTCCAATAAGAGCACGCGCGGTTCTTGGGCGAGGGCGCGGGCCATGAACGTGCGCTGCTGCTGCCCGCCGGAGAGTTGGGCTATGCGGCGATCGGCGAGGTTCGCGATCCCCAATGCTTCCAAAGCCCGTTGGACGATCTCGCGGTCGGCCTTTCCGAAGGGCGAAAACGGAGAGAGGCGCACGTAACGGGCCATCGACACAACGTCCCGCACCGTTGCGGGAAAACTAAAATCAACTTCTTCGACTTGCGGCACGTAGGCAATGGTACCGGGCTTTGCCGCTCGCGGCGCTTTTCCGAAGAGCTCGACGCTTCCGGCGGTTGGATTGAGGAGCCCGGCGATGGTCTTGAGCAGCGTTGATTTTCCGGATCCGTTGGGCCCGACGATCCCGAGCGCTTCGCCGTACGGGCAGAGCAACTCGACGTCTTGTAATGCGGTGACCCGCTCGTAGCGCACGGTCAGATCGTGAATGGCGATCGCGACGCCGGCGTTAGCGGAGTGCACGCACGATCGTTTCGGTATCGTAACGCAGCATCGCGTCGTAGTTTCGCACCGGGCCTTGTACGGCCAGCGAATCATCGTACAGGTCGGTGACCACGGCGATCCCGGCCTCGGCAGCCAAGGTTCTGGCAAGCTTTGGACTATACTCCGGCTCCGCGAAAACGGCGCGAACGTGGTTGCGCTTGGCAAGCGCAATGAGTTTGCCGATGTATTGCGGGGCAGGATCCTGACCCGGCGAGAGTTCGATTGAGCCGACCATCTTCAGGCCGTACCGGCGGTCGTAGTACATCCACGCGTCGTGAAAGACGATCATGTTGCGCTGAGCTGGTGGAATGGTAGCGATGCGCGATGCAATCCAGCGGTCGAGCCGAGCCAGTGCCTGTTTCTCACGCGCCGCATTATGCGCGTAGACCGCGCGGCCGCCCGGGTCGGCTTGCGTCAGCGCGCTCGCGATGCGCTGCACGTAGATGCTCGCATAGGCGGGGTTCATCCACAAATGGGGATTCCCACCGATTACGGGCAAGCCATCGGTACAGACCGTGATGCGCAGCGCGGGATTCTTCGCGCTTTGAATGGTGCGATTTAGCCAGGCTTCGATGCCCGCGCCGTTTTCAATCAGGGCCGAGGCGCTGGCCAGCGTCGAAATATCACGCGGAGTCGGCTGGTAATTTTCCGGTGAGACGCCAACAGGCACCAAGTTGATCACTCGCACGCGCGTGCCGCCCACCGATTCAACGAGCGATGCGAGCGTCGACATGGTCGTCACTACGATCGGTTGTTGGCCGCCGCGCACTGCTGGCGATCCGCAGCCCGGCAGAAGCGCCAGCGCCAAGCACGCGAGCGTGCGCCCGGCGTTCATCGGCAGCGCTCGCATCGGCCGTAAAATTCCATAGCATGCGCGTTGAGATCGAAGGCGTAGCGGGCGTTTAACTCGCGGGCGATCGTCGCCATCGGACGGCAGGCAATTTCCTGAACCCGCCCGCACCGGTTGCAAATTGCATGATGGTGATGATCGGTATTGCAAAAAACGTAGGTCGCTTCGCCGCCGTCGTCCACCCGGCTCGAGGCGACGCCGAGCGACGTTAAGAGGTCCAGCGTGCGGTAGACCGTCGCTAAAGAAGCTGGAACCCTCCGCGCCTTGAGCATCCGGTGCACGGCCGCGGCCGACAGATAGCGCCGCTCGCGTTTGAGCAGTTCGACAATGGCTTCGCGCGAGCGCGTCGAGTAGCGTTTTTCGGCGACGGGCATGCGGCTAAATTGAGAATAAGTCGCAAATGTCCTTTGCGGCTTAGGGCGACCACCCGTCGCGTTGAGCGTTCCCGCCACCCCACCCGAGCGTGTTCCACGCATTTTGCTCCACGTCGGCACGTCCGGGGGCGCGATATTTTACGGTGATGCGCGTTGCGTTTAGGCCCGCGCTATCACCTTCGCCCGCCGCAGCGCTCTCGGTGGTGGCCGCGTCGCGTTCTCCAATCACGGCCGCATAGGGTGCTACTGAAAACGTCCGTACGGTGAGAAATTTATCGCGCGAAAGCACGAGCGTCCCGTCACCGGTCGTAATGTCGACGATCATGTGAACGCTCGCGCGTCCTTCCGCAACGGCCGTGTGCGCCTGCAGATTTTGCGCGCAATTCGGCGCCGAGGGGCATGCGGTCGTTCCGGGCGGGGCTTGCGTTGAGAACGCCGTCCGCACCGTGGCTCGAAATCGGCAGGGGTCGTCAGTGGATACGCACGCGCTTGCAGCCACCGGCGGCGTAAACGGCAAGCCGCGTTGAGGACGGCCGGCTATGTAGTCCGCCGCGATGGATTGTTGCAGGTTTGCCAGCGCCACCTGGTAGCCAAGCGGAATGTACGCGCGCAGCCGCGCCTGGCCCAGCGTACGCGCAGATGCGGCGCAGACGACCAAGAGTGCGGTCGTGAGCAGCACGATCAAGGATGCCAGGAAAAACGTTCGCAGCACTACGGGCCATTGGGGTCCGGATAGAATCCGGGCGCAAAAAGCTCGGTACCGGGCGCTGGAGCTTCTTGCGCGAGCGTAATCGTCTTGGAAAGCACCGCCGTGGTTGCGCCGGCCGGGTAACGAACGCTCACCATAATGGCCGGCGGGGGTTGGGAGAGACGCACCGCGGTGACCGTGAGTGGGACCGGGGATCCCAGCGCGCTCGGCACGGATGTCTGCCACGCGTCCGGGCCGATCGTGATCGCGTTAGGGTCGCGGTATTTCGCAACGTCGCCGACGATCGTGACGACGCGACGCAGTTCCCGTTCGGCGGCTTCGCGCCCGGGGTCGCTTGCGCTCAGGCGCGCGACCGCCGCGAACGCCGCAAGGGTCGCGCCGGCCGTAATTGCCAGGATGCCCGCGGAAGCGACGGCTTCAATGAGTGCAAAACCGCGTTGCCCGGCGCGCGCCATGTCAGCGGTGAGTGCCCACCGGGGCGCTTAGCGAGCCTGGATCTGGAACGGCGCCGTAAAAACCCCGGCGCTCGCCCGAAACTGAATCCACAAAAAGTAGCGGCCCGGTTTCGATGGCTGCAGCATGATGCTCATCTCGGGAGCCACGTGTGCGCCCGGAGGTAACTCGATGAGGGACATACCAACCGCAGCGTCGGCGTTACACGGGTCGTCCGTCGGGCCCGGCGCCGGCGTCGTCTTCGCGGGCATCGACATGGACATGGGCGGCATGCCCGGCATCGGCATCGAGGCCGCGTTCATCTGCATTCCAGCGCTCATTGCATGCACGTGTATATAGGAAAGATCCGCCGCCCCGATGAGCACGGCGTGCGCGCGCGCACCCAAGTACGGACGCAGCCCCTGCGCGGGTCGGCCACCGCGGAAAATTCGAATTCGCAGCATCGTTAGCGCCCCTGCGGGGACGATGGCGCGATCCAGCGTCACGGCGTACGGTCCGGTTCGCGCAGTGAGGCGCCGGCCTAGCGCGGACGGATGCGGGACGTTCCCACCGAGCGCGACGTCAAAGCGGAACACCTCGCGCCCGAAATTGTGCGGGATGCCCTCGGCGTAAAGATGCCACGTTCCGCCGTGCGGGAAGCTCATCGATAGGTGGAAAACGCCCGCGCGGTCCAGCACGGGATGTACGTGCTTGAACGAATGCAGACCGCCGTCGACCGCAATGAGATGCAGATACTTGGTCATATCGCGGTCGTAAAAGTGGATTGGGCGCATCTCCGCGCCGCCAAACTCCCGCAGCGCGAGGGCTAACCGTAGCGAGCCCAACTTGCGGACCTCCAGGGTGGCGTGAACGCTCTGGCCGCTGGAGAAGGCCTCGATTCCCGCCAGGCGCGCCGCGGGGGCAGCCAAGGTAAACTGCGGGCAGCCGCCTCCCCCCAGTGCCGCTAGGGTGGCACTCAACAGCGCTACGCTCGGGCCCCGCAGGCGGGGAAACTCGGAGGTGCCCACCATGGTTAGAATTGTCAGACGGCCACAAGGGGTCCCGTTCAGGGAGCGTCCAATGTTAGGCGCCCACCCCTGCGGACCGTCCGCCCGAAAGCCTCAGAAGAGAGTAGTCACCCCGTGATGAGCACCCGGATTCCCCACGAAAACGCTGATACCGTCAGTCTGGTTTGCGCATTGCTGGTGCGCTTTCCGGAGATTGCCTCCGTGCGCTCGATGCCCACGGAAGGCACCGTGCGCTTCACGTTCGTGGTCTCCCGCCGGCTCGATCGGCGTGCTCAGGAGATGCTGGTGGCCTCCGTCCGCGATCACGTCGAGGGCTTCGTGCATCTCACCGACGACGTGCCCGGAACGGTCCGGATCGATTGCGAGACCGACAAGGCCATGACGTTCGTGCACCTCACGCGGGACCTGGAGACCTTCAGCAAGGACGAGTTGTTGATGCTCGTGACGTGTTTCACGGAGCGCTTTGGCGACGCGCTGGTGCGCAATCCGGCCGAGGAGCAGTACGAAGAAGATCCGGTGGCCCAAGAAGAGTTGGTCGACTGCGCCATCGATTCGCTGCGCGATCCGCGCCAGTCCAAAAGTTTGGTCGGCTTCCGCGAAGAGAAGCGCGTTCTCGTGTACTTCGTGAAGGCGCAAAAGAAAGCCAAGGCCTCGGCCCGCCGATAGGTACGCCGCTCAACCTCCTACTGATTGGAGATGTGGTCGGAGCACCGGGCCGCGACACGCTCAAGCGTTGCGTGCCCTTGGCGCGCGACCAACACGCCATCGATGCCTGCATCGCCAACGGGGAAAACGCCGCCGGCGGCTTCGGCTTGACCGCGCAAACCGCCGAGGAAATGTTCGCTACGGGCGTGGACTTCATTACGAGTGGAAACCATATTTTTGACAAACGCGAATTCCGCACGTACCTCGATGCCACGGACCGCGTGATCCGCCCCGCGAATTATCCGCCGGGCGTTCCGGGCAAGGGCAGCGGTGTGCTGCGAATCGGCGGCGCCGCCATCGGCGTCCTCAACCTCATGGGGCGAACCTTTATGCCGCCCGTGGACGACCCGTTTCGCTGCGCGGAATCTCTGGTGGAAGATTTGCGCCATGAGACGCCCATCATCGTGCTGGATATGCATGCCGAAGCGACCTCGGAAAAGGTCGCCATGGCGCGCTTTTTGGATGGGAAAGTCTCGGCCATTTACGGCACCCACACCCACGTTCAAACGGCCGACGAACAGATCTTAGAGGGCGGCACCGCCTACCTCACGGATGTCGGGATGACCGGTCCGATGCAGGGGGTGATCGGGATGGAGCAATCCGCCGTTTTGGACCGGTTCGTGAGCGGATTTTCGGAGCGCTTTAGTGTACAGAAAAGTGGAAGCAAACAGTTTTGCGCCGCGGTCGTTAGCATCGACCGCGAGTCTGGGCGTGCGATTGAAATCAAACGCATCTTCCAGCGAGGGATAGCATGATTATCGAGCCGGTCAAGCCGCACACCACGACGCCGGGCGTGCTCAAAGTCTCCGCTAAAAGCAATCCAAATTCGGTTGCCGGAGCGCTGGCAGCGGTTTTGCGCGAGCGGGATAGCGCCGAGCTGCAGGCGGTCGGGGCCGGCGCCATCAATCAGGCGGTCAAGGCCGTCGCGATCGCTCGCGCCTATTTACGGCCCTCCAATTTCGAACTGGTTTGCGTTCCGGCTTTCATTGACGTGGAGATCAGCGGCAACGAGCGGACCGGCATATCCCTGGCCGTCTACCGCCGTGAGGTAGCCGAGTAGAAACGTAAGCCCCGGTGCTCGTTGATTTTCATTCGCATACATCGCACAGCGATGGAACGCTTTCGCCCGCCGAATTGTGCGCTGCCATGCAGCGCCGCGGCGTCGGCATTTTCTCCATCAGCGATCACGACACGCTTTCGGCCTACGACGAGTTGACCGTGCCGGCGGGCCAGAAGCTCGTCGCCGGCGTCGAGATCAACACGACCTACCGGCACAACGAAGTGCACGTCCTCGGGTACCGGCTTCCGCACGCGGACGTCGCGCTGAATGCCATGCTGGAGCGCAACCGCGGTGCTCGTGAAGTGCGCGTGCGTCGGATGGTCGAGCAGCTTGCCGGCGCAGGTTTTGAACTTACCTTAGAGGATGTCCGTGCGGAAGCGCGCGAGAGCAAAGCGCTAGGGCGGCCGCATGTTGGCAAGGCATTGATCCGGCGCGGGCATGCTGCCGATATCGCCGCTGCCTTTCGGACGCTGTTGCGTCGCGGAAAGCCCGGCTACGTTCCCTCGACACACATCGAGCCGCACGAAGCCATCGAAACCATCGCGCGCGCCGGCGGCGTTCCGGTGCTCGCACATCCCGGACGGCTGCATGACTATGGAATTATCGATGAATTAGCGCAGCGGGGGCTACGCGGGCTCGAGGTGTTCTACCCGACCCACGAGCGGGCGCAGGTGCAGCATTTTCGCGATATCGCGGGCCGCCTCGGATTGTTGATGACGGGCGGCTCGGACTTTCACGATTCGCGTTACAATTCGCGGGGCGTCGGCATGGAGATCGAAGAGGCCGACATTCGGCCCTTTCTGAACGCGGTATTATAAGAGCGACGCCCGCACCGTCTGCACGACCGCTGCATAGGGCGCCTGCGCAGCAAACTCAATGCGGGTGAGCTCTTCGCGTTGCGCCGAAATGATCGCGTGATCTTTCATGTACTTGTGGTTGATGCGGACGTTGTAGGCGCAGCCGGCCAGCGCCGCTTGCAGAAATTCGGCCGCGCAGCCCACGTCGCTCACGAGGTGCGCATTTTCAATTGCGAGGGCGTCGCGGACGGCTTCCAGCCCTGCGAGGACCCGCGCGGCAAGTTGGAGTGGAATCTCTGCGGCGTTCTGTAAGGCCGCTTCAAGCGTCCGGGCGCGCTCCGCACGCTCCGTCTCGGTGGCTTTCGGAAGCCGTTGCGCACGGACCACCGCGTCGAAGGCGGCTTCATCGCGCGCACGTGCATCCAGGAATTCATGACGCAAGGAATCGGAAAACCCGATGAGGCGCGCCGTGAGATCCCGTTGCTGCGCGAACGTTGAATTTGCGGCCGAGATTCGGCAGACCATCGCGAGCAGCGCCGCCCCCGTTGCTGCTACAAACATCGCAGCACTGCCGCCCCCGGGCGTTGGGCTCTCGCTCCCAAGGCGCATTAAATATTCCTCAAGGTTGTCCATTGGGCGCTTCTTAGGTGACGGAACAAGGACGCCTTGTGAAGAATGAACCACGCTCACCAGCGTGCGTTAAGCAGAGTAGGGGCCGCCTTTTGTGCGCCCGGTGTTGGGTTGAACGCACCGACCTTCGAGGAGTCGATTTTGCCAGTTATTGAAGCCGTCCGGGGCGACGTCAAAGACCGCAGCCTTGCCGAACAAGGCCGCGCTCGTATCGCGTGGGCTGCCGCGTACATGCCCGTTCTCGCCCAGATCAAAGAGCGATTTGCGCGCACCAAACCGCTGGCCGGGGTTCGCATCGGTGCGTGCCTGCACGTGACCACGGAGACGGCGAACTTAATGCTGGCTCTGCAAGCGGGCGGCGCCGAGATCGCTCTGTGTGCGAGCAACCCGCTTTCGACCCAGGACGATGTGGCCGCGGCCCTCTGTGAATTCGACATCCCCACCTTTGCGATCAAAGGCGAAAACCACGACACCTACTACGGTCACATCGAATCGGTCGTTGCAACAAAGCCCCACATGTCGATGGATGACGGCTGCGATCTGGTGAACACGATTTACAGCAAGCACAACGAATTGCTCAAAGATATGATCGGCGGTTGTGAGGAAACCACGACCGGCGTGATCAGCCTCAAGGCCATGCAGAAAGACGGCGTTCTGCCTTACCCCGTCATCGCGGTCAACAACGCGCTGACCAAGCACATGTTCGACAACCGCTACGGCACCGGGCAATCCACGTTGGACGGAATCATCCGCGCCACCAACGTACTGCTGGCCGGACGCACGCTCGTCGTCGTCGGGTACGGCTGGTGCGGGCGCGGCGTTGCATCGCGCGCGGCCGGCATGGGCGCCCACGTTGTGGTTACGGAAATCGACCCGCGTAAAGCGATTGAAGCCACGATGGACGGCTATCGCGTGATGCCGATGGCGCAGGCCGCCAAGATCGGCGATGTTTTCGTCACCGTCACCGGAAATTATCACGTCATTAACGGCGAGCATTTTTCGGCGATGAAGGACGGAGCGATCGTCTGCAATTCCGGACACTTCAACGATGAGTTGGATCTGGATGCGATCAAGGGTATGGCGGTCAACGTCACCTCGCCGCGCACGTTCGTGGAACAGTATGAGTTCAAAGACGGGCGCAAAGTTTGCATCTTGGGCGACGGCCGCCTTATCAACTTAGCAGCCGGTGAGGGCCATCCGGCGGCGGTGATGGATATGTCGTTTGCCAATCAAGGCATGGCCGCCGCCTATCTCGCGCAAAACCACCAGCGTTTGGGCAAACAAGTCTACGACGTACCGCTGGAAATCGATGAAGAAGTGGCGACACTCAAGCTCGCCTCGATGGGCATCAGCATCGATACCCTTACGCCGCAGCAAGTGAAATACATGGCCTCGTGGTCGGAAGGAACCTAGCATGAGCTATCGTCGCCTCTTTACCAGCGAATCGGTGTCCGAGGGGCATCCCGACAAAGTTGCGGATCAAATCTCGGACGCCGTGCTCGATGCGATTTTGCGCGACGATCCCTACGGGCGCGTGGCCGTCGAAACATTTGCCATCACCGGGCAGATCCATATTGCCGGTGAGGTCACGACCAAAACCTACATCGACATCCCCAAGATCGTGCGCGAAACGATCAAGGGCATCGGATATACGAAATCCGACGTCGGATTCGACGCCGAAACGTGCGGCGTCAGCGTCTCGATCGACGAGCAGTCTCCCGACATTGCCATGGGCGTCGACAAATCGCTGGAAGTCAAATCGACCGGTTCGCACGATGAGTTCGAACTCACCGGTGCGGGCGATCAGGGCATGATGTTCGGCTATGCTTGCCGGGAAACCGAAGAGCTGATGCCGTTGCCGATCACGCTGGCGCACAACCTGATGCGCCATCTCTCGGCGCTGCGTAAAAATGGCGACATTACCTACCTGCGCCCGGACGCCAAATCGCAGGTCACCATCGAATACGACGGGCAGCGCCCGGTGCGCGTTGATTCGGTGGTCATCTCCACCCAGCACGATCCCAATATCGCGCTGGATGTGATCCGCCAAGAAGTCACCGAAAAAGTAATCAACCACATTATTCCGAGCGGCTTGCGCGATAAACAAACGCACATCTACGTCAATCCCACCGGCCGCTTCGTCATCGGCGGGCCGAAAGGGGATGCGGGACTCACGGGCCGCAAGATCATCGCGGATACCTACGGCGGCATGGCGCGGCATGGAGGGGGAGCCTTCTCCGGAAAAGACCCGACCAAGGTGGACCGTTCGGCCGCGTACGCCGCGCGCCACGTTGCGAAAAACATCGTTGCTGCGGGGCTCGCGGACCGCTGCGAGTTACAGGTTGCCTACGCGATCGGCGTCGCACATCCGATGAGCGTGTTGGTCGAAACGTTCGGCACGGCAAAGATCGAAGAGGAGAAGATCGCGCAGTTGGTGCGCAAGCATTTCGATCTGCGTCCGGCGGCGATCATTCATCACCTGGATTTGCGTCGCCCGATCTATCTGCCGACCGCATCCTACGGCCACTTCGGCCGGCCCGAATTGGATCTGCCATGGGAACGCCTGAACAAGGTTGCTGCCCTGCGCGCGGATGCGGGACTCCGCGAAGAGGCGGATTTTAAAGTTCCAACGTTCGCGGGCTAACGTGTTTCTTCTCGGATCGGTCGCACGCCGATACCGGCAATGGCCAGGACAAGAAAACCGTACGCGGCGATAAGCATAGCCACGTGCGGATTGTAGCGATCCGCCACCCAGCTTAAGCCGAGCACGCCCGGCACGCTTCCGGCCAGGGCCACCATGCGCACGACGCCGGTGACTCGCCCGACTAGGTGTTCTGGCGTGATCCGCAAGCGCCAGCCGATGATTTGCGTAATTTCAAAGCCCGCGCATGCGCTGCCGAGCGTCCAGAAGAACACGCACAGCCCGAACGTTGGCGCATAGGCGAAAGGCATAAAGACGATCGCATCGATGACGAGTACGACGGTCATGATCGGCCCGAACCGCCAATGCTTGGGCAATCGCGCTGCCAGCAGGGACCCAACGATCATTCCGCCCGAGGCGATACCGTAGAAGAAGCCGATCTGATGATCGCTGGATCCAAACGTGTACTTTAGGTACGGGATGACGATGGCGTATGCGCCGAAGCCGAAAATGTTCAAGAATAAACTCATCAGCGTCATGGATAGCATCGCGGCATCGCTGACGGCATAGCGAAAGCCCTCGGCGACTTCACGGTACAATTGCCGCAGCGTCGGCATGCCGCCAATGACATCGGGCCCCAGCGTTGGAACCAGCGAGAGCGAGATTTGCGAAACGCCGTACGTTGCCGCGTTCATGATGAGCGCCGGGAGCGGGCCGACGAGCGAAAAGAGCGCGCCGCCGATGACCGGCCCTACCATGTTGGTTGCGCTTTCGGTGGAAATCAGCGTGGACACCGCTTCGGTCGAACGTTCTCTGCCCAACAGGTACGGAATGCTCGGGGCTTGCCCGCTCATGAAAAACGCCGCCGAGATCGAAAGCACGACCAAGCCCGTGTACAGTAAGGGCAACGTGAGGTGATGCGTTGCGAACGTGATGGCGAACACCGACAGGACGGCAAAGCGAATGAAGTCGCACGCGATCATGAGCCGGCGCCGGTCGATGCGATCCGCAAACGCGCCCGCCACGGGGCCGAGCAGTGCGAACGGCGCGATCTCCAGGATCAGGCCGATCCCAATACCAAGCGCTTTGTGCGTGAGGTAAAAAACGAGCAACGGGATAGCGAGCAGCCGCAGCGCATCGCCGAAATAGCTAAATGCCTGCCCGAAATAATATTGCCGAAAACTTTGCGACGCGAAAATGCTGCCGCCGGCGGTAGCCATAGAACCTCACACGAAGTGCAAAGAAACGCCGCCCTTCCGACCCGCCATGTCGGTTGCGCAGACGGCTAGACGTTTGTACCGCAAGCAGGCAGGGCGCGTCAACCCCTGCGGACGCGGCCCCGCAGGAGCGGCCCCCGGGTTGCGGGAGCGACCGCCTTCGGGTAGAATCCCGTCTGGCTGCATTCCCGAATAGCTCAGTTGGTAGAGCAGCTGACTGTTAATCAGCGGGTCGTTGGTTCGAGTCCAACTTCGGGAGCCAATTCAAACGCCCGTTCTGTAAGGAACGGGCGTTTTTGATATTGCAGGAGTCACGCTGGCCCGATTCTAGCCGGAAGGTACAATGGATGCAGTCCGAACGGCGTATACGAACGAACGCAAGGGCGTCGAGTACTTTTTTGTCGGCGCATTAGGATACCAAAAGAACCGGCTAAGGCACCGGGAACTGCTTTACTGGGACACCAAGGGGCCACCGCGGCATAAGCATGCCTCAGGTGGTTGCAATAGATTACGGGAACCGCCGCTGCCTTCAGTACCGCACAGGCAACGTTTGTATGACTTGCGTTGGCCGCAACCGAACGAGGCCCTTCGATGAACCTCACGAGATTGCCGTGGCTGCTAGCGACCCTTACGCTGTTATTTCACGCCATTGGAAATCCGCATTACGGGTTTTTCCGCGATGAACTCTATTTTATTATCTGCGGGCGTCACCCCGCATGGGGCTACGTGGATCAGCCGCCGCTTACGCCGCTCCTCGCGGCCGGATCCCAGCTCTTCGGGCAATCGCTTTTTCTACTGCGGTTGGTTCCTGCGCTCTGCGCGGCTGCGACCGTGTACATCGGATGCATCTTTATAGTCGAGCTGGGCGGTGGAGCGTTCGCGCAGATTCTGCTCACCGTGTGCGTGATGCTCTCACCCGTACTTGCGGTGTTCGGGATGAAGCAGTCTACCGATATGCTCGAGATGCCGCTCTGGCCGCTCGCAGCCCTGTTCGTTCTTCGCGCAATCGATCGCGCGGAACCCAGGTGGTGGCTTGGCGCTGGCCTCGCGCTCGGAATCGCCTTTAACGAAAAATACAGCGTGATCTTTTTTGCTGCTGCGCTGCTTGTTGGGTTGCTCGCCTCGTCTGCGCGCACAGTGGTGTTCAACAAATGGTTCTCCGCGGGCGTACTCCTCGCGATACTCATTGCGCTGCCAAACTTGGTTTGGCAAGTTCTACACGGGCTGCCGATGTGGGAGCTGCTACGCAACGGCGCAAATGGAAAAAATGTCGTGCTCTCGCCGCTCGATTATATTCTTCAAGAGTTCCTGATAACCAATCCGGTACTCTCGCTCATTTGGATTGCGGGGCTCGTGTGGACTCTACTCCTGCCGGCTCGCCGCTGGATCGCCTTTACGTATGTCGCACTCATTGCGGTAATGATTCTCCTGCACGCTAAACACTACTACCCAGCATCGATCTACCCGATGATGTTTGCCTGTGGTGCTGTTGCGATCGAAGCTTGGACGCAGCGCGCGGCATGGGCTCGTATCCCCGTCGCCATCAGTGCTATGGCGTTCGGCGCCTTGATGGTGCCGCTGGTTATGCCGGTTCTACCGCTGGCAACATTTATGAGATATCAAGCCGCGCTCGATATTGCGCCGCCCAGTACCGAGCATAATAAAATTCGCAATCTCCCGCAGGACTACGCCGATATGCAAGGCTGGCCGGAACTGGCTGCGGCCGTCGCATCGGTATATCAAAGCCTTCCTTCAAAAGATCGCGCGCGTGCAGCGATCATCACGAACAACTACGGGGAAGCAGCCGCGATCGATTTCTTTGGCGCGCGTTATGGGTTGCCGCCCGCGCTGAGCGGACACAACCAATACTTCCTTTGGGGACCGCGCGGTTACGACGGGAGCGTCGTCATCCGAGTTCCCGGCGATGCTGCAGACATGAACAAATACTGTTCCAGGTCGCAAATCGCCGCCGTGTTTTCAAATCCAAATGGCATGGCCTACGAAGACAATCTGCCGATTTACGTGTGCTATGGCGTCCACCCGCCGTTGCAAATCCTTTGGCCGAAAACCAAGGAATACAACTAGCTTACGGAGTGCCTTCGATGATCTCCAAGAGCTTCGGAAGACGATATCCGTTCTCGCGCTCGGCATTCTTGGGGTCAAGCAGCGGGTTATCCGCAAAAACGAATTTGGCAACGCACAAAGCACTTACTGTAACCTACGAACTCTGATGCTGCGGAACGGTCCCCGCCCGCTCGACTCCAATATCACGGCCTGCCCTTTGGTCAAGTTATAGTGGTGAACGCCGGGCGGAATGTATATGTAGGAGCCCGCCGGTAAAGCGATTGCCTTCGACGAGTCGATTTTATCACCGAAGCCAATATACCAAGTCCCCGCAAGGACCGTATTATTTTCCCCTTGCGGATGATAATGCACCGGCGAGAGGGAGTGCGGCGGAATCTTCTCCCGAAGCAGCCATTGCCCCACGAGGCGTGGTTTGCCCTTGAGAAAGGCGAGCATGTCGCCCTTTAGCCAGCGGTCATTACGCACCCATTTTTCGTGCCCCGAGCGGACGATAATTGGCTGGGAACTTTTGTTCGCCGCGGACGACATGGCAGTTGCAATAAAGATCGCGCTTAGGAAAAATATAGAAAGCTGAAGTGCCATAATTCGCATGAAGCGTGTCCCTCACGGTTTCACAGTGAACTTTCACTGATTTCGGATGCGCTTTTTTGAAGTCCCTCAACGTTCCTCGTCCGAGTTCATTCCCGGGACCTCACCCGTAAGCACAGCGAAGAGATCGTGGCCGCGGCGACGCTGAGACTTTCGTACAAAGTTCGAATGAAGCGGCGCCCTAAGCGGCGCTTCCGAAACCCACGCGCCGCTGCGTGCCCCAGTGCCGTTTGCGGCGAAAAAAATCGAACGTACCGGCGACGCGCCAAAACAGCGTCAGCTGCCGGTATCCAAGGTTTTCGAGTATGGCATAAACAGCCAAAAGGCCGAGTTCACGCCAACGTGTGTAGCGATGAAAGGAAAGTTCTTCAAGCAAGAGTGCGCTCAAAGAGAGAATGATGCCGAGCCCGACTGAAATGAGGAAAAAGAGAACGGCCAGGAGCGGCGCGAGAAGATGCCAGAGAACTCCAAGCGGCAGCAAGACGTAGCCGAGCAACTCGACGATCGGGCCGCCGACTTCGAAAAACCAAAAATAGGGAATGCCCAGCAAACCGGTGCGCCCGTAGCGGCGGCTAAACGCCATGCGCGAATGTTTTGCCAGCGTTTGTAGCATGCCGCGATGCCACCGGTTGCGCTGCTTGGCCAAAATATTCCAATATTCGGGCACCTCGGTCCAACAGACCGTTTCGGGCACAAAGCAGACTTCAAAGGCGATTTTACGCTCGTGCAAATGACGCGCGGCCCGGACCACAAGCTCGAAATCTTCGCCGACGTTTTTGGTATCGTAGCCGCCGATTGTCTTGATGATTTCCTTGTGAAATAGACCGAATGCACCGGAAACGATCAGCATGATGTTCAGCGATGCCTGGGCCGTTCTTCCCGTGAGAAAAGCTCGCAAATATTCCAGTATCTGAAACAACGCTATCGGTTTGCGCGGAAGAAAAATCTTTTCAACGATTCCGGCGACGACATGGGACCCGTTTGCTGCCCGCACGATTCCGCCGCTTACCGGCACGAGCACCTGCCGGTCGATCATGGGAAGGACTAAATGCAGGAGCGCGTTTTCCTCGAGGATCGCGTCAGCATCGACCGCGCAAAACAGTGGATATCTCGATGCGTTAATTCCGGCATTGAGGGCGTCCGCTTTTCCGCCATTCTCCTTATCGAGCACGAGCAATTTGGGATACTGATACGACGCGTACACGGCTCGAACAGGCGCCGTCGCAAGGGGCGATTCAAAAGCCTGATCGATGCGTTGCATACCAAACACGCGGACGAGGTTTGCGAGGGTGTCATCACGCGACCCGTCGTTGATTACGATGACTTCATACTTCGAGTAGAGCAGCCGCAAAAGGGAACGGACCGATTCAACGATGGTGGTCCCTTCGTTGTACGCCGGGCATAAAACCGAAATGGGGGGTACCAATCGCGTTCGAAATAATTGCTCGAGTCGCTCCTTCGTTCGACGGTGCAGGAAATCACGCGTTGCGACCAGTGCGATCGCCGTGTAGACGAAATAGGTCGCGTTCATGACGAGAACGTACACGATTGCGAGCCGGGAAAAATCCAGAAACAACTCGCGCGCGGTGTCAGTGTGCACGCAAGGTCATTCCTTGTTGCAGTTCACGAAGCTGGAGGGCTGCCGCCGCGCAGTCGGCCGTCGAGTCGCGCAGAATGTTGCGACCGCGCTCTCCCGAATCCGCGAGTGTGCCGGCAGCATGCTCGCGAACCCACCACGATTCGTCTTCGAGCGAAGCGGTTAGCCGGTCGTAGAAGAGATCGCGCAACGTGCGGTCGTCAGGAACCCCGAGCCGCTCAAGTGCCCGAAGCGCACGCACGCGGACGAACCAGACGGGATCTTGTGTACGGTTCAGCACGTGCACGATAAGGTCGACGGCCCCGGCGATCCCGACGAGCTCGACCGCACGCGAGCGAATCTCCGGGCTGGCGTGCCGCAAGAGCCGTATCACGGGCAGAAGATCATCCACGGTTCCAATCGCGCACAGAATTTCCAGCGAAAGCGTCACGACGTCGTCGTCTGCGTCCGTCAACGCAAAGACCAAAGCGGGAACGGCGATTGCGCCCAGCTGAGCCAGCGCGTTCGCGACGCGCAATCGCTGCCAGGTCGTTTTTTCGTGCAGCGCCTCAAGCAAAATCGGTGTGACGGGCGCATCGCCAATGGCTGCCAGGGCTTCGGCCGCCGTGAGCCGGACGTTCGCGTCACGGTCGTCCAACAGGCGCTCCGTAAGCGACGGTATACTTCGCGGGGAAAGCATCGCTCCAAGGGTCATGCACCCTCTTGCCCGCGTGTTTTTGGAAGGCGAGTGCAGCAAAGAAATGGCCCGGTCTACGTATCCGCCCTCCTCCAGAATCTGGACTAGACGGCTGCGCCCCACGCCACTGATCGTCGCAATTAAGGAGAGCATTGTCTCCGTGACCGTTTCGGCGTCCCGGCCGGCTGGGCTCGGGATGTTGAAGCGATGCGAGCCGACGGTAACGCAGCAACCGCTAACGGCAAATGAGACATCACTCTCCAAGAGTTCGAGCAAATCGTCAATGAGGGCCGTACGGGCTCGTTCCGCTACAGATTCAACGCGTTCTCGCCGCAGCTTCGTATAGGCGATGCTCGCGCATAGCGTGACGATTGCCGTTGCGATGAAGAGCGCTCCCCACAGCAGCAACTGGACATCGTTCGTCGCAGCATGGGTCAAGGCACGTGCAGAATTGCGCGGACGCGAGCTTGCAGTTCGCGGGGGGAGAAGGGCTTGAATAGATAGTCCGATGCTCCGGAAAGGAAGCCTTCGAGAACGTCGTGCTCTTGCGTACGCGACGTCAGAAAGAGGATCCGCGTTTGCGGTTCGGGCGTTTGCGCTTTGAGGGCTTTACCAACTTCCAAACCGCTGAGTCGAGGCATCTGGACATCCAGGATTGCCAGGGCCGGATGGCGCGCGAGTATGGCGGCGAGCGCTTCCTCGCCGTTACTGACCGCAACCACGTCGCACGCGCAGTTTTTCAGCGTCACTTCGATCAAGCGGCGGGTCATGTGGTCGTCTTCTGCAATGACGACCAGGGGTTTGACGGGAACCGCCATACTATATTCCTTATGAAGGCGCTGATCGCAGCGATGAATCGCGCCGCTCCGCGAGGCACAGGTTGGGTGTCGGGTTCTTTGTGTACCCCCGCTTCGGCGCAGCTGGACGGGCTCGGCCATGCGACGACGGTACCGCCGTTCCAAAGCGCAGGGCTTACGGCCCAGGGTACGCTCGGGCCGTGAACGTTCACTTTCCCCGATGGTCGCCGCAACAAAACTTTGGCTTTGAGTTAATCGAACGGACCCGTGGAGCACTGGGTCCCACCCGCATGGCCTGCGCGACCCTTGAGGGGATTCCGCCAGGTCTGTCCGTGGCGTTCGGGCGCTGATGGCGCCTGTTGCCACGAGCCTGGAAGAAGAGGCCTCTCGCCTCCAGGCGGTTTACAACTATGACATCTTGGATAGCCCTCCGGAAGAGGGCTTTGACGATCTAACGCGGCTTGCTGCCCAGATTTGCAACACCCCCATCGCGTTCATCAGCATCATCGATATCGAACGCCAATGGTTCAAGAGCATTTTCGGCGCTTCAATCACGGAAGCACCCCGTGAGTACTCTTTCTGCGAGCATGCGATTCGCGGCGATGGACTTCTCCTGGTTGAAGACACGCTGGCGGACCAGCGGTTCAAAACCAGCCCGTGGGTTCTATCGGAACCAAATATCCGGTTTTATGCGGGCGCCCCTTTGCGTACGGAACGCGGCGAGGGCGTCGGAACGTTGTGCGTGATCGATCAAAAGCCGCGAACACTCACGCGCGAACAAGGCTCCGCATTAGAAGCCCTGGCCTCACAGGTCGTGCGCCTCTTGGAATTACGCCGGCTGCACCGGGAACAAGAACGCTGGGGCCAGATGTTGCAGGAAGCACATAATTTGGCGCTGCAGGCAACGGAATTCAAGACCCGGTTTCTTGCGAATATCAGCCATGAGATTCGGACGCCGATGAATGGGGTTATCGGAATGTCGGAACTGCTCCTGAGTTCAAATTTGGATTCGGAGCAGCATCGATTCGTCGAGGTCATTAAATCAAGCTCTGAAGCGCTCATGAACATCGTCAACGACATTTTAGATTTCTCCAAAGTTGAAGCTGGAAAACTCCAACTGGACGAGCGTGAATTCGATCTCCATGGACTCGTGGAATCGGTGGTGGTGTTGTTTTCCGGCGTGGCGCATGCAAAAGGAATCGACCTCGGCTCCTTGGTGCACGAGAAACTGGGAAGAAAGTTCCTCGCAGATGATGGACGCATCCGCCAAATTCTGGCAAATCTCTTGTCGAACGCCGTAAAGTTCACGCACCGCGGCGGCGTGTTGATCGAGGTTACGGTAGAGGAGCACTGGCCAAAGGAAGCGACCCTACGGTTTATCATATCCGATTCGGGCGTCGGCATCCCTCGCGAGGCGCAAGCGACGCTGTTCGAACCGTTTCGCCAGGCCGACGGTTCGATGAGCCGACGCTTCGGGGGCACCGGCTTGGGGCTTGCAATTTGCAAGCATCTGGCGGCCCTTATGGGTGGCTCCGTCGGGTTCCACAGTGAAGCCGGTACGGGTTCAACCTTCTGGTTCACTGTTTGGTGCCAGCGTCCGAACGAGCAACCGTTGCCGGCCGTCGCGCCCGAATGGAAGGGAACGGCAAAAAAAGTGTTGCTCGTGCATCCCCGCCGCGACGTGCGCGCAATATTATTCGCACAACTCAAGATGCTAAAGATGGATCCGCACCAATGCGAAAGCGCAGGGCACGCCATTTCCGAAGCATTGGATGCCCAGCCACCCTTCGATGCGGTCATTATTTCCGAAGAAATCCCCGATAGCGATGTCGAGCAACTGGCGCGGCGCTTGAGACCGGACTCTTCCGAACCTCAACCGGCCCTCTTTCTGCTGGCTGACTACGGGAGCAACAAGGCGGCAACCGCACCTGTCCACGGGATCATTTTTGATGGCATCTTAACCAAGCCCGTGCAGCAGTCCCAACTTTTCGATGCATTGGTTCGCGGGCAGCGTGACCACCGGCCAAAGCTCGCTGCGAAATTGCCTGCCCGTAAAGGTGCAAGAATCCTGTTTGCCGATGATAACGCGACAAATCGATTCGTCGCCAAGTCACAGTTGGAAAAACTTGGGTGCATTGTGGAACTGGCGACCAGTGGAGCGGATGCGATATCGGCCGCGAGCGAAGCCCGCTTCGACGTCATTCTTATGGATTGCGAAATGCCGGACATCGACGGGTACGCCGTTACGCGCGCGATTCGTGCGCTCGGCAACAACCCCGACTACACGCCGATTATTGCGGTGACGGCAAAAGCGGATCCGTCCGAACGTAAAAAGTGCCTCGACGCCGGCATGGACGACTACCTTTCCAAACCGCTCCGAGCAACTGATCTCGATGATATGCTGCAGAAATGGTTGCGCTCAAGTGCATTGCGCGGTCAATTGGGCCGAGCGATGGAAAGCTCAAGCCAGGAATTCGGGAAAGATATTGCAAGCGAACTGCTGGAGATATTCTTGCGCGATTCATGCTTCCTCATGGATGAATTAGAAAAGTCGGTAAACAACGGCGCCCCCCAGGACGTCGCGCAGCATAGTCACACTTTGAGAGGCTGCCTCGGCCATATAGGCGCATCCCATGCATCGGATCTTTGCGCTCAACTTGAGGCCCGGACCAGGGACGGGTCCGAATATGCGATGGTGCGAGCAGCATACGAATGGCTGTCGCGCGAAGTGAGCGCCGTGCAGGCGACGGTGGGCTCACTTGTACGCGACTTGTCGCGCGAAGCCATGAATTGGAATGCATCTGCACCTAAATGAAAGACGCAACGAGAGGCGGGTTTTTGGCAGCGCTCCGCCAACGTCGGTCGATGGAGGTAAACGCATGATTTTAGCGCTCATATTTTGGATCGCGCTCATCGTTTGGGGACTCGACCTATTTCGCGGGCGAGCTGGCTTGCGCGGATTGCTGCCGTGGATTTGCGTGCTGTGCCTGGGACTTCTGGTCATCACTTGGCCGTTCCACTTAAGCCTGCGATAAGGCCGGTGCGGTAGCGCGCTAGGGGCTCGCGTGCGCGACCGCAACCGGGGCGGGCAGTGGCGCGCGCCCTTTGATTGAGTGCCACAAGATGGCATTGAGGGCTTGCGGGTCGGCGCGGTCGGGCGCGGAAAAATCAAGTTTGGCGGACGCGCTCGCGTCAGCGGTGCGAGCCGGGTTGCGCGCGTTGAGGTCGACGCGGGCGGCAAGACGCGTGTAGGGCGCGTGCGCCAAGGTTGTTCCAAACGACCGATAGAGCGGCGTTGCACCGGAATCAAATTGCGTCATCGACGGAAGATGCAGCATCAATTCGATCGTGCGTACCATTGAGGCGGTGGTGTACAGGGTCGAATCCACCACACCGCGCTTGACGTACGGCGAGATCACGAGGCCGACTGTTCGATGGGCGTCAACATGGTCCGGACCCGCTTGCGCGTCGTCTTCGATCATCAAAATGGCCGTTTGATTCCAAAACCGCGATCGGCTGACCGCGTCGACGATTTTGCCAATTGCAACGTCGTTTGCAGCGACGTGCGCGATCGGCGTAAAGTGGCCCGCAAGCGCGCCTTCCGTGTGGTCTTCCGGCAACGCCATGACCATCAGATTCGGCCACACGCCCGTGCGCTGCGCGGCGTGCAGCTCGTCGATAAAGATATCCGCCAGGGCCGGATCGCGTGCGCCACCCTTGCTCGCGGCGGTCCAGCGCTCGCTGATGTGACCGGTCAAGTTCGGGCCGTACTGGGGCGCGCTATTCGGGCCCGCTTGATAGATCGGGACTTCCCCATAGTTGCGGTATGTGAGACCGTGACGCGCCGCGTCGTCCCACAGATAACCGGCCGGTGAGGCAACAAGGCGATAGTCGCGCGTTGGCTCGCCACGGTCGGCGTAACTCGTGAGCCAACCCTTCTCGACGGCGTCCGTCGCGTAGGCGGAGTCGCACCACTGGTGCCCGTCCTCGGAGACGTCGCCGTTGGTGTAGAGGTTGTCCAGCAGGGCGTACTCGCGCGCGAGGCGGTGGGCGTTGGGCGTGACGTGCTCGCCGAAAAGCGTTAAACCGGGGTCGCCGTTGCCTGGACCTAGATCGCCGAAAACCTGATCGTACGTGCGATTCTCGCGGATGATGTACAGAACGTGTTTGATCTTGGAAAATGCTGTCCGCTGAATGCCGCGCGCGAGGGCCACATCCCGAAAGGCGCTCTGCGAGGTCGGCGTATTGTCGTAGACCTGCTTGGTGTAGGCGGCGAGCGCCGCAGGTCCCGGTACGGGAACAATCGAGATGTCGCCCCGCAGAATCGTTCCGATATAATCAAACTTAACCGCTTGCGGCGCCTGCGCGATTTGGTAAAAAGACGATGGTGGAACGTTTGGCCGAAGCGTGAGACCGCGCGCCGTTCCAACGTACAGCGTCTTTGCGTCTGCCGAGAGCGCGAGCGCGCTGGGGTACCAGGCCGTAGGGATAAATCCAAGCACGCGCGATGCGCCGCGCTCGGAAATAGCGACCACCGCGACGTCGTTGTTGTCGGCATTGGCCACGTAGAGGCGCGTCCCGGCGGGGGATTCGT
>JABXNS010000078.1_pt1 | contig 37572 bp, 42 predicted proteins | sample 7301101 | NCBI WGS metagenome assembly JABXNS01 (sample SAMN14449646, study PRJNA615230) | soil metagenome | isolation source: soil from bare, unvegetated metal-rich iron-sulfur acidic spring small-cell... | place: Canada: Paint Pots Mound, Kootenay National Park, BC | collected 2017-05-25 | reverse complement strand
TCAACTCGCCCTTGGGCGGATTCACAAAGTTCGGGTGCTCAGCTTCGGCTGACACGGATAGGAGGTTGTTCACGGGCCTCATGCCCGGAACGTTCGGATGAAGCGGCCAGTCGGGGATGGACACCAGCTCAGACGCACCACGGGACCAACGGCTCAAGCCGTGTTATTGATCCTGCTCGCAAATCAGTTTTTTCTCGGAGACTTGACAGATGACGCCTCATAGGAGGCGATCGAAGGGGAGTAGGAAGTCCGGCAAGCAATCTGTAAATCGTTGACGGACAGCGTGATCTGCCGTTGTTCACCGTTCGTTATGTTGGGTAATGTCTGAGTCGATCGACAGCTGAATCCACAGCACAATCGCGCCCTCTATCCTCGAGCGAACCTTCCTTTACCCAAAACGGGGCAACCATTAAACATTCACGGCATTCTGCCGGACTTCATAGGGGAATCGAGCGTCGGTGCCGGTTCTCTAGACTATCAACAACGGGTTTGCAAGGAGAAACTCACCCCAAACTCACCCCGCTTTACGGCGGGTATTATTTCGGAGCGTCGGTAGCGTTGACGTACTGAAGTCCCCACGGTCCCTGACCGTGAAGCTGGATAATCGTTCTGCCTTTGGTCCAAGCGAAGTGATGAACGCCTTCCGGAATCATTCCGAATGTTCCTGAATGGAGTGCGATTCCTCCCTTCGTAGCAAACTTGTCGCCCATACCGACATTTAGCGTACCGCTGATCACCGTTACATGCTCGTCCGCGTGATGAAAGTGCGGCGGAATCTTATACCCTGGCGGCATCATGAGGCGCATGGTGAATGCTCCCGATTTCATCGGATCGCCGTCGAGCAACGCGAGTTTCGCCCCTGCTGGGAGAATCGATGGTGCCGGGCCCCACTTGAGCGAGTTCGGCGACGACACACTGGGCGATCTTCCCGTCTGAGCGGCTGCGACCGTCGCGCAGCAAAAGGCTGCGATACAAAGTGCGTACTTGCGCATACGTAGCTCCTGAAGGAGGACTGTTTAGACGAAGATGCCCGTGACGGGCATGGTGTTCAAGATGTGTTCCTGGCAACATCACAGGTCGCACGTCAATGTCGCCACGGCATTCGCCCACTCGGCCTCGTCCCGCGCTTTTCGTGCGCGGAAATTGATGCCGAGCGTGCCAAACTGCGCGGCACTCGAGGACTGCGGGGCTCCCGCGTAAACCTCGGCGCGCCACGTGATCTCGAAATCCACGAACCCCGCCGCAATGACCGTTGCTTTAAGCTCTGCGTCCAGCAGAGCGCCGGCGATTCAACCCTTCCAGAGATTGATGTCTTGCTTGCCCTTTTCCGGCACTGCTTTCTGAACGAGAATGTCCCCGATCTGCAGGCGACCGCCCGGCTTAAGAACGCGCGCCATTTCCTGGAGTCCTGCCAGCTTGTTGGGAAACAGGTTGAGCACGCCGTTCGAGATGACGACGTCGGCCCAACCGTCGGCGACCGGAAGTGATTCGGCGAGTCCCTGCCGAAAATCCAGGTTGTGCAGCTCCGCTTCCTTCGCGCCTGCGCGAGCTTTCTGTACCATCGCTGGCGTCATATCCAAGCCGATGACGCTACCTGTGGGGCCAACCATTCTGGCGGCGATGATGCTGTCGATGCCAGCGCCGCAGCCAACGTCGACGACGTGCTCGCCGGGCGTCAAAGCGCCGAGACTGAACGGGTTCCCTGTGCCGGCAAACGAAGCGATCGTCGCTTCCGGCACGCCCTCAAGCCATTCCTCGTTATAACCGACGATCGTGGCAAGCCGCCGACCGGTGTGAAAATGAAACTCGCGCTCCGGTTCCGCGGCAACGAGTGCGTACTCCTCCTGAATCGCTCGCCTAAGACCGTCGACATCCAGTCCGTCAATGCCTCGACTGACGCCGGGCAAGGCTGTGTCAACTTTAGGTGTCATTCAGATCCTCCCGAATAACGGTGTCTTGCTGCCTGATGCAGGAATCCCGAGAGAGATGAACCTACGTCCAACATCTCAGAAGCGTAATCACGGCAGCGGTAACGTTCCCAATTGCGTGACCAGTGCGGGCGTCAACGACTCGCTGCCCCGACGGGCTCGATGCCTACAGGTTCGTAACGACACCAGCAATATGTGAAGGGCTGCTCCACGCCTGCCGGAGTGCGGTGTGTCTCGCGTTCCGATCCAACCAGCGCAAACGCCGCCCCGAATGTTCCGTGAAGTTTGGCGGCGGAGTATCGCTTGACCGGTAATCCGCTGCACCGCGTAGGGCCGTCCTCAGCAAACGTCGCTACGATGACGTGGCCGCCTGGGCGCACGGCGTGCTCGACAGCTCGGATGTACGCATCACGCTGCTCCGCCGTAGTAAGAAAGTGAAACACCGCGCGGTCGTGCCAGATGTCGAACGCCGCGCCCGGCAGGTTTACTTCGAGAACGTCGCCCTCGAGCCACGCAACCTGGCCGGATGCGACGTCTCCCAATCTGGTCCGTGCACGATTCAGCGCGCCTCTCGACAAATCCAGAACTGTAACGTCGCTGTATCCCTCTCTAAGTAGGCCATCGACCAAGCAGGAGTCGCCACCGCCCACATCGATAATAGCTGCCTGTTTGGGCAGAGCTGTGCGGTTGATTAGGTCTAGTGATCGGCGTGCGTGCTGCTGGTACCAACTCAAGGCTGTTGTGCCTTTGGTCGCGTAAACTGACTCCCAATGGGATTTACGATTCATAACCCAGCCTCCGTACCATCACGACGCGCAATCATCGCAATCTGCGTTGCCGCGAATGCCTTCAAAGCCTTCCTTCAGAATAATCGGTACCATCCCAAACGCTGCGACTGGATCGGCCCACCACCAGCCAAACAGAGCGTTGATGGTTACCCCGAGCAGAGCAATGACCGATAGATACGCGCACAGCGATGTCTGTTGCGCGTCCGCCTGCAGCGCCCGGCTCTCGAGCTGTCGCGCCACACTCCGTTTGGCTCGCGCAAGCAACGGCATGACTAGCACAGACAGAGTCAGAATGAGAATTCCGATCAAACTGCGGTCAGGACGTTCTCGAAAATACAAGGACTTTGCGCTATCAACGGTCACATATAGCGCAAGGGCGAGGAAACTCCACCCGATGATACGGTGCGTTATCCTCTCAACACGATCACGTCTGTTGTCATCTGAGTGTACCCTGAGTCGCCATTGCGCAGCCCCACTGGCGGTGACTTCGCTGACACTGTCAATCCCGAACCCGAGGAGGGCGACACTCCCCGCCGCGGCGCCCGCGATGAGAGCTACCACCGCTTCAAAGGAGTTGTACGCGATCGTTGCATAATTGAGCGCGAGGCCGCGGCGTACTAAAGCGTCGCGCATATCACGCTGCCATGGGGTGGTCCATAATCCTGATCATGTGCGGCCCGCCTGTCTTGAGGAACCGACGAACGACCAGCCCCGCGATCACGAGAAAGATGACATTGAGGACGGTCGTATAATTGAGAGAGATTGTCGCGTGAGCGACAGTCGCGCCGCCATGCGAGGGTACCAGGCCAAGCCATTGAAATACGAGCTCGACGATGAGCGCCGCTCCTGCCATCACGATGTAGAATGTGCCGAGGATGAACCACATCATTCGCCACCCGTAGTACTTGCGATAAACGTTGAGAATAGGAAGAACGATTAAGTCGGCGAAAATAAACGCGATCACTCCACCGAAGCTGATACCGCCATTCCAGAGTACGGCCGCGAGGGGGGACATTGCCGACGGAGCACACGAAGGAGACTATCGCGATCAGCGGTCCCACGATTGGCCCCCACCAGGTTGCCAGTGCCGGATGCGAATTGAGGAAGAAAGTCGTCGACCAATCGCGTGCCACCCATACCGCCAGCGCGCCCGAGATAAGTAGGCCGGCCGCAATGTCCTTCCAGACGGAAACCCAGTCCATTACGAAGTAGTGACTGATCGCTGGTCTGCCCTTCTCGGACCGAATGCACTCCCAGAGTGAACCTTCTGTGACCTCCATGTGCAGCGTGCCTCTTTAACCAGTTGCTCTGAAAGGAATCGCCGAAAGAGAATAGCGATGATCACGATCATGAGCGGACCGCCGACAAATTCGGCAAGGGCGAATCTCCATCCCATCAGGACCACGAGGATTATCCCGAGTTCGACGACGAGATTCGTGGAGTCAATCTCAAACGCCATGGCGGCAGTAAAGTATGCAGCCTTCCGGAATAAGGAGCGGGCGATCGCGACGGCCGCGTAAGAGCACGAGGAAGACGCAGCACCGAGTGCTCTCCCTCTCACGAGAGTCATCGGACGATCGTCGCCCACTAGGCGAGCCATCTGCTCCTTTGGGACGACTGCCTGCACGATTGCCGATATCGCGAAGCCGAGAATGAGCGGCCAGAGAATCTTCCAGAACATCGCAAACGTCATCCAGAGAGCGGCTTCGATAGCGTGGACTAGGTGCGTCACAGGGTGTCCACTCTTATCCGGCCATTTGGTCTAAAGGTGGACGAGCCCGGTCCTCGGCCGGCGCGAGATCGACGCCCCGTTCAGCAGAACGCGTGAGTTCTCGCTCACGCCAGAGTGAGTAAATGGCTGGCAGAACAATCAGAGTGAGACCCGCGCTGGTGATGAGCCCGCCGACCATTGGCGCCGCTATCCTCTTCAACACGTCCGATCCAGTCTGTTGGCTCCAAAGGATCGGTACGAGTGAGAGCGTAATCGCGGCAACCGTCATCATCTTTGGTCGAAGGCGCTCGACCGAACCAAACTCCACTGCCGCATCCAAATTCATGCGCGTTGGCGTAGCTCCAGCTTGTCTCCTGGACGTGACTGTGTGATTCCAGGCGTGATCGAGATATATGAGCAAGACGACGGCGGTTTGCGCTGCCACACCTGCGAGCGCAATGAATCCGATTGCAACTGCAACGCTCAGGTTGTAGTGAAGAATCCACATCAGCCACACACCACCGGCTAGCGCGAACGGAAGTGACACCATGACGATCAAGCTCTCGGCCGTACTGCGGAAGTTGAAATAGAGAAGACCGAAGATAATGAGGAGCGTGATAGGGACCACCACTCGAAGCCGCTTCGACGCTCGTTGCATCGACTCGTATTGGCCGGACCATTCGAGTCGATATCCGGTCGGCAAGACGAGACGCTTCTCGAGAAGGTTTTTTGCCTCGCCGACGTATCCGCCAACATCGCGGTTCCTCACATCGACATAAACGACATTGTTGAGGTATCCATCTTCGGATTTGATGAGCGTTGATCCTTGCACAACTTTGATGCTGGCCAGCTCTCCCAGAGCGACTTGCGCGCCTGAAGGTGTAGCGACCAGCACCTGAGCGATTGCCTGTGGATCGTCGCGCAGCTCTCGCGGATAGCGGACCAGAACCCCGTATCGTTCGCGGCCCTCGATTACCTGCCCCGCGTCCATTCCACCTACAGCCGTGCTCAGCGCCATCTGCACATCGTCGCCCGTCAGGCCGTAGCGGGCTGCTGCCGCGCGATCAACGGTCACATCGAGGTATCGACCACCCATTGCGCGCTCCGCAAAAACGGCACTGGTTCCCTGCACCGACGGCAGTAAGCCTTCGATCTGCTTGCCGATCCGATCTAGCGTCGCCAAATCGGGGCCAAAGATCTTTATTCCAACCGGAGTCTTGATTCCGGTGGCGAGCATGTCGAGCCGGTTCTTGATGGGCATGCTCCACATGTTGGCGACTCCCGGCGTTCTCACGGTATTGTTGGCCTCCGAAACAATCGAGTCATAAGTCACGCCGGAGCGCCAGTCTTTCTTGTCCTTCAGCACAGCGATCGTCTCGATCATGGACATGGGGGCCATATCAGTGGCACTCTCCGCTCTCCCGATCTTGCCCAGTACCATCTGCACTTCGGGAATCCTGGCGAGGGCGGCGTCACGCTGTTGCAGGATCAGCTTTGCCTCCCCTGAGCCGACGCCCGGAAAGAGCGAAGGCATGTCCATGATGCTTCCTTCGTTCAAAGGCGGCATGAACTCACTGCCGAGCCTCGACCATGGGAATAGGGTGAGGACCAAGAACCCGGCTGCGACTCCGATCGTGGGCCACCGGTGATGAAGAACAAACTCGATGATCGGGCGATAAACGCGAATGAGAAATCGATTTACAGGATTCGCCGTCTCCGGCTTCAAATCCCCGCGTATGAAATAGCCCATCGCCACAGGGACGAGGGTAATTGAGAGGATCGCTGCCGACGCCATCGCAAGCGTCTTGGTCCATGCCAGTGGTTTGAAGAGCCTGCCTTCCTGATCCTGGAGGGCGAACACGGGCAGGAAGCTTGCGGTGATGATGAGGAGCGAGATGAAAAGCGGTCCACCGACTTCTTGTGCAGCTTCTCGCACCAGTTGCCAATGGGTCTTTAACCTGCCGTTCGAGCCGTTCCGCTCGATGTGCTTGTGAAGATTCTCCACCATCACAATCGCAGCGTCGATCATTGCACCAATTGCGACTGCGAAACCACCGAGGCTCATGATGTTCGCGCTCAAGCCGAATACTCTCATGGCGAGGAAAGCCATGAGAAGCCCGATCGGCAAAGTCACGATAGCCACCAGAGCGCTCTGCGCGTGAAAGAGAAAGAGAATCGTCACGAGCGCGACAATGATCGATTCTTCGATGAGTTTGCCGCGGAGTGTCCGAATCGCAGCGTCAATCAGACCCGATCGGTCGTATCCCCCGACGAAGCGCACGCCTTTCGGGAGCGAGCCCTGAACTTCCAGCATCTTCTCTTTGACCGCTTTGATCACAGCGAGAGGATTTGCGCCGTAGCGCATCACGACCCAGCCGGTGACGATCTCGCCTTTGCCGTTGAAGTCCGCGATCCCACGCCGCAGTGCGGGACCGACCTGCACATTCGCCACATCACCAACTGTTATCGGAATACCGCCGGGCGCTGTTCCCACCGAAACGTGCCGAATATCGTCGATGCTTGTGAACCGACCGCGTCCGCGCACTACGTACTCCGACCCTCCCATCTCGAGCACGCGCCCGCCAACATCCTGATTCGAGTTGCGGATTGCTTCAGCCGCCTTCTCGACGGGAATCCCGAAGGCGAGGAGCTTGGTAGGATCGATCTCGACCTGATATTCCTTCTGAAACCCGCCCAACGACGCGATCTCGGCGACGCCGGGGACGGATGTCAGCGCCGGTCGCACGACAAAATCCTGGATTCCGCGTAGCTGGGCCAAATTGAGTGTACCCGTAGTGTCGGCGACAACGTACTGCATAACCCAGCCAACTCCGGTGGCATCTGGCCCGAGCATCGGCTGCGCGCCGTTCGGAAGCTTGTCCCGTACACCGTTCATGTACTCGAGCACTCGGCTGCGCGCCCAATACAGATCGGTGCCGTCCTCGAATACGACGTACACTGCCGACAAGCCGAACAGACTCATTCCGCGAACAAACTTTATATGCGGAACCTTGAGGAGTTCTGTCTCCAGCGGGTAGGTGATCTGATCCTCGACGAGCTGTGGTGCCTGGCCTGGCCACTCCGTCATGACGATAACCTGAGCATCGGACAAGTCGGGAATTGCATCGACGGGGGTCCTGAGCATCGCCCAGGCGCCAGCGATCGAGAGAACAGCCGTGACGAGTAGAACTGCTTCCTTGTGAGCGATCGACCAGTCGATGATTCGATTCAGCATGGCCCGCTACCTCTTGGGAGGAGGTGACATTCCCGGCATCCCGCGCATGTCCGCACCTTTCCCATCGACTGCGTTCGTTGGCTCGGATGCCATGTCGGACATGGTGTCGCCTTGCCCCCGCATTCCGATCATGCTCTTCATGACCTCCCCAAGGTTCGACTCGGAGTCGATCAGAAACTGGGCAGATGTAACCACACGCTGGCCGGAGTTCAGTCCGCTCAATACTTCCACGTAATCACCACCAGTCCTTCCAAGGCGAACTGATTGAGCGTTGAGCCGGCCGCTCCCGAGATCGAGGAAAACCAGCGCGCGCTCTCCGGTCTGCACGACGGCGGATCGCGGAATCGTGAGCGCCGAATGAGTTGCGCTGTTGAGGATTACCGTTGCGTACATCCCGGGCTTTATACGGCCCTCCGAATTCGGGACCGTGATTCGAGCTTTCACCGTTCTCGCCTGCTCGCCCAACATCGGATCGATGTATGTAACTCGCCCGGTGAACGGTTGCCCCGGGTAGCTCGTGAACTGGAGCGTTGCACTCGCACCGATACCGACACGTCCAGCATCTTCCTCGCGAAGCTGCGCCTCGACCCACACATCGGACAAATCGGCAATTGTGTACAGCTCGGCCCCGGTCTGGATTGATTGTCCTTCGACTACCTTTTTGTCGATCACATAGCCAGATGCGGGCGCCCTAAGCGTGACTGTCCTCATCGGGCGGCCCGTCGTCAGGACTTCGTTTATCTGAGCGTCCGACACATCCCACAATCGCAGTCGTTCCTTTGCGGCAGAGAGCAGGTCCGTGTTATTGCCGGGAACGCCAGGGACACTGCTCGCGCCAATTGTGCGGGATAGGCGAGCCGATACGAGGAGTTCTTGCTCGGCGGCGACGAGATCAGGCGAGAAAATCGCTGCCAGCGCTTGGCCTCGCCTTACGGGCTGACCGACGAAGTTCACGTAAAGCTTCTCGGCGTACCCGCTGAACTTTGGAGTAACCTTGGCCAGTCGCGTTTCGTTTACGACGACCGTTCCAACTGTCCTCACCTCATTGGAAAGCGGTCGCAATTCGACGGTGCCGAAAGTCACGCCGAGTTGCTGGATTTGCGTTGGCGTGAGCACCACCGGCCCCGTCGAGGATGAGCTCATTCCCGGCATCCCACTCATCTGGCCGGCGTTCGCGGAAGATCTCGCAGACTGTTTCGACGACCTCTGGCGTGACGTCCTCACCGTCAGAGTCGAGATGACGAGCAAAACAGCTACAAGGGCGCCTGTCCATAGCGCCACTTTCTGAGCTCGCGTCATCGGAGGATCTCCGAGCCAACAACGTGTTCGAGCTCTGCCAGGTTCTTCGCGAAGTCGGAGAGTGAGCGGTAGTACTCTGTCTCGTAGGTGAACAGGGTGTTCTGATTATCGAGAACAGTAAGCAAGTCGGTTTTTCCAGACTGGTAGCTCGCGAGTGCGGCTGTTGCGGCCGCGCTTCCTTGCGGGAGGATGGCTTTCGCATAGATCGCCAGCTGCGTGCGACCTCGTTCGAGATCACTGACTAATCGCGCGACCTGGGCTCGCACCGAATTGATCTTTGCCCGACGGTCTGACTCCATGGCTGACAATTCGGCGCGAGCTTCGGCTAGCTCCTGATCCTGACGAGAGCGTCTGTGGATTGGGAGAGGAATCGAAACCTCTGCCGTGATCATGTCGGGTCGCTGGTTCCGCTGACCGTATTGGAGCGAAACATCGAAATCGGGTCTGGATCCCTTCCGAGCGAGTTCCACGCGTGCCGCCTGCGCCGCGATGTTTGCTTCATTCTCCTTTAGAGTCGGGTTTTGACGAACGGCGAGATTCTGTAGCTCGGCGAGTGGCGGAAACGGCGAATCGACCGTACGCGCGCCCAATGTCTGTGCTGCGAAGCGAATGCGATTTGGATCGGTAGGGATCGCCGCCTGCACGATTCGCTCAGGAATCACAGGCGACGGAATCGAGGTCGTATCATCCCGATTCAGGGTCGCGTTCAGCTCGGCCGACATCGCGCGCCGCCCTTCGAGAAGGGCACTCGCCGATTCCCCGAGTCGAGCAGCTTCTACTCGGGCCTTGAGGACATCCTGCTGGCCCCCAGTGCCGGAAGCGTAGTGAGCTTCTGTGACCTGGATAACGTCGCCGAGAACTGATCGATTTCGCTCCACAATCGTGAGAGCACGGTCGATGTATGCGAGCTCGAAGAATGCCGTGCGCACGTCTTTAGCGATCTGGAGCCGTGCTGCATCGAGATTCGCTCTTGCCGCGTCCACTTCCCGCTCGGCAGCTTGCCGTCGCAGCGAGACCTTCCCGGGATATGGAATTGTCTGACTGACGCCAATCATCTTCATGGTCATCGGGTCGCCAGGAACGGACGGCCCACCGCTGCCGTGCCCACCCGCGCTCGCCGCGTTCTCGGTGCCGAGCGGGAGATTTTGAATGCCGGCCTTGAGCATTGGGTCGGCCCACGCCGCTGCCGGACCTACACGCGCAGCGGCCGCGCTCACGCGATCCCGAGCGGCTTGAAGCGAAGGGTTCGCAGTGTCTGCGCGCGCAACAAGAGCGTCTAGCGAATTCGTAGCCTGCGCGCGCGCTGGCGCAACTAATAACAGCATGCCAGCAAGAACGGCAAACTCATGCAGGATGTGCCGATGCGATACGGCCCATCGGGTTCGATTGTGGTGAAGCATGATCCGATTGTTGAGGAGTCCACGAGACTACGCAGCGCTTCGTTCGAAGCGCGCGAATCCTCCGACACATCCGATTTGGATGGGCCGGACTAGAACTTTGAGTTGTGTGGTGGACTACGCCCGAGGAGGCGGGAGTTCGGGCGGTATTGTTACGGAAATGGGTGCTACGGCTACGGCGGACGTGACGCGCTCTGGAGCTGACCCGCCACAATTGGGGGTAGCGACAGAGGAAGCGAGCGCGGCGGGCGCGCATGGTACCATCGACTGACATCCATCGGGCGCCCAAGGGAACCGGCAAGGAGCGGAGGGAGCCTTCGAGACGGGAGCGACATTTCGTGCGGTCGCCGAGGCGTTGGCGGGGCCCGACGTCATTCCCATCGCCGTCATGTTATCCGCACCGCCTAGTGTGGTGCACGCGAAGCCGCTCGAGACCAGAACAAAGGCCACGAGAAATAGGCTCGTCAGGACGCCAGCAAGGCGCGAGGGGCGTTGCATCATGTTAACGATATGCTGACGTGAAGAGCGACGAAAGGGTCACGACGGATTATGCGATGTGAGCACGCTTTTGAACTGTTATCAGCAGGCCGATAAAGAAACGCTGCTCGAAGTGATGTCACCCTCGCGAAAGATCGGAGATGAGGCAAGAACAGGGCGTAGCCAAGAACAGGGCGTAGCGGGGTGAGAACCTCACCCCAAAAACACCCCGGCCCTTTTTACGAAAGAAGCCCCTGCAACGCAAGGCATTGCAGGGGCTCAACTTACCAGTCGGGGCGCCCGGATTTGAACCGGGGACCTCCTGCTCCCAAAGCGGACTCAGGGAGCAGTCAATTACTACCTAGAGTCGCGTTTCATAGGGGAAATGGGCGTCGGCGTCCGATTCTTAGATGATTCAGGTAGCACTTTGTAGTGAGAAACTCGACCGAAACTCGACCAACAAGTAGAGTTCAAGACTCGGAATTCCCGAAACCAGCGCGCACGACGCTCTTGGTAGTCAGAGAACACGGACGGTGTCCTCAACAGGAAGCATTTCGGGTCCACCCGCACCCGTGTGTCGAAACACGATGATCGCATTGCCTCGTGTCGTGGCGTTGAAACGAAACTGCTGCGTCGGGCCAGCCGGTAGGTAAGGACCGACTATCGCAACGTCGAGAAATTGCACCGCCCCGGACGACACCGTCGGTGGGCTGGCGAATTCTCCTGAGCCAATTGTTTGAAGCGTCACGCTAAATTCCGTCCCGGCAGGGACAGTTAGCGTCTGACTGCTGTTGCTCTTTATCGAAACAGAAACTGGATTCTTTGCGCCGCAGCTAAGAGTGGTGAAAAGCAGCGCAGCAGTGCAGGTCAGATAGGACAAAGTAGGGCGCATAGGTGTCTCCGGTGGAAGATCGGATCGAGGGTTGATGGCAATGGCGATTCCCTTCACCTGCATTCCCCGAGCCTTTGCGGAGTCCTCTTAACGGGCGTCGCCTGTCAGATTCTCAGTCGATTTGGGTGCACGCGAGCAAGTGCTGATGTCGAAGCAACTTTAGGCTCGGCTCGCGCTTTTGATTCACGCGCGTGAACTAACCTCCACATGCATGCCACGCGACGTGTTTCGTAGGGCCCGATGAACGGAGTCTCGCTGGAATTCTCAACCCTATCTGCAGGAGGAGCTTTCGGTACGACCCGGATCAGATCAAAGGAATGCTCGCTCAGATTCTCTGGCATTCCCGACACGCCGCTGTACAAGTCCTATGCCGAGGTCGCGCCCCGCCCGCAGGATTTCCCGCGGCTGCTCGACGCGAGGGACGAATTCATGCGCCAGCCCTACGACTGGTAGGCCAGCGTGAAGCGGCTCACGATGCCGGTCATGGTGGTCTACGGCGACGCCGACATGGTTTGCCCTGAACACATTGTCTCGTTTTCCGCCGTCATAGCGTTGCGTGCTCAGGCCGGGGCGATTGAAATTCCTACCCGAGCGATTGAAATTCCTATTCGACGAAGAACGGCGTGGCGCTCGCGGGCAGTCCCGTCCATCTCGATTCGATCCTCATCGGGCCGAAGGAGACCTGGGACGTCGGCTTCCTCGCCGATAATCCCGGCCTCTGGATCGTCCACCGTCACGTCCTGATCCACGCGGCATACGGGCTGAGCGCGACGGTGAGCTACGTCGGTCTGACAACGCCGTTCACGATCGGCACCCAGGGCGGGAACTTCCCAGAATGACGGAGCGACCCACCGCAGGAGTGAAATCTGATTACGAAGGAGTGTTGGGATGACACTGACACAGGGAGTCACCGGATCTCAGCCGAGAGCGGCGCGCGTCGCGGCTTTACTGGCGGGAGCGTTCGTTGCCCTTCTCATCGTGTTGCACTTCTTGGAACCAGAGTTCGATCCGTCGCGGCGGATGATCAGCGAGTACGAGACCGGTCGGGTCGGCTGGCTGATGACCCTCGCATTCTTCTGCTGGGGAGGCAGTGTGTTCGCGCTGCTCATCGGCCTCTGGCCGTGGCTCCGCGGGATCGGCGGCTGGGTCGGGCGGGTGTGGTTCGTGCTGATCGGCACCGCGCTCTTCGGCGCGGGGATCTTCATCACCAACGCCGCGACCGATACGACGCCGAGCACCGCGAACACATTGCACGGACTCTGCGGCGCGTTCGTGATCTTCAGCTTCCCGATCGCCGCGATCGTCGTAGCCGTCAATTTGGCCCGACGTCAGGATTGGATCACTGCACGGGTCCGACTGTTGTGGGCAACAGTATTGGTGTGGGTCGGCTTGCTCGCGTTCTTCGGAACGATCGTCATCTTAAGCGGCATCGATCCCACTGGCGGAAGTGCCGGCTGGCCCAACCGATTCATGGTGATCGCCTATGCCACCTGGGTCATCATCGTTGCGCGAAGCAAAGCACTCGTGTCGGCGGCGAGTCGCTAGTGGAGGGTTCGGCGCGTCCTCTCTGGATGGCCGCCTCAGTCATCACGCTGAGGCTCTTGAGTACTCCGGGCGCTGCTCACGTACACTAAACCGATCTCGGCCGACGAGTTGTACCTGGCGGTGCGGCGTGCTCTCGACCGCAAACGTCTCACCCAATCGAACGGGTGATCGGTTTCAGGATGCAAAACGACCCGAGCATCTAAGTCGATCTCGGGCCGTTAGTCAATCAGTCGGGGCGCCCGGATTTGAACCGGGGACCTCCTGCTCCCAAAGCAATCACGGGGAGCATCGAATTACTACTTAGAGTCGCGTTTCATAGGGGAAAAGGGCGTCAGCGTCCGATTCTCAGTCGATTAAGGTAGCACTCTGTAGCGAGAAACTCGACCGAAACTCGACCAACAGTAGAGACTCAAGACTCAGAAAACCCCACAGCCACCGCACAGCGCTCTTTGGAAGTCAGAGCACCCGGACGGTGTCCTCAACAACGGGAAACCGCAAAGACACAGGTATGTCCCCACCCGTGTGTTGAAACACGATGATCGCACTGCCTCGTGTCGTGGCGTTGAAACGAAACTGTTGCGTCGGGCCAGCCGGTACGTAAGGACCGACTACCGAAACGTCGAGAAATTGCACCGCCCCGGACGACACCGTTGGGGGGCTGGCGAATTCTCCTGGGCCAATTGACTGAAGCGTCACCCTAAATTCCGTCCCGGCAGGGACAGTTAGCGTCTGACTGCTGTTGCTCTTTATCGAAACAGAAACTGGGTTCTTGTCGCCGCAGCTAAGAGTGGTGAAAAGCAGCGCAGCAGTGCAGGTCAGATAGGACAAAGTACGGCGCATAGGTATCTCCGGTGAAGATCGGACCGACAGTTGACGGCGATGGCAATTGCCTTCACCTGCATTCCCCGGACCTACGCGAAGCCCGCTGGAACGGGCGTCGGCATCCGATTCGCAATCGATTTAGGTCGCGCCTTCTAATGAGAACCACCGACGACGACGCGATGCGCGCCGTGATGTCGGAACCGCTCAAGCGCAGTGAGAAGGCGACAGGAACGTGATTCGTTGCAAAACGCCTAACCAAACGCATAACGAGTTTCACGATGCAAAACGGCCTGACACCGTAAGTTGATGGCAGACCGTTAGTTACTGAGTCGGGGCGCCCGGATTTGAACCGGGGACCTCCTGCTCCCAAAGCAGGCGCGATACCGGGCTACGCTACGCCCCGAAGCGTGCGCAAGTTACTATATCCGGCCTTCCGCGCGCAACGCGCGGAGTAACGCGTGAAAAGCCCGAGCCCGGTGACTCACGGCGGCCGTGTTCTTAATAGACGATTCAGCGAAAGTACCTCCCAAATCGGGCGCCTCGAAGTAGGGATCGTAGCCGAAACCGCCCGTGCCGCGCGGAATCGAGAGCACCCGGCCTTCAATCTCCGCGCGACGCGTGAGCTCGCCAGCTCGATCCTTGAACGCTGCGACGCAGACATAGCGCGCGGCATCGGTAAATCGTTCGCCCTGGCCCGATCTAGCCTCGCGCATACGGGTCGTCAGCTTAGTGTTGTTCGCCTCATCTAGATCTTTTGGCTCCAGATGGGCCTGGCCAGACCAGCGCTTGCTGTACACCCCTGGCTCACCGCCCAGTGCATCGACGCACAGTCCGGAATCGTCGCCAAAGGTGGGGATACCGCCCGTGAGATCGAAGAAGTAGCGTGCTTTAGCGAGTGCGTTTTGCTCGAAGGTTTCGAAGCGCTCGAGGTCGTCCTCACCAGCGCTCTCCGCAATTCCTAGGGTGGAGAGATCGACCACCTCGAGCGCAAAGTCTGAAAAAATCTCACGCAGTTCACGCAGCTTTCCTTGGCTCCGCGTAGCAAGGACGAAGCGCCTGTCATTCACACCGATAGCGCTTTAGTCTGGGCGGCTTCTAGGGAACGGATCCCGGAAATCGCCAGTTCCAGAAGCTCGTCGAGCTGGCGCCGGTCAAACGTTCCGTGCTCGCCCGTCCCCTGGACTTCTACGAACTCTCCTTCGCTGCTCATTACGACGTTCATGTCGACTTCCGCCTTGACATCCTCCTCGTAGTCCAGGTCGAGGCGGGCTTCTCCATCGATGACACCGACGCTCACAGCGGCCACGCGTCGCTTGACTGGGGTCGCGGCGAGCTTCCCCGTCGAAACCATCCAGTCAAATGCATCGACTATAGCGACCGACGCGCCGGTGATCGCAGCGGTGCGAGTCCCTCCGTCGGCGACCAGAACGTCGCAATCGAGCTTCACTGTGAATTCTCCAAACTTGAAATTGTCTAGCATTGCACGTACGCTACGGCCGATCAGTCGCTGGATCTCCTGGGTGCGTCCGCCGAGCTGTGCTCGCTCCCTCGACGTGCGGGTACGGGTCGCGCGCGGAAGCATCGCGTATTCGGCGGTGAGCCACCCTTCTCCACTCCCGCGCTTCCAGCCGGGAACACCATCCTCGACCGATGCTGTGCACAAGACGCGTGTGGCGCCGAACGTAATTAGGCACGACCCCTCGGCGTAGGGAGCAACACTCCGCTCGAGGGTGATCGGCCGGAGATCCGAGACCCCACGTGCAGCGCGCGATTTAGCTGTTTTCACTGAGCTTCCGAATAATTGCGGTGGTCGAATGTCCGGGCGTGAGCGGCACAACTAGGACGCTCCCCCCCCAACTCTTCACTTCCCTCGCACCAACGATCGTCTCCTCCGAGTAATCGCCGCCTTTGACGATTACGTCGGGCTTGAGATGCTTGACGAGGTTGAGCGGCGTGTCTTCCGGGAAAATTACGACCAGATCTACGCATTCGAGCCCTGCCAGCACGTACGCGCGTTCGGCGTCGGTCCTGACGGGGCGCGTGGGGCCTTTGAGGCGGCGGACGGATTCATCACTGTTGACACCTACGATTAACGCATCTGCGCCTTCGCGTGCCTCGCTCAGAAGATCGATGTGGCCTGGGTGAAGCAGATCGAACACGCCGTTCGTGAACGCTATCCGACCCTCTCTTCCAGATCTCCAGCGCTCGGCCTGCGCCCACGTTGCAATCTTCGTCGCGGGATTTCGAGGCTTCAGAGTCTACTCATCGCCACGGGGTGGAAATGCAATACTCTCTCTTTCTTGAGCGGGAGCTTGATGACTTCGTCGTAGTCGCTCGATATGGTGATAGCGCCCGGACTGCGGCGAACGGAGATCAACTCCGCCCCGGGCGGAAGCTCCAGTGAGTCTGCCAGCGATGAGAGATGCGACATGATCTGCTCATCCGTCTTTGTCGCTGCAAATCTCGCCTCCTGGCCCATCGCGTCCTTGAACTGGTAGAAACGGAAATATGCCTGGCCAAAATCCAACGCGATGTAGATGCCCGTGACGAGAATCAGAAGAATGACCAGGCACCCGAGCCTGCTGCTTCCGCGCCGATTCACCACTGGGATTGCGCCCCTTCAATCACGTCGTTTACGATCCGATCGATTGCCTGTTTTCTGCCAGCAGGCTCACCCCGCTCCTCGTACTGGCCCTCGGCGAGCAGGCCTTTCCGCTGCCAGAGGATCTTGCCGGTTACCTGATCGACCATCTCAATGTCGACAACGAGCTGCAACATGCGCTTCGCGGTCGTCGCCTGCCGATTGTTAGCGCTGTATCCGATGGGAATGTCGGTCTCGTATCGCTGGATCGTGCCGCGCACGATTGCGTTTGCTTTCGCCTCCGACGCGTCGCGCAGCCCGAGGCGATCATGGAGTAGGGAGCGGAGCGCGTCGCTTAGCTCGCGCGGCAGTTCTGGTGTTGCCGTCTGATTCTCGAAAGGAACGATTGCAACCGTCCTTATGTGAGAGGGAAGCCCGCCACCCGTAAAGCCATACGGGATGCAGCCCGTCAGCGCGACCAGGACCAAACTATAAGCTCCAGATCGATGCATCGAAAGATCCAAGTTCATCTCGGAGAATGGTCAGCTCAAGGCGACGCCTCGCTCCAGGAGCCTTGTAAGTGACTACGCCATCAGCCCCACGAGCAATGCTTTCGATGATTTTCCCGCCGGAGATATGTTCGAGTGACAAGAGCGTGTCACGGCGAATGGTAACTCTCCACTGTACTGGACGCCCCACGTCCGCGCGGAGCACGTCGCCGTCCACGCGAAGCACCGTGTCCGGAAGAGCTGGAACCGCGAGGCGGCCGAGCGCAGCCCACATCATGGGTGACGGAGGAATGTAACGGCGCGCCAGTTCCGCGTCGGGTGAGCGCAATGAGTCCCCGATGAGGAGAGCTGCCCCGGCTCCAAGACCACCCCCGAGGAAGAAATCGAGTCGAGCACTGTCGGGCGCGGCGGTCCGCACTGAACCGTCACCCCGGGCCGCAATACCTCCTTCCTGGTAATTCCACTTGAATACGACGTGCCGGTGCCCCGATGGGAGCGCCAGATAGGGAAGCGAGCGATCCGGTGCCAGCACCCCCTTGAGCGGTGCTGCCGTCGGCGCGCACCCGATGACGGCGATGATGAGAGCGGCGAACCTTTTCACTTGGGCTCGACACGTGTGATCAGGTCACCCTGAACGAGCTTGTCCAAGACGTCATATCCCTGAACGACCCTGCCGAACACGGTGTAATGGCCGTCCAGATGTGGCTGCGGAGAGTGAGTTATGAAGTACTGGCTCCCGCCGGTGTCTGGCCCCGAGAGCGCCATGCCGACTGCCCCACGTTCATAGCGGCGGGGGTTCATCTCGTCGCGTATCGCGTAGCCGGGCCCGCCGTTTCCATCATCGCGCGGGTCGCCGTCCTGAGCAACGAAGTTTGGAACGACACGATGAAAGCGCGTGTTCCGATAGTATCCAGAGCGCGCAAGGGAGAGAAAGTTCCACACCGTGATGGGAGCATCCGCGCCGAACAATTCGAGCCGGACCGGCCCACGCACGGTATTGATCGTGGCGTTCAGCGTCTTTCCCGTGTAGGCTGGCATTACGATCGAGCGCACGACTTGTTCGTACCAGGCAACGGATCTCGGCTTGGCCGCGACATTTCCCCAGCTTGACCAAACGGGAATGCCTTTCCCGGCAGCGCGCTCGAGCGGATCGGCTGGCACGGGTGTACGAGCGAGGTGTGCGAGCCACGTCGGGTTGAGAGAGCTGCTGTCTTTTTTCCAAAGGGCGCCAACGTATTGGATCGCGGCGAGTCGAGCATCGTTCGCCGAATCCGTGCCCGCTTGACTGTAGCTGGCGAGGACAGCCGCGAGGTCGCGAGGGGACGGACGGTCGGCCAAGGCGCCGATCACGGTTGCGCGCACGTAGAAATCGGGGTCCCGAAGGCCCTTCACCAGAAGTGAGTGGACGCTGTCTTCGAGAGGCATGGTCGGGGGTGGCGCGAGCGCGCCGTACGCGACTTCTCGCACTCTGGGATCGGGATCCCGGGTAAGGGGCGTCGCGCGCGAGATTGTAAACGCTCGATCGAGCGTGTCTCCTAGAGCCAACGCTACAGCTGCGCGGAGGCGCCAGTCCGGGCTCGTTGTCCACGTTCTCAGTTCAGGCGGTCGTACGCCGGCTCGGCCGGCCGAGGCTAAGAGCGACGAGCGATACGCCAGCGACGTGTCGGCTGCCCACAGTGCCGGAAACTCACTATCGTCTTTCATGAGAGCAGTTCCTAAGCTCTGCGCCGCCGCGATTCGGACATTCGGGTCGATGTCCCGGGATGCGTAGACGAGCGAGGTCTTGGCCAGCGGCCCGTACGATCCCAGCGATCGAACCGCGTTGATGCGGACGTGCGGATCCGTGTCACCCACGAGGCGCGCAAGGACGGCGAAAGCCTTCGGCCCCAACGAATCGCCCGCCGCCGATTTGGCGAGTCCACGAGCGATTTCGGCCCGGGTCCGCTGATTTCCGCTGAGCTGGTCGGTATAGGGCGCCAAGATCTCGAGTGAGCCGGTGCGATTTTGTGGTCTCAACCGGAGAGCGGGCGACGCCTCAAGGTCGATCAGCTCACGGACACCGGCAGGGGCGCGGCTCCGCGCAATGGCGTAGGATGCCGCCCATACCACGGACGGGTGAAGCTCGCGCAAGTACGGCTTGATCTCCGCCAGCGGCGCCGGCCGGAGTTTGGCCGCCGCCAAGAGCAGCTGGATCGCGGTGTCGTTTTCGTGCGGCCGCCTCAATGCGGTGGTGATTGCTGCGCGCGCTGGAGCGCCGATCTCTCCCAAGGCCCAGGCCGCTTCGCGGGCGACTTCATGATTAAGCGCTAGCGCGGTGCTGAGGTAAGCGATCGATGCCGTATCGCGGAGCAGCCCTATCGCGTAGGCCGCGTTGGCGGCGACGGTCAGGTCGCGATCGGTGAGCAAGGCACGTAGACGTGGGGCGCCAGTCTTTTGCGGCGCGCCAACCTGTCCGATGGCGAGGGTTCCCGCCAGGCGCAACTGACGCCATTTGCTCGCGAGCGCGCGATCGACCAGCGCAGTGTCGAACTGGCGGGTGTCCGTCATGGCGAGAAGGCGGGCGTAGAGTTCGACCTCGCGGGCACCAACGCCAACGGGCAATCCTTGAGCGTGAGCGCCAGTGGCAACGCCGGCCCAGAGGGTGGCGTTCACTAGGATCTTACGAAGCTGCATCGCTTAGTACCTTGCGAAGTGGTTCTGGCAATGTAGTTAGTCGGGAGTCGCGGGTGAGCGAAGCGAGCTTGGTCGAGGCCGTTACGAAGCGCTCCCCTGTCTCCGCGTTGCTAATGACATAATCGAATGTGATCGTACGCGATCTGACATCACCGACCGTGGTGCTAACGCGAATCAGATTGTCGTAGCGGGCGCCGGAGTGGAAGCGAAGGCTCGCTTCGACGACGGCAAGCGTGACATTCTGTTTCTCCAGTTCGGCGTACGGTGTTCCCAATGCGCGGATGAATTCAGTGCGTCCGATCTCGCACCAGATCAGATAGTTGGAGTGATACACCACCCGCATCTGGTCGGTCTCAGCGTAACGAACCCGGAACTCGACGGTGTGAGCCGTCCCGCGATTGGAATGGGATGTCATGTGGAGGGAGAGGCAAGAATGCCGTGCTCGCAATGCTTTGTAAAGCCTGCGTCCGAGCGCTAACTTGAGCCGTGCTCAACGCCCCCTGCTACATCGTGTCGGACGCGCACCTCGGCGCCGCCAGTCCGCAGATCGAGCGATCGTTCGTGTCGTTTCTCCGCGGACTTTCCGATGACGCGGGCTCGCTCATCATAAACGGCGACCTCTTCGACTTCTGGTTCGAGTGGAAGACGGTGATCCCACGCCGAAGCTTTCGTGCGCTCGCCGCGCTCGCCGAGTTGAGGGATGAGGGCATTGGTGTGCTCTGGGTCGCGGGCAACCACGACTGCTGGGGCGGTGAGATACTCCGCGAAGACGTCGGCGTCAGTTACGTGGTCGGCCCGTGGGAAGGAACGATCGCCGACTGGAAAGTGCGAATCGAGCACGGCGATGGGTTGCGCGACCGCGAGGACCGAGGGTATCGGATTATTCGTCCCATCATGCGTCACCCTGTCGCAATAAAAGCGTTTCGACTCCTCCACCCCGACTGGGCGAGCAACATTGCTCAGGGCAGCTCGAACGCGAGCAGAACCTATCGCGCCCGAGACGAGGGACGCGGACTTAGGAGCTACGCCAAGCAACAGCTGGAGAACGAAAAGGATCTCGACCTCTTGGTGTACGGACACTCGCACGTTGCGGCACTTGAGCGAATGGAGAGCGGCGGCGTTTTCGGAAACGCTGGCTCGTGGCTCGACGCCCCCACCTTTCTCAAGCTCACCGACGAAGGCATCGAGCTCCGCCAGTGGGACGGTTCAGCCCAAGGTACGTGTCTCAACACGGTCAATCGGTGATCCGAGAAAGAGCTGGCCAAGACTCAGAAACGTGTCGGGCGCGTCGGACGCGATGAACCGGTAGCGTGCTCCGTTGGGCGAGTTGTTCTCGAGCCCGTTTGCCCGCAACACTTCTCCCGTCTCGCGCGCCGTCTCGTGCGCACTGTCGATGAGGCGGACATCGCGCCCCACCACGTTTCCGATCACTGTCTTCATGAGTGGGTAATGGGTGCACCCGAGCACCAGCGTATCGACTCGTGCCGATACGAGGGGCGCCAAATAGTTCCGAGCGATCGCTCGCGCCGGCTCGCTGTCGACCCAACCTTCTTCGACCAGAGGCACGAATAGCGCGCACGCGCGGGCGGTGAGCTCAACATCGGGAAGAAGTTTCGTTATCTCCTTCTCGTACGCGCGCGACTTAATGGTTCCAGCGGTCCCGATCACCCCCACCCGTTTGGTCTTCGTCACCGAAACTGCTGCCCGCGCTCCGGGCTCGATCACGCCCAAGACCGGAATGTCGAACTCCTCGCGGAGAGCCGGAAGCGCGTGTGCAGTAGCCGTGTTGCAAGCGACGACGAGCGCTTTTACGCCTTCGCCCCTCAGGAATGAAGTGATTTCCCGACTGTATCGAAGGACCGTGTCAGGACTCTTGGGACCATAGGGGACGCGGGCAGTATCGCCGAAATAGATGATGCTCTCGTTCGGCAGCTGGCTGATCATCTCGCGCACAACGGTAAGCCCGCCCATTCCAGAATCAAAAACGCCAATGGGCGCGGAGTTGCTCACCTGAGTCTCAACGAAGCATAGACGCCGGCGGACCGTGGCGCGGCCACGACGCCGATATTCGCGTTGAAATCCCAGAGGTTGGCGGCGACGTAGGCATCAGCACCCGAGAAGAGATGGTTGAAGATGAGTGCGGCGATCCAGTCCTCGTAGTGGGTGCGCCGCGCCTTGACGCGGTCAGGAGTAAAGCGACTGGCGATGTAGGTGTCCGGGACGGGGAGCCCCGTTTTTGGATCGACGACCGCCATGCCGGTTGTCGGATCCATCTTATAGGTAGCAACGACACTATCGGTCGCGAATGCCCTTGCCTCGGCCAGATCGTGAGCGGATTTGCGGGCCATTCCGAGTGAGCCGATCTCGATCATGGCGAACAACATTGCAGCATGGTTGCGGCCGAATACGGTCTGCGCGTAGCCGGGAATGATCAGCGAACTAAGAAAAGCGCGGCGTGGCGACATGGGAGGCTTTCGCGTCGTATCGCTGCGAGCGGGTTGTGGCGATTGCTTCCGGGGCGCGGCGACCCCCGCGCGCGCGCTATCCCGCTGTTGCGCGTACGAAGGAATCGGGAAAAGCGTAGCGAGGCAGAAGAGTGTTACGGCGAGCGAGGTGGCGGGAGAGTGTGGGAATCGAACCCACCCGACCCTACGAAGTAGGGTCACAGTGATTTTGAAGATCACGGAAGCCACCAGGCCCCATCCACCCCCACTCGTCTCAATGAACTTCGATCGCAACTTCTCCCCGTTCGATTACCTCGCCGACGACTACCGATCCAGCAACGCGTGAAAGATAGTCAGCGACCCGCTTGCGATCGACGCACACTAGAAGCCCGCCCGAAGTTTGCGGATCGTTGAGGATGGCGCGGTCCTCGTCGCTTCCCTTTTTCCAGCGAACGAGATCGCGGAGATATTCTGCGTTTCTCTTGGCGCCGTCCGTGACGCATCCCGCTCGCACGGCGTCGCGCACTCCCGGAAAGATCGGAATGGCGCCCAAGTCGACAGTCAAGCTAACGCTGCTGGCGCGCGCGATGTGCGACAAGTGGCCGAGCAATCCAAAGCCAGTGATGTCGGTGGCGCATCGCGAGCCAACGGCAAGTGCGGCCCGGCTCGCCGCCCCGTTGAGCATTCTCATCGCCTCGAGCATGACGCCCTCGGCCTCCGACGAGAGCTGGCCTCGCTTTCCGGCCGTGGCAAGGATCCCGTTGCCAATGGGCTTTGTCAGAATAAGCTGATCGCCGGCCCGCGCCCCGGCGTTGGTGAGAAGAAAGTTCGGGTGCGCGCGGCCAGTCACGGCCAGCCCGTACTTGAGCTCGGTGTCGACGATCGTGTGTCCACCGACAACGACCGCCCCAGCCTCGTGAACTTTCTCCTGCCCTCCCGCCAGGATTCCAGTGAGGACCTCCAACGGCAAGTCGGCCGTGGGAAACGCTACGATGTTAAGAGCGGTGAGGGGCTGGCCCCCCATCGCGTAGACGTCCGATAGGGCGTTCGCGGCGGCAATTTGCCCGAAGTCGAATGGGTCGTCGACGATCGGCGCGAAAAAGTCCACCGTCTGAACGAGCGCGATATCATCGGACAGGCGGAAGACCCCGGCGTCGTCGAACGTCTCTCTGCCGACGAGCAGTCGTGGATCAGCTTTCACAGGAAGCGCGGCCAGCGCGCGGGATAGGTCGCCCGGACCCATTTTGGACGCTCAACCCGCGCAACGCGCGAACTCAGTGAGTCTGAAGAGCTCTTCGCGCGTTTTCGAGGTGCCCATTCGCGGAACCGCCGGTTACTTCGAGCCGACGACGGCGATCGCGTCGATCTCGACCATGGCGCCACGAGGGAGTGCCGGAACCTGGACGGTGGAACGGGCTGGACGAGCATCGCCGAGCCATTTGCCGTACACCTCGTTCACCGTGGGGAAATGCGCTAGATCGTGCAGATAGACGTTTGTCTTGACGACATCGCCCCACGACGCTCCCGCGGCGCGAAGCACTTCCTGAAGATTCCGCATTACCTGTTCGGTCTGCTCGACAATTCCGCCCTCGACGATCTTGCCAGCAACGGGATCGAGCGGAATCTGTCCAGCGGTGAACAGAAAACCGTTGGCGACGATTCCCTGCGAATAGGGTCCGATCGCAGACGGCGCTTTATTGGTGGTGATCTTCTTGAGTGGCATTCAACCAGTTCTCCGTCGGGCACCTGAAACGGGCGGCTTCAGTGTGGAGCGCGAATGTTACACACTAGTGAGCATCGATGGCCAGACCGAAAAGGCGTTCGGCGTTGGCCGCGGTCGTCCGTCCAAGTGCGAGCGGATCGTCGTGTCGAGCCGCCGCGACCTTGGTCAGCGTGTGAGCGACCCACGCCGGTTCGTTGCGCTTGCCTCTAAACGGGGTAGGCGCGAGGTACGGGGAATCGGATTCCACGAGCAATTGATCCTGTGGCACCAGGCGGATTAGGTCGTCGTCCGTCCATTTCTTGAACGTCACGATCCCGCTGAATGATATGTACCACCCTTGGTCGAGCGCGAACTTCGCGAGGGAGTGAGAGCCCGTGTAGCAGTGTAGGACTCCGACGACGCCCGCTGCTCGCGCTTCCCGAATGGCCGACCGCGTATCGTCTTCCGCGTCTCTGGTGTGGACAACGACCGGCTTGCCTACTTCGCCGGCAAGGCCAATCTGGGCCGAGAAGGCCGAGCGCTGGGCTCCGCGAGGGGAATTGTCGTAGTGATAATCGAGTCCGCACTCGCCGACCGCGACGGCGGACCCTCTGATCAACTCCCGTAATTTCGCCAAGTCGCGCATGGCGTCAAAATTGGCCGCGTCGTGGGGATGGATTCCGGCGGTGGCAAAAACGAATCGGGGATGATCCGCAGCACATTGGGCGGCAGCGACCGCCGATGTGAGCGATTCCCCGATGCAGACGATGGCCCGCGCGCCCGCGACGCGGGCGCGCGAGATTACCGCGTCGCGATCGCCGGTGAACGCCGGGTCCGCGAGGTGGGCGTGGCTGTCGATGAAGATGGACGTGAGCCCGTCTTGCGGGGCCATTTGCGTTCGATCCAGAGGAGTACCGGCGCTGCCACGTAAATCGAGCTGAAGGTTCCGGTCACGATACCGAACGCCATCACCCAGGCGAATGGCCGGATTATTTCTCCCGCGAAGATGAGTAGCGCCAGCGTCGCCGCGAACGCCGTTGCGTGGGTCAATACTGATCGTGGCAGTGTCTCGTTAATCGAACGGTTCAAGGTCTCATAGAGAGTCTCCTTTCTGCCCTTCCTCAAGTTCTCTCTCACGCGATCGAAGATGATGATCGTGTCGTTGAGGGAATAGCCGAGCACGGTTAGAAGGCCGGCCACCACCGTCAGTGAGATCTCGAGATGCATCAGCTTGAGAAACGCGATGGTAGTGAACACATCGTGGGCCGTCGCAATCACCGCAGCGGTTGCGAACCGCCACTCGAAACGGATCGATAGGTAAATGAGTGTGATCAGGAACGAGAGCAGAATGGCGATGATGGCACCCCGGCGAAGCTCGCTCCCGACGCGCGGCCCCACTGCTTCAGTCCGAATGACCTTAAAATTGTTCTCGCCAAACTTCTGCTTTAGGACCTGCTCAATCCGCACCGCGACGTTCTCGGCGCCACTTGCCTGCGCCGCGACGGCGCCTGGATTCTGCGCGCGCACAGTGAACTCACGGTTGCTTCCAAACTGCTGGATCTCCGCGTCCCGAATTCCAGCCTGGTCGAGCGTCGCGCGAACCTCGCCGACGTCGGGCGGCCGGGTGAATTCGAGCTGCATCAGCGTGCCGCCCGTGAACTCGATGCTGTAGTTGGGTGGTTTTATCGCGAGAGAACCAAGACCGAGAACTATGAAGGCGATGGTGATGCCCGCCATCACCTTCCACCACCTGATGAAATCGTAGTTCGTGTCGTGAAGAATTCGAAGCATTAAATGCTCAGTGCAGTCTGGGCGTGGGTCGAGCGATTCAGCCACAGCATGTAGAACGTCCGCACGACGAAGATCGAGGTCACCATCGAAGCGGCGATGCCCGCGAGCAGCGTAACGGCGAAGCCACGCACCGGACCTGTCCCGTACTGATAAAGGACCGCTGCGGTCAGCGCCGTCGACACGTTCGAGTCGACGATCGCGCTCATGGCGTGACGGAACCCTTCGTCGATCGCCGTGCGAACGGTTTTGCCGTGATTAAGCTCTTCGCGAATTCGCTCGAAAATGAGCACGTTGGCGTCGACGGCGATACCGATGGAGAGGACGAATCCGGCCAAGCCGGGCAAGGTGAGCACCGCTCCGAAACCGGCGAGCGCGGCCAAAGTGTAGAGGATGTAGAGCACAAGTCCCGCGACCGCGAGCACACCAGAGAAGCGGTAGTACCCAAGCATAATGATGACAACGAGAGCGACGGCAATGATGCCGGCCGTTGTCGCCTTGTGGATCGAGTCCTGGCCCAGGCTCGCGCCGATCTGCCGAACGTCGATGACCTTGAGCGGAACGGGCAGCGAGCCCGCTCTCAAGACGAGGGCAAGATCCTGTGCTGCCTGGAGATCCTTGCCACCCATGGTGATCTGACCGTTCGCGCCAATGGCGCTCTGAATGACAGGCGGACGCCCCATCACGCGCTGGTCCAGAACGATCGCCATGAAATCCTTAATGTGGCGCGAGGTCTCGGTCCGGAAGCGGCGTGCCCCCTCGTTGTTCATCGTGAACTGCACGAGGTTCCCTTCCGTCGGTGATGTGTTCGGCCTAGCGTCGGTGAGAAACTCGCCGGTGATGATAGGCTTGGCGTCGAGAACGTATAGAGGCCTGTACACACGATTCCCGAGGGAGACCGTATCACTGCTCCAGCGAATCACCTTGGCGGGCGGAAGAGCCGCCGCCAGCTGTGGCGTGGCGAGGTACTGGGTAACGAGCCCCACATCACTTTGCGCGACGTAGTACTCGCCCGGCATCCCGCCCTGCTGAATCAGCTTCGAAAAGACACCTGGGCCCCCTGCCGTGCCGGCTGCGGCTTTGGTGCTGTCGGTCTTGGTACTGTCGGGTTTCTTCGATGTATCGGCGGAAAAAAGAGACTGCAGTCCAGCGTTGGCCGTGTCTTTCTTCGCACCGGCAGGCGTTACGGCCACATTTACTCTTGCATCCTTCAAAAGGGCGTCAATTCTCGGCAGCGCCTTTTCGAGCGCCTGTGTCTTGTCGGTGATCTGGAATTCCAGGTAGGCCGATTTCTGAACAACGTCCTCCGCGCGGCGTGGATCGTCGATGCCCGGCAGCTCGACGATGATCCGGTCGTTCCCCGCCTTCTGTATAACTGGCTCGGAGACGCCGAACTCGTCGATCCGGTTACGCACCACCTTGAGCGCGTTGTCGATCGCTTTGCTCTTATCCGGAACGGGACCTTTTGACTCGTCGACCTCGAGGGCCAGGTACATTCCGCCCTGGAGATCAAGACCGCGCTTCAATGGAACGCGGCGGACCGTGTCATAAACGAACTCGCCATTGCGCTTGACGCGTTCCACCACCGTGCGCGGAAAGAGCGCCCAAAGGGACGCCGCGCAGAGAGCGACAATGATGACAATGCGATACTTCAGGCTCATGCTGCCGGATCAGAGGAAAAGTGCACTTCGAAATTAGCCGTTAAGGTTACCGGGAACGTTAAGGAGAGTCAACGCGTGTCTGGCATCGCGCTCGTCATGCGCGAGCTGCTTCGCCAGTTGCTCCGAAGACGCGAATTTGCGTGTCTCGCGGAGCCTCTCCACGAAATCGATTCGAACGTACGCGTCATATAAATCGCTGCTTGTATCGAACAGGTGGGCTTCCAGCGAGGTCGCTGAATCTCCGAATGTCGGCCGGGGTCCGAGATTCATCATTCCGCCTACCGGACCGGCCGGCGTTTGGACCCGCACCGCATATACACCTTCCGGTGGAAGAAGCTTTCTTGGAGGCGGAGGCCCGAGATTCAAGGTTGGAAACCCAATCCTGCGGCCGCGCTGGGATCCCGGAATTACCCGGCCGCTCACGGAGTAGAGGCGCCCCAACGCCGCTCGAGCACGGTCGAGATCGCCGCCTGCAACTGCGCGGCGGATCGAGGTTGAAGACACTGAGTGTCCATCCGGAGTAGAAACCGGATCCACGACGTCCACGCGGAAGCCGTCACGTTCCCCAAGCGTACGAAGGACGTTGACGTTCCCCCCCCGCTGTTTGCCGAAGCCGTGATCGTAGCCGATCAAGAGCTCACGCAACCGGAAGCAGCGCCTCAGCACCAGCTCGACGAAATCCTCGGCTGAATACGCCGCCAGCGCCGCCGTAAACGGGACAACGGCCATATAGTCGATGCCCGTCTCGGCGAGCACCTCGAGCTTCTCATAATGGGTCGTGAGCACGAGAGGGGCGGCCGAAGGATTCACTATCTCGAGCGGGTGCGGCTCGAACGTGACGAGGACGCTTGGGATCTTGAGGTGCCGAGAGCGTGCTACAAGGCGCTCGATGACGTCGCGATGGCCGCGGTGAACACCGTCGAAAGTCCCGACGGTGATCACGGTGGCTGTCACGTAGGGCGGAAGCCCCGACTCGTCGGAGGCGCCGATCAGTCTAGGCATCGGGCACGACGCGAAGAGCCCTTACCCGCGAAGGATTGTCAGCAAGGCTCTGCAAGGTCGCCGCATCGCGTACATCGAACGCGCCGGCGCGCGTACGACGCAGCGATTCGAGGTGAGCGGCGGAAGAGGTGAGACGTCCCAAGTCCCGGGCGAGGGCGCGAATGTAGGTACCCCCGCTGCAAGTGATGACCGCCGACAGCGAATCCGCCGTGAGTTTCCCCAGTTCCCAAGTGTGAACGGTGACACTCACGGCCGCGAGCTCGAGCGGTTCACCGCGACGCGCAGCATCGTAAGCTCGGGTTCCATCGACGCTCTTTGCCGAATAGGCCGGTGGTACCTGGGAGACTGATCCCGTGAGAGATTTTACCGCCGACCTTATCTGGATCTCGCGCGGCGCGGACGCCGTCCGGATGACGGTACCGGTAGCATCATCAGTGTCCGTCTCTTCGCCGAATTTGATCGTCGCCTCATAAACCTTGGGCTCGGTATCGATGAAGGTGGCAAGTCGGGTAGCTCGACCTAGGAGCAGAATGAGCAAACCCGTGGCGAAGGGGTCGAGCGTGCCAAGGTGCCCAATGCTACGCTCGCCGTAAACGCGTCTCACGTGCTGGACAACGTCGTGCGACGTCATTCCCGCTGGTTTATCTACGAGCAACAATCCCTGTGTGGGTGTGGAATGCTCGTCGGAACTGTCAGTCGTCTTTGTGTCCACGGCCCGCCGCGGCATCCTGCCTCTTCACGTCAGCGAGGAGCGACTCGATGCGCGCAGCCCGAGCGATGGTGTCGTCTTCCTTGAATTGGATCTCGGGGGCGACTCGCAGCTGGAGCTGCCGCGCTACGCGTGAGCGAAGATGCGAAGCAACGCTGTCGAGTCCGTCGAAGGTCGCCTTCTTCTCGGTATCACTCCCGAGCACGCTCACGTAGACCCGGGCGTGCCGAAGGTCGGGGCTTACCTCGGCGCCGGTGACAGTGACGAAGCCAACTATGCGCGGATCCTTTGCCGATTCGGTGAGGAAGGTGGCTACCTCGACGCGGACCGCTTCGGCGACGCGGTCCGCTCGACGCGTGTTACGCAGAGGCGCCCGCCGCTGAAGTCAGTGTTCGAGCCACCTGCTCCTTCCGGTAGCACTCGAGCACGTCGCCCACCTTGATGTCGTTGAAGTTCTCGACGCCAATTCCGCACTCGAACCCTTCGCGCACTTCCTTGACGTCGTCCTTGAACCGCCGCAATGAGGCAATGGCTCCATCATAGATCTCGACGCCGTCGCGGATCACCCGAACGCGACCCTGACGGTTAATGACTCCGCTCCGAACCGAGCAGCCGGCAATGACGCCCATTCTCGGAACCTTGAATAGCTCCCGAACCTGTGCCTCGCCGAGGACTACTTCCTTCTCCTCGGGTCGAAGCATGCCTTCGAGCGCGGCACGAACGTCTTCGACGGCTTCGTAGATGATCTTGTACAGCTTTATCTCCACGCCTTCTCGCTCGGCCGCCGCACGGGCGTTGTTGTCAGGCCGCACGTGGAAGCCGACGATGATCGCGCCCGAGGCGCGCGCGAGGAGGATGTCGCTCTCCGTGATCGAACCGACTCCACGGTGGATGACGTCTACCGAAACCTCCTCGTGTGATAGCTGCCCAAGTGCGTCCGCGAGCGCTTCCGCGGGTCCGCCCTGATCCGCCTTGATCACGATGCGCAGCGTCCGTTTCTGGCCAGGGGCCGTCTGCGACATGAAGTCCTCGAGGGACACCACGCCTTTGGCGGTGCGGCGACTCTTCGCTTCGCGGTCGAGACGCTGGCGGCGCTGCGCGATCTCGCGCGACTCCATGGCGTCTTCCACGACCACGAACTGATCACCGGCCATCGGTACGCCCCCAATGCCGAGGATCTGAGCCGGTATGGCGGGCCCTGCGTCCTTGATGCTGCGGCCACGCTCGTCGAGCAACGCTCTCACGCGACCCGAGTACATGCCGCAGATGAAGTCCTCGCCAACGTGGAGGGTGCCGTTGTTGATGAGAATGGTCGCCACGGCGCCCTTCCCTGGATCGAGCTGTGCTTCAATCACCGCTCCCGTGGCGCTCCGGTTGGGATTCGCCTTGAGGTCGAGGATCTCAGCCTGCAGCAGAATCTGATCGAGCAGAACGTCGATGTTCGTTCCTTTTTTCGCCGACACCTCAGTCGAGAGGACGGTGCCGCCGAACTCCTCGAGCACGACACCATGCTGGAGGAGATCCTGCTTCACCTTCATCGCATTGGCGCCGGGAAGGTCGATCTTGTTGATCGCTACGATCATCGGCACGCCGGCGTTCTTGGCGTGCGAAATCGCTTCAATCGTCTGTGGCATCACCTGGTCGTCCGCGGCAACCACCAGCACGACGATGTCCGTCACCTGTGCTCCGCGCGCTCGCATGGCCGTAAATGCCTCGTGACCGGGCGTGTCGAGGAAGGTGATATGCTTACCGCCAGGGAGCGAAACGTGATAGGCGCCGATGTGCTGCGTGATGCCACCTGACTCGCCAGCTACGACGTTCGATTTGCGGATGTAATCGAGCAGCGAAGTCTTGCCGTGGTCGACGTGGCCCATGATCGTGACGACCGGCGGACGGGACACGAGCTGCTCCTGCGTGTCCTCCGCGACGGCGGCCGTTTTAAGATCGGCCGCGTATTCCTCCTCCTTCACCGCCTGAAACCCAAACTCGCCGGCGATCAGCTCGATCTGGTCGAAGTCGAGGCGCTGGTTGATGGTGACCATCAACCCGAGGTTCTTGAACGCGAAGCCGACGATCTGTACGGCGGGCGTCTTGAGGATTTGTGCGAGCTCACTCACGGTGATGAACTCGTTCACACGCACAGTCTTCTTCTCTCGCTCGACCTCCGCCTGACGTTGGGCGGCTAGCTCCTCACGATAGGTGCCGTCCTCGGCGCGGCGTGCTCCGCCACGACGAATTGGTCCACGCATTGACGCCATCGTCTTACCAATATTCGCCGATACCGCTTCCTGATCGACTCCCCGCTTTCCTTTCTTGCCGCGGCGGCCTCCGCGCTCCTCGCCGCGACCCCCACCGCCGCCACCGCCCCCACGATCCTCGCGGCGGGCCGGCGCCGCCGTACCCGCGCCGGGGGCGGCTGACGCTACCGGACGAGGAGGCGCGTAAGGTGCCCCCGTTGCGACCGGACGCGGACGCGGAGCGCCCGGGACGACCGGCTGCGGACGCTGACGGTCGCGGCTATCCCCGCGTTCGGGTGCGTGCTGCATCCCCTGCGGCGGCGCCGTCGGCGCCACCGGTCTTGCTGGAAGAGACGGAGCTCTTGGGCGCTCGATTGTCGGAGCATCGGCGGGCAAAGACGCGGCAATAGGCGTGGGTGGAACAGCCGGAGCACTTCCGGCGGCGGGCAACTTCACTTCCCCAGCAGCTGGCGTTTCAGTCAGTGCTTCCGCCACGGGCTCGACGGCCGCGCGACGGCGGCGCCTGCCGGGCCCGGCATCAGCTGCTGTGTCTAGCTCGGGCTTGGCTTCAGGTGCTGCGGCTGTTGGTGGCGCGCCGCGACGCCTGCGAGTCGCTGCCGGTGGAGCGGCAACCCTTGCGCGCTTCTCTCGCTCCCAGCGAGCCCGGATGCGCGCAACCTGGTCGTCACTCAATGGACTCAGATGGCTCCGCACCGGAACGTCCATCTGACGAAGGAGATTGATCACCTCGTCGCTCGAAACTCCGAACTCGCCTGCCAGATCATGTACTCGAAGCTTGCTCAACCCTCTTCCTCCCCTTCCTTTCGGCCGTCCGGCATCAGAGTCGGACTTAGTGCCCGAATTCCCTTTGCCAGACCTCTATCCACAATCCCAACCACCGTGGTGGTCTCCCGGCCCACGGCCGATCCCAACTCGGCGGCCGATGGTCCCGCAACCACCGTGATTCCGCGAGCGTGAAGCAGCGGAAGCACTTTCTCCAAACTGTTACGTGAAGCATCGGGTGCCGCAATAGCCAGATACAACTTGCCGCGCCTCGCTGCTTCCCGCACTTGCTGCACACCCACGATCGCCCCGCGTCCGCGTACACCCAAGCCGATAAGGCCGAGGAGTTTGCGCTCAAGAGCGGCGTCCACCTTTCGCTACTCCGTTTTCTTTCCTTCCGTCTCAGCTGTCACTTCGGGCGCAGCGGCGCTGCCCCCCTCTGATGCCATCTCGCTGATCGCCTCGGCGTCCGCCGCGGTCGTAGTAATTGCTTCTTCGGCCGGTTCGGCGGCTTCGTCCGTCGTGAGCTCGTTGATGATCGCCATTAGGCGATCAGCCTCTTCCGGAGCGATGCCCGGGAGACGCAGGAAATCTTCGCGCTCCAGATCGATGATGTCGTCCAAAGTCCGGTACCCCGCCTCCTCCAGGACCGCGACCGTTGCCGGCTGCATCCCCTCGATATCGGCGAGCCGCGGATTCACGCCGGACACCGGCTCGTCGGTCGGTAGCGGCGCAAAAATCGGCTGATCGGTACCACGCTCCATCCACTCGCGGCTCGAGTAGAGCTCGATCTTCCATTCGGTCAGTTCCGACGCGAGGCGGACATTCTGGCCGTTACGCCCGATCGCGAGCGAGAGCTGGTCCTCATCAACGATCGCCTGAATAGTCTTGGTCGCTGGATCGCTGAACACGCGGGCAACGCGGGCGGGCGCGAGCGCCAGCTTGGCGAAGCGCTCGGGATCCGCCGACCACGGCACGATATCTATTCGCTCGCCACCCAGCTCGTTGACGACCGCTTGAACCCGCGACCCCTTTAGACCGACGCACGCGCCCACGGGATCGACAGAGTCGTCGCGTGAGAACACGGCAATCTTGGTCCGGCTTCCGACTTCGCGCGCACTGGCGCGAATCTCCACCAGATTTTGCTGGATTTCAGGCACCTCCAGCTTGAAGAGCGCCTTCACAAAGAGCGCGTCTGCCCTGCTGAGAACGAGGCGTGGTCCTTTCGGAGTCTCCTCCACGCGCTTCAAGACGGCGCGAATCGGATCGCCCTGGTGGAAGTGCTCGCGGTGGTTCTGCTCGCGGTAGGGAATGATCGCCTCCGCTTCGCGGAACTTGTTGAGCATGATCACCAGCTTGCCGCGCTCGATCTGCTGCACCTCGCCGGAGAGAAGGTCTCCCACTCTGCTGGAGAACTCGTCACGGATCTTGGAGCGCTCGCCTTCGCGAACGCGCTGGATGATGCGCTGCTTGGCGGCTTGCACCGCGGTCCTTCCGAACTCGGCGAAATCGACGGGAATCTCCATCTGGTCGCCAACCTGGAACTCCGCGTCCTCGAAGCGGGCTTCCTCGAGAGAGATCTGGCTCGCGGGGTCGGTCACCTCCTCGACCACGGTCTTGAGGAGAACGATGCGAATCGCGCCCTTGTTCTCGTCGATGTCGACTTCGGCCTGCACCGTCGGCCCGTGCTTCTTAGCGAGGGCGGCGTTGATGCCATCCTCCAGAAGCCCGTGCAATTCGGCGCGATCGATCTGCTTCGAGTTGGTCAACTCGCGGATCGCCGTCAGAATTTCTACTGAAGCCGCCATGTCCTGAACCCCTACCTTTGCCAGTGGAACGCCAACCGCGCCTTCTCGACCGCGGCGAGCGGAAAGCGCCGCTCATCGCCGCGCTCGTTACGCACTATCACGACTTCCTGACCGGTATCTCCTTCGACACCGGCAATCTCAACTTCGTCCGTTCGCCGGCCGGCGGGGTCGCCCACCACTTTGCTGGTAACGACCGCTGTCCTGCCCACGAATCTCTTCCAATCCTTGGCGTGCCGGAGCGGACGCTCGAGCCCCGGCGACGAGACTTCAAGCACGTAACGCTTGCCGCCAAAATCTTCCGCATCCAGCCTCGCCTCGATCGCGCGCGATGCCACCGCGCAATCGTCGACAGTCACCTTTTCTCCATCCTCCCGCTCGACGCGAACGTCCAGAACGGGACGACCCTTGCTGCCCCCGACCTTAAACTCGAAAAGCTCTAGTCCGAGCGGCTTAATTTCCAACGCCACAAGAGTTTCCAGCGTTTCGTTCATCCAGGTTCGAGGTTTCTTCCAGAGACAAAAAAATGTGGGGGTATCCCCACATTCCGGTTGGCCGCCGAGTTGAACGCCCTATACAATGTAGAAAGGTGGCTGAGGCGAGTCAAGCTGAGCACCCGCCTACGACGACCTACGCCTGAGCCGCGATCACTCCTATCTGCCGCCCCGTATCGCCGGCGCGGTGCGAGAAGAAGCGATCGTTGTCGCACCGCGTGCACGAGGCGCTCACTGTGACCTTCTGCACGCCCGTTTCGGTGGCGTGCTCGGCGATCAGGGATCTCAGATCTACCTTCCCGGGCCGGGTCGCTGGCTGTCCGGTGAGCTGTTCGCGCACGTCGACGCTCACCTCGTAGCAGCGGCCACAGATCGCCGGGCCCAAGTGGATCGCCAACTCGTCCGGTGGCAGCCCGTAGCGGGCGAGTGCGGCGATGGCCTCGGTCGTTATGTGGGCGGCAGTTCCTCTCCAACCGGAGTGCAGGAGCGCCACGATGCCGGATGGGTGTGCGATGAAGACGGGGACGCAATCTGCCACTCCGATCGCGAGGGCGATCCCCTTCTCGGCGGCGATATGTCCGTCAGCTTCATCGCCGCGAAGCCAACCCTCCCAGCCGCCCGTGTGCACGAGGACGCGCGTCCCGTGGACCTGACGGATCGACGCCAGCCGCCGAGCGGTTTCGGACAGCTCGTGCTGGACGGCCGTCCACCGGGCCATGACTTCGTTCACGGGATCAGTGCCGGAGAGGCTAAAGGTGCCAGCGTCTCGAGTCGTGGTGAAGGCGCGAATGCCCCAACTTTCGAAGTCGGTGACTGCCTCCTTCGGTACTTCGCTCACGCTATTGGCGGCGATCGTCAACGCGGGTGATTGCGGCACCGAGCAGATTCAGACGCTCGTCGATGCGCTCGTAGCCGCGCTCGATCTGGCCGACGTTATTGATGAAGCTCGTGCCTTCGGCGCAGAGCGCCGCGAGCAGCATCGCCATTCCAGCACGAATATCAGGAGACTCGAGGAATGCGCCACGGAGCCGCGACGGGCCGTGCACGAGCGCCCGGTGCGGATCGCAGAGCACGATACGCGCGCCCATGGTGGAGAGCTTGTCGACGAAGAACATCCGCGACTCGAACATTTTCTCGTGCATGAGAATGAGCCCTTCACATTGGGTGGCCGTAACGATGGCGATGGACATCGTATCCGCCGGGAACGCCGGCCACGGCTGGTCCTCCAGCTTCGGCACGTGGCCGCCCATGTCACTCTGGATCTGCCGGGATTGGTTCGCCGGCACGATCAGGTCTGGTCCGTCCTCCGTACACTCTATGCCCAGACGCGAAAACCCCATCCGCGTCGAACGCAGGTGCTCGATCCCGGCGTTCTCGATTCTCAGCTCGGATCTCGTCACGGCGGCAAGCCCGATGAACGATCCGACCTCGATGTGATCTGGTCCGATAGTGTGGGTCGTTTCTCTGGTGCCGAGCGCGCGGCCGCCCCGAATGGTCATGGTATTTGTGCCTACACCCTCGATTTCGGCTCCCAGCGCGATCAGAAAATGAGCCAGGTCTTGGACGTGTGGCTCGCTGGCCGCGTTTCGTAGAACGGTGGTGCCGGTCGCAGCCGACGCGGCCACCAACGCGTTCTCAGTCGCGGTGACGCTCGGTTCATCGAGAAACACGTCCGCGCCACGGAATCCATTCACCCGCATCTCGATCATCTTGCCATGCGTGAACGTGGCGCCCAGCTGCTCGAGGGCGAGGAAGTGGGTGTCGAGTCTGCGCCGGCCGATCACGTCCCCGCCAGGTGGTGGCAGCGTCACGTGTCCGCAGCGCGCGAGAAGGGGCGCCGCGAGAAGGATCGACGCCCGGATCTTGGCGCAGAGCGTTGGATTGAGATCGGCCGGCCGCAGGCTCTTGGCGTGAACGGTAAGTGAGTTGCGGCCCACCCACTCCATCGAGGCACCGACCGAACGAATGAGCTCCACGAGTGTTTCGATGTCACGGATGCGCGGAACGTTTTCGAGATGAACCACGTTCTCGGAGAGGAGCGCCGCGGCCACGATCGGGAGGGCCGCGTTTTTGTTTCCGGAAGGTCGAATAGAGCCGCTGAGGGGTCTTCCGCCCTCGACGACGAACTGTACTGCTGGCATTTTGAATGACGGTCGGTGGTGAAGATCGTGTTGCGCAAATATATCGCACTGAGCACTCTTTGTACCGTGGTCTAAACCCTTTCGGTACATGGCCTCTCCCTTGCACACTTCACGCGCATGATCGGATGGATCGGTAGCGGCTCAGAGCTGCTGTTGCAGGCCGCTCGCGCCTTCCCGGATACGATCTACACGAAGCAGGTCGTGTCCGAGCCGGGGTTGTGGGAAAAAATCACGAGCACTGCAAGCGGCGTCATGACCATTACCGTGATCGTCCTGACGGTGGCGCTCGTGCCGGCCGCGTGGAATTTCAGAAAGAGTTACAAGAAGATCAGCGAGATGCTGGACAAGGTTTATGGAGACATCAACCCGCTGATGCGGCACGCGAGCGCGATTGCGGACAACGTCGACTACATCTCGACCGCGATCCGGGTCGACATTCAGCAGCTGAGCCAGACGGTGGCGTCAGTGAATCAACGGTTGCAGCAGGCAGCGGCCGCGGCCGAGGAAAGAATCAATCAGCTGAACGCGCTGCTCGAAGTTGTGCAGGAGGAGGCGGAGTCCGCCTTCGTAACGACTGCGTCGACGATTCGCGGCGTGCAAACGGGAATCAATCAAGCATTTGACGAGGAGGAGTGGAACGATGGGGACTACGACGAAGACAGAGCCGACGGCGGGGAGAAACCGCGACCGCGCGTCCGACCCAGAGATCGAGTTGGACGAGGATCGTGAGCAGCAGTACGACCTACTGACCGCTGCGCTCATCGGAGCAGCGGTGGGGGCCGGAATCACGCTGCTCCTTCGGCGAGGCCCGTCGGGCCGCCGTCCGGTCGGGCCACTGGTTCGCTACGCGGGACGGGGCGCGGCGCTGGCCGGTCTGGCGGGGCTAGAGGGAGCGAAGTGGGCGGGCGGCCGGGGCCTCGAAGGCGCGAGATGGGCGGGAGATCGCGCG
>JABXNS010000077.1_pt1 | contig 37807 bp, 28 predicted proteins | sample 7301101 | NCBI WGS metagenome assembly JABXNS01 (sample SAMN14449646, study PRJNA615230) | soil metagenome | isolation source: soil from bare, unvegetated metal-rich iron-sulfur acidic spring small-cell... | place: Canada: Paint Pots Mound, Kootenay National Park, BC | collected 2017-05-25 | reverse complement strand
AGATATTCCGGGTGTCCTTGTACGGCTTAAGGAACGAGACATAGCGGCCGTCGGGCGATATCTGCGCGCCCGAGATCTCCGGATTTCCGAAGAACAGCTCGCGATCGATGAGGGGCGGGAGCTTGCCATTCTGCCCCACGGCCACGAGGGGCGTAGCGAACATGACCGCAATCGCGAGCGACCAGCGAACGAGGGTGCGCGGGTTGGGAACGATGGAAGGTCTCATATAGTCTCTCGGAACTCCGGATTGTACCGCAGGGGGCGGCAGGTAAACGCCTGACTAAGCTAAGTCCGGGGGAAACGCGCCACCAGCGCCGCGCGCGCCTCTGGAAAGAGCTACCCAACGAGCTGCCATATCTCGCGCGTCGCCCAAAAGCCTTATCCACGCGCAACGCACCGTGCCGTGAAGGAATAAACGGAGCCGCGGTCAGGTCTGACATTGCACGGCTTATCGTCTGCGGAGACTTGATCGATGTTCAACGAACCCGGCCTTTCACACGCGCTGCTTCTCGCGCTGGTTGTGAGCGCCCTATACGCGCTCCGGAAGCGCCTTCCTGGTACACAGCTCGGCCGCAGCCAAGATCAGTTCGAATCGCCGCAGGCTCGCCGGCGCCGCCGTCAGCTGATCGCGCTCGAATGCACGGAACTCGCGCTTGCCGGCGTATTTTTTCTCGTTGGTGGCGCAAAGTTGATTGGCCGCCACGATATGGTAGAGTTGTTTCGGGCGCGTGAACATGATTGTAAACTAGAAGCGGGCAGGAACTCCGGATACAGCTCTTCGCCTCTCCAGGCTGTTCGGTACTACCGTCGATCTCTGGATGAACTTCAGATGGCTTGGGATGTCTACGAGGCCGCGCACTCGCCCGAGGCATAGACTACAAACAGAATCGAGCGCCCTCGGGCTCAAGGCGGCTGACCAATCTCCGTTCGGCCCGTCATTGCATGGGTTCGTAGATCCGGAGCACGGGATGGCCACGCACGCTTTCGAGGGGGAGGTAAACCAGGTGCGTTCGAGGATCGACTGACACCGTGTGGGCGTGAGCGGCACGCACTTCACCAATCGGCCGCAATGTCTGGCCGTCCAGCCAGTACGCGGAGAGCGCACCCGATTCCGCGGCAACGTACAACCGGCGCCACGACGGATCCCACGCCAGAACATCGGGGTCGTCCGGCACTTTGAGTGTCTGCAGAACTTTCATCGTGCCTAGATCAATCACCGCCAGCGTACCGTTCCCTTCGCTCGAGACGAATGCAAGGCGGCCGGGTTCGTCGAGCGTGAATCCGTGTGGTCCGTCGGACCCTGGCAGCTGATAGCGCTGCACAATCCGCTCTCCCGCGGGATCGATCGCGACCAGCTCGTTCCGAGTCTGCACCGCGACGACAATGCAGTGCGAGACCGAGTCGTAATGCGTGTTACCCGCCTCACCTCCGAGATCGATCGTCGAGCGCTTTCGGCGCGTCGTTGGATCGATCACGACATCGGTGCCACCCGACTCGTCCGAAACGAAGACCTTGTCCGCGCCTGTCGCGTAGGCAATTCCGTCCGGAAACCGGATGCCTCCGACGCGCGCTATGATCTTCAAGGTCCGGTCGTCAATGATCGCGATTTCATGGTTGCCGGCAGCCGAGACGTACACCTGGTGGTGCGAGGGAACGGCCCAAACCCCCGTGGCACGCGGCAGATCCGTAATCTCCGCGAGCACCCTTTCGTTTTTCGTGTCGAACACGACTGTTCGCCCGGCATTCATGTGGTTCACGTAGATGCGCCCCATCTCGGGGTCGACGCTTTGATAGTCGAACCGATTCGCCGGTCCCGGTAGTGAGATCTCGCTCAGAAGCTTGAGGCCGGCCACGGGCGCGGCTGTCACGGTAAGCCATGGCGCGCGCCAGGACGCGGGAGTCATCGATGTCGGGGTCGCGTAGCAAGTGGGCGAAGACTGCGACGTCGCTACGAGCGGAACGATCACCGACGTGATTGCGAACGCAGATAGGTAGCGCCTCATGGCCGAGCGTTGTTCGAGCGATCGATGTCCGGCAGCACATGCCTCGGATCCACCTCGGCGCGTGTGACTCGCCTTTTGTCCGGGACTCGGTAGACGAACCGTGACCCAAGGTTCCACATCTCTACGGGCAGTGTTACCGTGGTCCGCGATCCGTCGGCGAAAGTGAGCCCTAGCTCGGCCGGCATCACCATCGTCCCTCGATTGGATAGATGGACATCGGAGCCCCCGTCTGGTCTGTTCGTGATGGAATCGACCGCCTGATCGAGCCGCGCGGTTGAGTAAATCCAGCCGCGCCAGAACCAGTCGAGATCCATTCCCGATTGGTCGCGCATCATGCGAAAGAAGTCTGCAGGGGTCGGGTGTTTAAACGCCCAGGCTTTGATGTACTCGCGGAAGGCTGCGTCGAATCGATCCTTGCCAAGAACATCGTAACGGAGCACCTGCATCATTAGAGCAGGCTTCTGGTATCCGACCCAGAACAAATCGTGCACCTGCGTGGGGTTCGTGATGAGCGGCTGCTCTTGACCGGGCTTGGCGTGATCGGCGTAGAGGTGAAGCGGGTGCGCCTCGATCGAGTCGCCGTAAGGCGTCCCGTGAAAATATGCGGCCGCATTCGCGAGATCTATGAAAGTGTTGAAACCTTCGTCCATCCAGGGATAGAGCCGCTCGTTCGAGCCGACCGTCATCGGGAACCACTCGTGCCCGAACTCGTGGGCGATCACCCACTGCTGGTCTTCGCGGCTCGGACCGTTGGGCGTGAAGGTGAGCATCGGGTATTCCATCCCCTCGATGGGACCTTCGACTGTGGTGGCGTGGGACCATGGATAGCGGTACCACTGCTCGCTAAAGAACTTGATCGCCTCCCGGCCCATTCGATTCACCTCGCCCCATTTGTCCGCGGTCGGCCGATAGAGATCTTCGATCAGAATGCCGTCGTACCCGCTGGCATCCCACCGGAAGTTGGGCCCAGCGGCAAACGCGAAATCACGCACGTTGGTGGCGGTCAAATGCCAGGTTAGCGACGGCGCGGAATTGTCCACTGGCGCCTTTCCGGCGGCAGACGCTTGAGGTCGCGTCTTTTCAATGTTCCCCACTTCGTCCGCGGCGATGATCGCGACCGGCGTATCCGATCGTCTCGCTGCCGCGAGGCGGGTCCGCTGAGTTGGCGTGAGCACCTGCTCCGAATTTGCCAGTTCACCCGTGGCCGCGACGATGTATGACCGGGGAACAGTTAGAGAGACATCAAAGTTGCCGTATTCGAGATAGAACTCTCCCGCTCCGATGTATGGCTCGTGATTCCAGCTGTGGACGTCGTCGTAGACTGCCATCCGCGGATACCATTGGGCAATCTCGTAGAGGGGGCCGTCGTGCCCCATCCGCCCGCCACCCATCGGCGGGACGTTGAAGCGCCACAGGACGTCCAAATCGAGCGCCGCCCCGGGTGCGAGCGGGGTTGCGAGATCGACTCGCATCGTAGTTCCATAAGTCGTGTGCTTCGGCTCGACGCCCCCGATGCGGAGCGACTCGAGCGTCAACCCGCCGTTGAATCCCTGACACGAGAAGTCGAAGGTGGCACCCAAGAAGACGAGTGGGGGCTGGTTTAGCTGGTTGGTGATGCTGTTCGGAGCACAGAGATTCTGCTCGACAAAGAGCCAGAGATAAGGGAGGGGGTCGGGTGAGCGATTGATGTAGTGAATGATCTCGCGTCCGCGAAGTTCGTTTCGGGCGGGATCGAGCGTCGCGGTGATTTTGTAGTCGGCACGCTGTTGCCAATACTTTGGGCCTGGCCTCCCGCTCGCGCTCCGGACATCGTTTGGCGTCGGGAGTGGGAGGGGGCGAAAAGGCGAGCTGTCGGCGACTTGTTGGAGTGATGACTGCGAGTGCACGTTCTTTATTGGTGCAAACGAGAAGAGCAAAGCGACCAACCCCTGTCTCAACCGCATCGTCATGTCTCCTATTCATCATTAGCGCTGAACAAACTGCTGGTTAACCTGCGATGCTTGAATTGAGGCGGACTTGGTCCTGCTCGATGCAAATCCGCTCGACGACATCACCAACACGAAACGGATTCGCGCTGTCGTTCAGGGTGGCCGCCTGCTGGATCGCCGTTCCTTGGATCGGATGCTGGCCGACGCCAAGGAGCTTGCTGCGGCCCAAGGCAATTGACACTCGGCCCCGAGGCGCCGGCTCGAGCGTCAAGCTCGACTAAAAGATCGCCGGCGGGTCCTCGTCCGCGGACCGCCCATAGCTGTAGGGTACCGGCGTCTCGAGCAGCCTGAGGTACACTCCAAGTTGCGCGCGATGATGCGCCGAGTGCGTGATGAACACCGTGCGGATGATGTTCGAGCGCGGCGCCCTGAAGACGACACGATCGCCCAAGCGGAGCGTCCACGGCGATGTCGCGTGCTCCCACGACATTTGTTGCAAAATACTTCGGAGTTGCGTGCTCAACTCCTCGAACAACTTCACACGCTCAGCGCTATTCGCGAGCTTGCGCTCCGGTGGACGCTGGGCCAGGCCATCGTGTTCGTCTCGCGTTGCCATCAGGATTCCGAAACCAGGGAGCTGAGCGACATGCGTGGCAAGCTCCCCGAGTGTTCGCGACTTGGCGTGTGGGCGCCAGTCATCCTTTCCATTGGGAACGCGCTCAAGCATGCGTCGCGTGGTCGCGAGCTCCATCTCAAGGTCCGGGAAAAGTAGCGCGAGCGGAGTCTCCTGCTTGGTCGTCGATTTGGGACGGGCAGAAGCTTTGGTCTTGGAGCGACGGGAAGCTTTGGTCTTGCTGCGCGGGCGGGCGGAAGTCTTGGCCATGGTCTGTTCTTCGGATCAGAGGGTTGTCGAAATTTAAGCAAGTGACGCCGCTCCCACTTAGGCCGCGAGCTCATCACGAAACCGGCGCGTGGCGTTAGGACCGGCTACGTCCTGGGGCTCGGTTCAAGTTACGGGGCATCGAGCGGGCGCACCCCCAACTCGCCAGCGCGAGCGCCAGGCTGCACATTCTTGGTCACGGTCCCCGGACCTATCTCCACATGTGGTCGTCGCGCTTTTCTTTGCAGGGTGGACGAATGAAAGTACGCGTTCTCGTGGGCCTTATATCGGCAGTTCTCGCGCCTTTGATCCTCACGGCGTGCGGCGGTGGCGATTCGACCGGCACCAATGTCAGCGTTCCGGCAGTCGTCACCAAGGTCGGTAACGATCCAGCGTACGTTGTCGCCGGCGCCAGTTTTTCCGATTCAATTCGCGTGCGAGTGATCGACGCCTCTAACAACTCGGCGTCCGGAGTGAGCGTTGCGTTCACTGTTCTCGCGGGTGGCGGCAGTGTAAGTCCCGCGACGGTTGTGACGGACGCCAACGGCAGGGCGGCGGCCAAATTCATCACGGCAATAAAGCCGGGCGGGAATACGGCGACTGCGACGGTAGGCACTTTGACCCCGGTCGCGTTTTCGATCACGACGGTAACGGCTGGCACCATTGTCTGGCTGAGTACCCCGATGGATACGCTCCGCGGCATCTGGGGCACCTCCCCCACCGACGTTTGGGCAGTGGGATATCATGGGAAAATTCTCCATTACAACGGCACAGCGTGGTCCAGCGTTTCGAGCGGGACAACCGAGCCTTTGGTCAGCGTCTGGGGCACCTCCGCGTCCAACGTGTGGGCGGTGGGCGGCTACAACGGGACGATCATCCGCTATAACGGTACGACCTGGTCGAGCGCTCTCGAACGAGGACTACCAGGAATCTTCTTCGGCGTCTGGGGCGGATCCGCCTCTGACGTTTGGACGGTCGGGAGTATCGACTCGGTCCTCCATTACAACGGCACGACCTGGTCGAACTCTGCGCACGCAACCCCGACCATCTACGGGATCTGGGGTAACTCTGCGTCCGACGTCTGGGCGGTCGGGTACTCCTCGAGCGTTGGCGGTACGATTATCCATTACAACGGCACGACCTGGTCGAGCTTCCCGAGCGGGCCGACGTCGGGCTTGAGCGGCTTGAGCGGCATTTGGGGTAGCTCCGCATCGGACGTGTGGACCACGGGTGACGTTGGGACAATCCTCCATTACAACGGCACGAGCTGGTCGAGCGTCCAGAGCCCAACATCACAACCGCTTCCGAGCGTGTGGGGATCCTCGGCCTCTGACGTTTGGGCCGTCGGCTACGGCGGGGCGATCGTGCATTTCGACGGTACGGCCTGGTCGAACGTCCCGAGCGGAACAACGCAGACGCTATTCGCCGTCTGGGGTAGCTCCCCCTCTGACATTTGGGCAGTAGGCACCGGAGGCCTGCTCCACGGCTTGGCGGCTCGGTGAGCCGACGCGATTCCGAATCGTCTCGGCCGTCTTGTTCGTTGTCGCGCACTCCGCTACTTGTGCGCAGAAGCCTGCCGCTACACCGCCCGCCGAGCGCGAAGAAGGCTCAATTGCAGATCAGCCTCGGCAACTAGTCCCTCAGTTGCAGTTTACCTCGGCCGGATCAGATATCATGTTCCGATAATTATCCGGTGCCACACGCGTCCCGGCAGCCACGAAATACTTATTCCAGAAATCCCGAATCGCCGCGCCTCTCGCGCTGCTCACATCTGCTCCAGCCACCACGACACAGACTCCGCGAAGCTGCGGGATCCGCTGCGCCGCGGCCCGCTGCCTGATCCAGCTGTCTCCGGGAATCCCTTCTCGAGTGGTCATCCGCACCTCGGGGGTCTCGTTCATCATGTCTGACAGGAGCAGCAACGTCGTCGCGCGCTTTCTTGAAGCCTTTGCATAATCCGCTGCGCGCGTGAGAGTGCCGAATATGTCGGTAGTCTGAATTCCCTTGGCGCGCACTGAGTCGAACAGAATGGATGTCTGAATCCGGGCGATATCCCTAAAATCCTCGACACGCCGGCGCTCCGACGCGGTTAGCTGCCCTTGTTCCCGAGGAGACCGGATGCTGTCCGACCATTGTCTCGCTGGCTCCCGACCGCCCTGGTAGACCTCGATTAGCGTCAGATGATCGCCCGGTTGCAAGCGATCTATCAGGGCGTCCAGGAGCATCCTTGATTCCTCGAGATCATTCTTGGTCCTGCTTCCGGAAATATCGACTCCCACAATGTAGGAATGTCCCTGGTTCGCCGATTCGCCCCCCACCGCAGAGTCGCAACCAGTAGCGATGAGAGCAGGCGCAAGCACGACAAGTATTGCTTTCATGATTCTCTCACCGCTTGGATCTTTCCGTACCGGTCGGAATCGCATACGCGGCGACGCGAGTGAATTCGGCTTCCACCCGACTCAGGTCTTCAAGCAGTCGGTCCAATTCGGTAGGCCGGCGGAGCTCCTCATCTTCATTCACCTCGGGAAACAAAACTCTGCTCGGGTGCGCAAAAGCGATGACGTTAGCGGGATCGAGACCACGCACGCGAGCATTTTCCCCGCGGAACTGGAGGATCACGCTCTGAAGCCGATCCTGCTTTCCCTGCCACTCACGAAGTGGATGAGACTCCAGCAAGTGATTGATTCGACCCGCTTCGGCGGCGGCCGCGCTTATGGCCGTGCGCGCTCCGCGCGCGTGACCGAGTCCTTCACGCTCGAGTGACTGTAGCTTGGCGCGAAGTGGTTTGAGCGAAGGGTGCTCGCCCTGCCTGTCCGTCAGATCCTCCTTCTTGTACACAAACCCGAGCGTCATCGCCGCGAGAACGAGTCCCACGTTGAGCCACACGATCGCATCATTGATCCGCTGAACGGTTTGAGCATAAGCGGCGTCGTCCAAGTGCTGTTGCAGAGTGCGCGTAGCATCCTTTACGCGTTGGGTCGCCGCCGGCGCCTTGGCGAGATCACTGCCCGCGGCCTGCTGATCCGACAGCGCTTGCCTTACCGAGACGCTGTCCGAGCGCACGCGCGATTGCGCCGTCTCGGCGATTTGGGCGCGCGAGAAGTACATGAACGACAGGACCGCTCCGATCCCGAGCAAGCCGGCAACGAAAACGGTGGTGTGTTGTCTCCTGTGCGCCCTTATGCTCGTGGCCGCCATCGGTGATTCCGATTCGCTGAAGGCGACAATCGAGCGCGCCGACGAGCCGGTGGTCTTGCCGAGGAGGACGAGTATGACCACGGCAATAAGAGCGACCAGGAAAGCTTCGAAGTGAAGGAGGATGTCCTGGAACAACACCAACGGCCCAGCGAACCAGGTGTGGCTTTCTGCGGCTTCCCCAAGCGTCGAGGCTAGCTGGACCAACGTCGAATCCATCGGCAGCAACAGCCGGAATACGGGAAAGTTCGCCGTGAATTCTGCGATGGTCAGGATACCGGCAAAGATCCAGAAGCCTGCCGAGCTCTTGAAAATGCGATCGTACCCGACTCTAGAGGGGTCGGACTCCTTGAATTGCTGGAAGCCGTCGATCTGTGAGCGGGTGGCCTTGCGTTCGGCGGCGGTGGCATCGAGGGCATTTACTTCGGCCCGGGCTTCGCCAATCAACCGGTTGAGAGTCGCGGTCGCCGCCTGGATCTGGTCCTGCATCTTTGTCCGAACGCGCTTCCGCCATTGCCGGAACAGCTCGAGGGATTTCATCGCTAGCACCTGCTCGGGCTCGAAGACGCCGGCCCGCTCGACGTCGTGGCGTGGCAGTCCCTTTTCCGCCCATTCAGCGGCCAGCAGCTTTGCTTCCTGCTCCAGCTGGTAAAGCTCGCGATTGAACCAATAGTCGGTCTTTCTCGTAATCGCGTGAACGCCGTTTTCGCTATCGTCGTCGATCCCATCGGGATGGGGTTTCGCCCAAAACGGATTTGGGAGAGACATGTATCTGTCCCAAAAGCGCGCTAATCCGCCGGCCCATCGCGGGCGGGGATGCCGCTGGTAGTCGCCGTTCAAGGGGGGTGGCGAGGAATCGCGGGTTCCATTGCGACCAAACCGACCTCCTTTGACGAGATCGGTAAGAGGTGGGGGGCTGAAAATATTGGCCATGGATCGTGTGCGACTAGGGGCTAACGATTCGGACAACCACAGCAGAGCTTCTGCATAGAGCTGGCCGCCGAGTATACCCCCGGGTTGCCAAGGTTACCTAATGAGCCGCCTTGGGTAGGGTTCAGTCCCTCATTACCGGGTTAACCCGGGTTTTGCGGGTGACAACCAGTGAATTCGGGTGCAGTTTCTCTACGTCCGTTGGGTCGTGCTAGTTTCTTACGGCATGCGGTAAACGGCAACGACCTGTCGCAAGCGGCTGGACACTTTCTCCAGTCGATTTCACAGTCACGGAGACCAGGTAAAATGGCAACGCCTCTTCTTGCTAGGCGATCGATAGCTACCCGAACGGCCGCAATCGGTGGTCGCATCTCTTTTGTCGCGCTAGTTATTGTTTTCAGCGCATCGTGTAAACGCACGCCTGCGGCGAATGCATGCCTCCAGTTCTCGTCAGACCTAATGCCCGCTCTCGCAGGCGGATTGAATAAGACGGATTTCAGGATTGCGAATGCCTGGGCGGTCAAGTCGGATCAAATGATTGACTCGAGTGGGGTCAAATTCCCCGCCTACTTCCTGTCGGCCGACATTATCGCACCTAACGGCGAATCCGTCGTTGGCACGTGGCTCACCACGGAGGTTACCAAGCCCGGGCTCATGTACTCGGTCTCGCCTCAAGCCAAGAAATACTCCACCTATGCTCCTGCGGGGGACCGTTCGACTGCCGGGATCACCATGAACACGCCGGGCGCCAAGGAGTCAATCAGTTGCGTGCTGAATGGTCGCGCAAAGTCGCCGACTCCCGCGTGATTACAACATTGATGCACGCCAAGGAGAAGAGATTGAACGCCAGGACCACGAGTGCCGCTTCCTGGTTCCGGTAGAACATGAACACCTCGGTGAAAAGGATCGAAAGGAACACGGCCCGGTGAAAGAGGTGCAACGCCGTCACCCTCGAGCGGCTAAGCGCGAGCACGGCGATGACAACGAAAACGGATGGTATGAGCGTCGAGGCGAGGAGTAGCCAGTCCGAAGTTGGAAGGAGGCCGATGATCCCGCTCCGCTGGCCAGAGGCTTCCGCTACGATTCCCGCCGACAAGTGTCCCGCGACAATCAGCGCAACCGTTCCTGAGTTGATCACGAGCTGCAGCACGAAAAGCGTGACGAGCCCGCCGAATCGATTCGCTCGAGCTAGCACCGCCTCGTAGCCCGCGACGACGTACCGCCGAATGAGGCGCGACAATCCATGGGGCCGCGGCTGTACCCTCGCGTGCTCAATGAGTGCCGCCAATCCCAATGTCAAGTCGTCCTTCTCGGCGATGGCCCCCAGATACCGGAGCGCTCTCTCACGTTCCTCTGGCGGGAGACCGTTGATGACGGCCTCCTCCAGATCGTGGATGGCATTGACGAGGTATTCTTCCCCACTGATCCCGCGGCGCATCTGAAGATCCCGAAAGCTGAGATAGATAAGGACGAACGTGATGTAGATGAGCGCGATCGACGGCTGAAAGAAATAGTCGTTATCGCGCGTAATGAACTTGCCAATCTCGTCAATGAAGAATCCGAATCCGATTCCGCCGAGGAGTGCGGCCCACAATCGGGCGCGGTTGCCAAGGAACGAAAGGCAGAGGAGCAGCGCCACAGCCATCAACAGCCCGCCATAGAGCAGGTGGGCAATGTGAAATCTCGCCCCGCCCAGGCTTGGATAGCCGGTAATTCGGAGAATGAACCGGATCGCCAAGACGGCTGACACGCCGCCGACGACGAAGAGATCCAGATACCGCCCTGCAGCAAGATCGCGGGGAAAAACGGAGTGGGGTGACCTCCGATCGATCATAGTTTATCGAGCCACATCTGTACTAAAATGAGCAGTAGCCCCAGGAGGTGCTTCTTTTTCACGGTACCGTTTTTCAGGTTGCCTTAAGGTATGCTATTACGGTCTCCGTCCCATAGTCATCGTGTATTGCGGACGAGACGGATTGTGTGGCATTTGAGTCTCTGAGTGTCGTTTCGAGTAGCCGTTAGTGAAACAGTCGGGCCGCCGGGATTTGAAACCGGGGACCTCCTGCTCCCAAAGCGGGCATACTCACTCACCACTTAAGACAAATTGCCGGCTTATCATAGCGAATCGAGCGTCGGACCCGATCGCGTACGGCAACTTGACAGGTTCTCAAAAGCCCGAAACGGCATCATAACAGACACAGAAACAGACACACGGTGAGCCGCGGCGATTCGCCTTCACGCGGGTCACCGCTGGTGCGAGCAAAACTTAGAGGACCAGGAGGATCCGCGTTTCCGCACAACTCAAGGGTGTCCCGGTGGGCTCTCGCTGAGCTGTTGCTCCATCAGTAATGAATCACCGTGAACCCTTCCTCCGGTGACGGGCCCGCTCGGCTACCGAGCCATTATCCCAAGGTTGAGGTCGTAATTCTTTAGATCCACCGTAGGAGCGACCGCCCGGACGGTCCCATCCGGAGCTAGTTCGAGTTGGAGACCTTTGAAGAGGAGAGGCCCCTGATGTGCACTCTGTGCAAGCGACGCCTCGCAAGAGTAGGCGATACTCAGCGAATAATCCCCGGATTTGAACACCTTAGCCTTGGTGTCAACCCCTGATTTGTCGCGCAACGTGAATTGTAGGCTGTCTGCTAGAATGAGAGAACTGACTACTAGGTACAGGTGTCCTGCTGGTGCGTGTAACCGACTCAATATATCCGAGTTTGCGGCAGCATCACGTGAAATCGCAGCGGCGGGATCAACAATGTATCGACGGCGATAGTTCTTTAGAGAGAAAAGCGTGTTGTTGTTAAGGTAGGCTTCGAGTCCCGCCGTCACGGCAAGAGGGACGTCAGCGTCAGCCGTGACTTTAAAATCAGCGTTAGAAAGAATAGAGGAGCCATCGATTGGGTCGGTTTGCTTGATATCAGTTGCTGCCAAGCTAATTGCTCGAACTTGAGCCCCTTTGAGCGTCTGAGTGTTGAGGTCGATGATCCCACCTAGGGCGAACTGTGGACCGTTCAGAACACCGAACGATGATTCATACTTCTCAAGATTGCGACAATCGGCATATGCGCTTCGGTTCTTGGGGCAGCCCAGAAGCAGCATTGCGGCTAGGACTGCTGGTCCCACTCTTAAAGCTCGACGTCCTGTGCGTGTGCGACCTAGCATAGAGCCTCCTTATTCGAAGCGGGGATTGACAAGGCGGGAGCCGCGATATTCCGCGAAAATCCCATCGTCGCTTTCGCGGACGTTTGTGTGAGCAGCCCACGGTCAGCTCATCGCGGATCTTCGTCAATGTCGATTTCATTGCATCTGAGGGTCATTTTCCTATCAGTGATTGATCATATGTTGCGAGCCCACTGTTGCGCTGTGGGGGAGCCAGGAAAGCAACTATCGAAAAACTCTTGCGCCGGCCTCTTACGAAGATCCTGCTCAGCATGTCGCGCATTGAGAACATCTTGCGCACTTCCGTGAACATTTTGCGCATGCGAATGGACACAACAACGAACAGCACATGCGTCTGCTCCATTCTGGAAGCGCCTGGGACGCCGTGCGACCGAAGCCTTCGTCATACGATCTCTCGAATGGTTACTTCAGTCTTCCCATTGGAGCGATGGGCGCCTTGCTACGAGACAATAACTCTGCCCATTCTAAGAACGCTTGGTCTTCCGAGTCATCCGTTAGTTCCTCTGAGTAATGCACGAAGAAGGCGCTATTCCGCCAAAGGACAAAGTGTGACTCGCAGCCCGTTTCTTTCCAAACCGACGGTACTAGCGAGAGTGTTGGGCCGTTCATTATTACGCGCCAACTCTTGCCAGCCCGCGGATCAAGATTCAAAGACACGAGGTCTCCGCACCCGCAAGGGCACAGAAATTCGAGCCAGCGAGGCCGTCCCCGGACTATCACGGCTATTTTTTTTGGGTCTCGTAGCAGGTGTGAGGCATCCGCACGCGTTCTCACCGTTACAAAGGGGCCGTAGGTCATTGTTATCATCTACGCAGAAATCCGTCCTGCCGCAATATCATCCTTCAGGTGTTGTAGAATTTGAACTGCGCAAGAATAGCCGAGAGCGCGTCGGCCTAGCGCCGCCGTCCCAGTGTACGATGCGAATCGAATCAGATAGGCTGCAACAGCTAACGCATAGGACGACATATCACGTTCATCAGGCCGCCCAAGCAGACGAAGAGCTGCTACACTCTCCCACAGCCATGAAAGTGCCAGAGGAGCCGAACCGCTGGGTGGGAGAGGCAAAGGATACGTATACAATTCCTCGAGAGACCGATCCGCGATCGGATGCGAATTAACCCACGCAAGGCCAATCTCTAAGCAAGCGGGGTCAGCAACCGCGGGACCGTATCGCGCCTTCGCGAAATCAATTAGGAGAACCTCGCTGGATTTCTCGGCGACGTAGACATTCCCTGGATGAAGATCTCCATGAATGCGACATCGCATGTGGTAAATGGGAGGCAGAGATGCGAGCAAAAGCTCTAGTTGGCTCGAGTCCAGACTGCATTTGTAGAGACGGCCAGCTTCCGCTGCAGCTTGATCGAGCTCCGGTGAACTCCTGAACGCTTTTAGATCTCGAAACGGTGTCACAAGATCTTCTCGCTTCCAATCAAAACAGGATCTACAAGCTTTGAGCGCAACGTCGAGAAGAGTGTGCATGACATCAATCGGGTTTTTGTGCTTGGCAAGTGCCGCGCGCAACGGAACCGCTCGCGATACGAAATCCTGCACAAGAACTGCCTTATCGGATCCTTCTATGTAGCGGCGGCCGTCGATGTTTGGGCGGTGAGTAAACGGAATATGATCCGCAATAAACTGCTCAAAACTCTCTCGCTCCTGCGCAATCTTTAGGCGGTCGTGAATTTTGACAATATAGGGAAGAGATCGAGCGATCGCTGGAGTCGCGGCAATAGGCGTCACGTGCAGAACGACTGCTCCACTGTGGCCGGGCGGAATGGCGCGTATTTGAACTTTCTCAAGGTCCCAGAATGCCCGAGCCAGCAGAAGTTCTACATCTGGGGGCACGGGATACTTCGGCGAATCGAATAACACACGACCGGCGCCGCCGCCTGGGTCGAATCGAGCAATGGCCTCGGCAAGATCAGCGTCGCTTCCTCCGCTAGCGAGATTCCGGCCAAAAGACCATCTGCTCGCGACCGTTAGCAACAGATTGAAATCCGCGCGATTGTTCCCCCTGAGGCAGACACGCAGGCCGTGGTCCAAAGCCACACCCGTAGCGCGTCTAACCTGGGCCAGAAAAAGCCCCACGTCACCATTGTAGACGATAACTAGGGCGCGAGCCGCCGGGGCCACGGTGCGCAGCTGCGCCTCGGTCACAACTTCACATGTGAGCCTTCGCTCGACCGCTGCCTGTACGAAAGTCGCCGGCGGGCCTTGCACTAACCATAAGACCTTCCTGCGATTACTCGATTTCACAGAACCCGACCGGGCATAGGCCAGGCATCACCTTTTTCGAAAGCTCCCGATGATGAACAAACCACACACTGGGGATTCTGTCGTCCCTCCACAGCCCGTACTGTGCCCGCTTCAAACCTGATGATTTGATGGCGAGTTTTCACTGGGATCCCAACGAACGCCGAGAGGAACATAGTGACAGCGAGGGACGAGACTGTCGAATTAATTGAGATGACTGCGGGTTCAGGGACGGTCGCGCCCGAGATGTAGGGATCTCGGGTTCGCTGTGCGTCCGTCAGCAAATCTCTTCGGACCTCCTCTGAATCAAGGATCTGGCCACAAACGAGACACGGTAACGAAGGCGCTAGCATTTGGACGCGTCCCGTTATGTGAGAGACCTTGCCGCGTTTCGATACGATTCGCACACCTAGATCAAACCCTGGCACGAGGAATTGATACGCTAGTTGAGTCAACACGGCTCTACTGCCTTGCGAATCGGTGCAGCAGAAAAAAACATCAACATCCAAAAGTCTGCGTAGAACGCGCGATAGGTTCACGGATTCGGCCAAAACTTCGACTTGGACCCTAGGATTGATGCGAGACGCGAGTTCGCGGGCGACTTGCACCTTCGCGCGACCCACATCTGAGGGTGTACTACCGACAACCCGATTCAAGTTGGACGGATCCACTTCATCAGGGTCGATGAGAAGCAACTCTCCGATACCGAGGTGCGCTAACTGTTGGAGCACAACAGACCCAGTACCTCCGAGGCCGATTATCCCGACGCGTGTCCGGCTTAGAACACCTTGTCCTCTAGCGCCGAACGCTCGGGTCTGACGGTCGAAGGACGCCTTAGAATGCAACTCCGGTGCAGATGAATCTGGGAAACCTCGGACACTAGCTCCCACGTCAACCGGGTGGAGTCTTCCGACTTCAACACCGTTCATCCACAGCAAACTATCGTACGCTTCCGTGCCAACGATTAGGCGCCCGTGCGGAACGTCGGGTACGCGGCGTCCTATGACGGGTAACAACAGTTCCTCACCTCTAACGTCGGCAACGGAAGCTTGGATCGGTCCGCCCATTGGATGAGAATGAGCCAAGATCACTGAAAGCTTTCTCGCGCGCGCTCTCTTCAGTTGGAGAGCGACGAACTCAGGACGGATGACAAGCGAGCTCGGCGTTTGCTCGATATATGCGTCTGGTGGAATCAGGTAGGTCTCTTGAGCAAGTAGTCTCCAAGCGTCACTGGGAGTCTTGGTGGCGGAGGCGAGCACAATTGCTCCTGCTTCTCTGGGCGCAGCACGAAGCAGATTCTTTCTAAGTTCTATCCCAGATCCGGCCGAGAATACAAGTTGGTTCATCGCTATTCCGCATGTCGCAAGCGATCGGCAATGATCCGAGCGTACGTCGTCAAGTTGTCTCGGTTTGGATCCCATGGCGTCGCGTGCCAGGAAAACCAAAGTTTAGGCTCGGTATCGAACGGAGCAATTTGAACTTGCGCGTTTTTCGGCGTGGGGCCACCTGCGAGACGCAGACTGTCTTCCGTCCAGAAACAGTCCGGTTGCGCTATCGGGTAACCGACTGGCAATACAAAGTAAATGCCTATCTTGGAGTGATTCCACCCAGGTGGAAGCGGGAAGTTAGGAATGTTAATACCGAGCGAACCGTCGCCGAACGCTTTCGCCTGCGCTTTCGGATAGGTCTTTCTAAGATCTTCTAGTTGGTCGTCGACGAGAGTCATTCATTCGAACCGAACGTGGCCGGAGGAACTGCATAGAACTTTTCGACCCCGGGGAGCGACAAATCCACCGATTGATCGTTTGCGATAGCTTCATCTGGTTTGTCCTCTCCGTGCGCCTCTAGAAAAAGCTGGAAGGCCGGGTTCACTCCGGCAATTTCTTTGATTTTTGCACCACTGATGACTTTATCAGGGCTTTCAAACTTTTTGTCATCGACAAAAAACGTGTAACCGGCAGCGTGCTGCTTCGGCATAGGTCCTCCAGAACCATCGATATCGAGTTGCGAATCGTAACCTCTGACAGCTCAAAGTTAGCACCTACTTGATAGGGGGGCACCAAGCACGGGTGCGGTGCGCGGAGCGACCCGAACCGAGCGCCGATCCGTATTTATCGGGACGACGAGCGTCACCCACGCTAACTGAGCAATGACGTGGCCAACAAGCCATCCTCGCGTTCATCCAAATGAACGATAGAAGTTGCCAGGTCCCGGAAATGGGCGACGTGATCGGTCAAGCTTCCGCTCGACCGGCGGTTGGGTTAGTCCCTTCTTCCCCTCTCCAAAAACATTACATGAGGAATGAATTTCTTGGGACTCCTCCCCGAAGAGTGAACTTCGTGATGGCGAAGGCGTGTCCCTTGTTTGTTTACGAGGTCGCCGCCGGTCGAAAGGAAATGCCGGATCAACGCGCGCTCAGTCGTAACAAGAGTCCTGTCTAGTTGTTGCCCGGGCTTGGTTAGAATCTTTCCCGGAATTACTACACGACATCCTCCTCTAGCATTTCGCAAGTGCTGCATTAATCGCAGGTTGTTAAGCTGGTTCTTAACGCGCCCCCGATGCCAACCGCCTTGCCAACGTATAGGGCCTCAAATTCCTTTCCCCATCGGCGGCCCAGTATGTAGAGACCAGGTACCTGTGGCAGTTTCTTGAGATCAACGGTGTAGATCAGATTCTGTTTGGTCCCGTCTCGCAGGGGAATCGGACTTCGCCATTCGATGAAAAGTTTCACTCGGCCACTGGACCACGATCGAATAGATCGGTAAGGTAGCGGTCTGTCGGTATGTCGGTATGTCGGTATGTCGGTATGTCGGTATGTCGGTATGTCGGTATGTCGGTATGTCGGTGACCCTGCACCGGCGGTGGTGCCAGTGGGTTGCTCATTTGCCGCCTCGATAGCGTATCCTTCTTGGGATGCCTACCGAGGCCGACCCTCCCCGCACGCTTTCCAAATCCGACTTCGCCCTCTCCCGCACCTGCGACGCCAAGCTCTATTTCCGCGAGAACCGCTATCCGGACAACGGCGAATCGGATCCGTACCTCTGGCTTCTCCGCGAGGGCAGCTACATGGTGGAGGCGCTTGCCACAGCAAAACACGAGGGCGGGATCCTACTGGATTATGGCCGTAATCCCGTCGAGGACTTCGCGAGGACGCACGAGTACCTTTCGCGAGACGACGTCACTCTGTTTCAGGCCACGCTGTTGTGGAAACGCCGGCTCGCGCGCGTGGACATTCTGGAGAAAAAGGGAAACGTCGTTCGCCTGATCGAGGTCAAAGCCAAATCAATCGATGGTGCCGAGCACTTTGCGAACCTCAAGAACGGAGGGCTGGGAGCGCTCCGTAGCACGAGAAAGCCGTACGGCGTCCTGACCGATTGGTGCCCTAAGGTTGAGGACGTCGCCTATCAGATTCTAGTGCTCGAGCGTGTTCTTCCCGGCGTGACCGTGAAGCCATTCCTCGTTCTTGTCGACAAGAGCAAGCGTTCGACACTCGACAATCTTCCTCGCTTGTTCGAGCTTGCGCGGCGTGAGGGACATGATGGCAGAGAACAGATTCACACCGCCCGATTCATCGGCGACGCCGAGCAGCTCGCCGCGCTCGATCTGCTCACGGAAGTCGATGTCTCGGCGGAAGTCGCGCTTGTGCGCAATGAGGTTGATGAGGCAGCGGCGCGCTACGAGATGATTCTCGACGCAGCATTCGATTCCACCCTCGCTGTGCGTGGCGCGAAGTGCCAGGACTGCGAGTTCAAGCTGGACGAAGGTGACGCGATGAGCGGATTTGCGTACTGCTGGGGAGACCTCGCCCGCGTAGTACCTCACGTACTGGAGCTCCAGAGCATCGGTACCGTGAAGGAAGCGAACGGAACGCCGCTGGTCGAGTCGCTTTTCAAATCGGGGAAGGCCTCGCTTTTCGACATACCGGAAGGGCTCCTGGTGAAGAGGGACGGAACCATCGGACCACAGGCGGAGCGACAGCTTAGACAGATTCGCCACACGCGAAGCGGCGAGACTTGGCTTGGCCCTGACCTTCGCACCAAGATCGAACGGCTGAGGTACCCGCTTCACTTCATCGACTTCGAGGTCAGTCGCCTGGCGCTTCCGTACCACGCGCGCATGCGACCGTATGGGCAGGTCGTTTTCCAGTGGAGCTGTCATACCATGGCTTCGCCAGAGGCCCGGCCATCCCATACCGAGTGGCTCAACACAGCGGATGTCTGGCCGAACAAGTCATTCGTGCTGGCACTGCGCGAGGCGATCGGCGACACAGCAACGGTGCTCTCATGGTCGCCGTTCGAGGGTGGGCGGCTAAAGGAGATCGACAGGGAGCTCGTAAATTTCGACGCGAGCAATCCGGAACTGGGCGCGTGGATCGCAAACGTGGTGAACGATCGAATCGTCGACATTCACGACTGGGCGAAGAACGACTTCTTTCATTCCGGGATGCGCGGCCGTACGTCGATCAAGATCGTGCTGGACGCGCTCTGGAAGAGTGACGCCGCGATGCGTGACCAATTCGTTGCATGGACCGGGCTCGAGGTGACAGCGTCGAGAGATCCTTACCACGCTCTCCCGCCGCTTGAGATCAATGGAGTGCCGCAGGATGTGCGCGAAGGAACCGGCGCGATTCGCGCTTACGAGGCAATGATGTATGGGGTGGAGAAGAACGACGAGGCGGCAAAGAGCGCATGGCGAAAGCTGCTCCTGCAGTACTGCGAGCTCGACACGCTGAGCATGGTCCTCATTTTCGAGTATTGGAGGCGCGCGACGGGAGTTGCCGCTCGCCCGCGCGACCCTTCGAGCCGGATTGTCGAACGCCGCGACCAATGAAACTGGCCAGTACGTTGTGCCGTTGTCGGGAAATGGCCACACTTATGTAAGGTCGGAATCACATGGAACGAGCCAGTGCCGACATCAACTAAGTACGCCGTCCAGTATTCATTAGTACCGCGAGATCCAACGGCCGATGTCGGCATACTCTTCGCCGCCGCCCTGGATCAATGGCACGAAAAGAAGCGGCTCTCCATCGAGCCACTTTCATGGGGAACGCCCGCCAGTGGACAGTTCCAAGATGGCACGCTCTTCAGGTGGGCACCCTTCTCTGATCAAGACGAAGCGATAGCCGACTACGTTCTCCTCCCGATCGAGAGAATCCAGAGCTCTCCTGGGTTACACGCTTTTCATATTTGGCGCGTCGTGAGCAGTCAATCACATCTCCATACGCTGGCCCGGTGCGCTTCTTTCTCACCGCCGAAGTTTCCGTGGAGGGACCACCGGAGCTGGCGCGTCACAAATTTACATCGCGTCCGTCTTTGATCCCGATGTTGAACGACATTTTCGCAATCAGCGACGGAGATCTTGAATTTCGAACGGTCGAGCGCCGAGTGCCGGCCAACGGCGTTGGCGACTTTGTTCAATACACGCTCGAAGACTCCAAGCGAAGGTTTCCAATCATCGTTCTTAGTGAGCACCGTGAGAGAGGTTTTTTGGTTCCCCCAGCCAGTCTTGCGGCACAATACTTTGCTGTTGCGCATGTCTACACGCTCGGTTGGCGCGAGGCATTGACACTATCGTCTGAGGTCGGCGACGTCAGAAGCGTTTATAACGGAGCCATGCGCATTTACTTTCCAGGTTTTAGCAGAAGCAGGTCTGCTAGCTCACACCCGCTCGTCCCCGCCCACCGTTTCGGGGATGAGAGATTTCGAATGCGGCTTGCTGCAGCCATCGCTGAGGAGACAGTACGCCATTTTGCGGAGGTTGAGCTTCCAACTCACGCCCTCTCCGAACGTCGCGTTCTAGCCTACGACGCGGCTCGCGCCCGGATGGCCCAACAACTGAAAGCCTCCGTACCGCCCTCAGAACTGCGTAGTTACCAAGAACTCGTCGACGCATACGAGGGCGAGACCGAAGAGGTCAGGAGCAGGCTGGATGCGGCAAACGCTACGATAGCTCTGCTGCAGCAAAAAAATGCCGCGCTCCGTCACGCCTTAAGCCAAGTAAAAGGCGGGGTCGCAAAGGAGGACTCGGCCGTTCAGGCTTTGCTCGCCGAGGAGCCACCTACGACTCCACTCGAAGCTGTCGAGCGCGCAGCCGCGTCGACATCCGATACTCTCAACATATTGCCTTCGGCTTACGAGACGGCGGCAGAGTCTGGCTATACACAGCCTGAGCTAATTCTGGACTACTTGCTCGCGCTAGGAGAAATGGCGGCCAAGAAACACGATGGCTCGCTCGGTACTACTCTGAGAGATGCCCTTCGCACTCGAGGGATTGATTATTCGCCGAAGAATTCCGAAAACGCCGAGACAAGGCTTGGGGCACAGTACCGGTTCAAAGACGGAGACACCACCTACCTTTGCGAAGAACACCTCCGCCGAGGCAACGACCCAGCGCTTGGCCTCAGAATTTATTTCAACTCGGAGACTGACGACGGTCGGTTCGTCATAGGGCATATCGGCCGCCACCTCGACACAAATACGACCAACTAGGCAACTGTGAACGCCGGTGGAAGGCAGGTGAAAGTCGCGGGCGCGTTACCGGCATAAAGCTGACGGACGGTTGAGAGTAGCAGGATGCCGGGAGGGCACAGGATAATCGCGCTGCGGCGCCATCCCATTACTCGCTCTCGAATCCGTGACTCGTGAACTTTAGAGCGCGGCTGTTCTCGGTCACGGTGCGTACGATCTGGTCTGACGCGCCATCCGGAAGCGATGCCTCGATCTCAAGTGTGACAGTGACCTCTGCTCCCACTTGCCCTGCAAGGTGCGCGACTACCTCGTCGGCGATGCGACTGGCATCACGCCCGACGCGCGCGGGATCGAGGCTCACAGCGCCGTGAAACCGCTGTAGTTTACGTCCCGGAAGTGTCGGCGGTGGGAGCGTCGGGCCGAGGCTGGCGCCAGAAAAAGAACCAGGATCAAGGCCAGAACCAGCAGAAGGTACCAACGCCTCCTCGGCAAGCTGCCGCAGCGCTGCTCCCGGCTTCACAAGCAGCCCCGTGCTTTCGGCTGAAAGGGAGACTAGCTTCCCGCAACGCAGGCCACGGTAACGCGCGGCGCCATCGTCGTAACTTTCGGCATAAGCGAAAGTGTCGGACCGCCAGGTATGGAGATCAAGGCCGTCACGGATCGCATGCAGTAGCACTTCCGATCCGGGAAGGCGCGGCAGGTAGAGATAGCTCGCGAAGTCATTCACGAGCTGCTTCACTGCAACGTGATCGCCGCGCCAGAGCGGCACGTCATCCAAATGCTTGCGCAGAATCGTCGAGCCGAGTGAGGTCACTAACGACTCGTCGCTCCGAAGCTTCTTGCTAGCCCGCACTGCAAGCGCATCGCTGCCCGAAAGCCGGATCGCCTGCCATGTGATTGGAGCCTGGGGATTGACCTGCTCCGGGACCAACAACCATTGGTATGCTTCGGGGAGTCGAGCCGTCACCGCGTCGTCCGCGGCCTGCAACTTCGTCACGGCCTGCGCTATTTGAAGCTGGTCGAGATTGAGCGGCCCTGTCTCGGCGAGAATGGACTTCCAAGCCAAGAACTTTCGCACCGCCTCCTCGAGGTCCTGCAAGCGCACCTTATCTGCCGCGAGGAATATTAACGTGTTGCGGTACAGGCGCGGCGTGTTGCCACGCGATTCCAGAATCGCACGCGCCGCCGTCTCCGCCGCGCTTCCGGCGTCCTTGCTGTAAGAGCTTTCCGCGGGCAAAACGACGAGACGCGCATCGAGATCATCGGGCACGTCAGCACCCGTGCGCGGCACCGAATGAATCCGCGAGAAGTCCGCTGTTTTTCGCAGGTCGGTGCGCAGTCGGTCATCCAACTCCTGGGCGGTCTTGTCAGGATTTCGTTTGAGCTGTTCCGCGCGATCCTCCGCAAGCTTGGTGACTGTCGGCTGCGTCGCGTACCAAAAGCGCGGGCCATCTTGATATAGATACGTCGCCGCTGCCGCGAGCCGCCGTAGCGCATCGCCGAATACGGCCGGCCACTCTCCTGGCATCACGCAGCCGAGCTTCACTCGGCGATCCTCGAGACCACGATGAGCTGCGGCCGCCGTGGGCGCCGAACCGAGGTAGATGGTGCGCGCTACCCGGCGAGTCGCGTGCAGCTTGCCGAGGTTTGGCTGCTCAGAGTCAATCTTGAGCGGCAGCGAACTCGGCCCGTCGACGTCCCTCTCGATGATGGGAGCCCAGTTGTCGGAGAGGTAGCGCGTGAGCTCCGACTGCACGCGTGCGTCGTCTATGGGTATCGTCGACGGCAGGATCAGCGGGTTGCGATCCCCCTTCTCCCACAGACTGTGGATCACCGCCGCCATCAACCGCAACACGCCACGCGTCCGCTGGAACTTTACGAGCGTGGACCAGTCCGCGTAGAGTCTGTCAAATATCTCGGGGTGAATCGGATACGCAGCCTGAATACGTTTCTCATAGTCGCCGCCGCGGCACTCAGGCGGAAACTCGGCGCCTTGAGCATTGTAGAGGTCGGCGAACGCACGCGCGGTCACGTCGCGCTGCTTGAAGGCATCAGCCTCGACGAGAGGCTCGAATAAGCGCCGCCGCACGATCTCGAACCCCTCTTCCGCCGTCGCGGGGCGCCACGATGATTCCACTCTCCCGACGACGTTGCGCAGTCGGTCAAGCGCCTCTCGTCCGCGGATGCCGCCCACCTCGACGTCGTCGCTCTGCGTGTGTGGCGACCCTGACGTATCCGACGCGGGTAGCGAGATCACCAGCATGCAATTGCCGACGAGCTTGGCTGACTCGGTGAGCGCTTGGGCAAACGTAAACTGTGTCTCGAAGCCACCCGCCGGTAAGTCACTCTGATCGTGCAGCTGTCGAGCGTATGCCACCCACTCATCGATGAGGATCAGGCACGGCCCATACTCTTTAAACAGTTCGCGCAGGACGTCGCCCGGGTTCGTGGCCTTCTCATCGTCTGCCTTAACGCGTGCGAACGCTTTCTTGCCGCCAAGTTGGTACGCCAACTCGCCCCACAGGGTGCGCACCACAGTTCCGTCTGCTTTCGTGACGGGATTGCCAGGCGAGATCTTGTTCCCCACCAACACGATACGCCTCGCTCGGGGTAGGCTTGTTACCCCTGCCTCTGCGAGCACCGCGTCCACGCCCGCGAGCTCGCTTACGTTCTTCCCTGAGAACAGGTGAAAGAGCGCCAGCATCGAGTGCGTCTTGCCGCCACCGAAATTGGTTTGAAGCTGCACTACTGGGTCGCCGCCCTTCCCCGAGATGCGCCGGGCTCCGCCAACGAGCAGCCGCTTGAGACTCTCAGTGAGGAATGTGCGGCGGAAAAATTCTGAGGGCTTCCGATACTCGTCTGAACCTTCACCGAGGTGCACTTGCCACAGGTCAGCGGCGAACTCCGCTTGCTGGTAACGGCCGCTCGCCACGTCGGCGTGGGGAGTCACCACTTCACGCCAAGGTTTGAGCGTACCAGTCGCGGGCGCGTCAATGAGCGAACCGCCAGCTTTGCGCTTCTCGCCGCGTACCTGCTCGTCGTATATGAGGCGGCGCAAGTCCAGCTTCATCTTGCCGACCTCATCAGATTGCGGGGCCGAGATGGCAGTGAGCAATCGCGACATCGAGTCGAGCGCCCGATCAGCGTCGTCACTCGAAAACAAGTCCTGATGCGCCCACTTGTTGCGAAAGTCGCGCAGCTCCTGCACCAACGAGCGCTCTGCGCGGCCAAGAGTTTTCGCAAACACTTCGTTCCACCCCTCCCACATAAGCTTCAGGAGCGCTGCCACGTCCCAGTCAGCGAGGACCTTCTTAGGATCCATGCGGTCATCGGCCAAGTATCGACGAGCCGCAACGGTCGCATTTTCTTTGTGGACGTTATTGAACTCACGCACGACAAAGGGCGCGAGCCCTGCACGCAACAGTTCCATCCCCTTGCCCACACGTTCTTGATTGGTGACAGCCATGGCTACTCCTCAGTCGCCCCGAATAGTCCAACCTGTTCCGCTCTAGGCTGGCCGCCTTCGCGCGCGAGCCGCACGATCTCCGGCCAACTCTGCACGAGTCCATTGTAAGCCAATGCTTCAGGTGCGCGTTTCTTACGCTCACAGAGTGTGTAGAGACGGTAGGCAAGTTCGCGCGCAATTTCCGCCTTGGCGCCGAGTTTGCCGACTAGGGCGCCCGCTGCGGATTCGCCCCCGCTGCTTAGCACGCGGATTAAGTGATGAACGATTTCCCACTCGCTGAGCCGCGAGTCGGTCACGGGGTCCCAGTCGGAAGGAAGCTCCTCCGGCCGCAGTAGCCGCACCTTGCCGTGATCCGACTCGAGGATGCCAGCCAAATCCATTCCAGCGACGCTCGTATTCTTCGATTTGGACAGCTGTTCGGCCACGCCGTACTCACCCTCGTCAAAACCCGACTGCTCGAACCAGGTCAATGCCCAGCGGCTGTCGGCGTCGAAATCTCCTTCCTGCTCAGCCAGCGCCTCGTCGAGCGTCTGGTTAATGAGTGACAGTGCCTCGCGCACACTCAATGTATTGCCCTCGGCATCGAGCACTTTGGAAAACCGCGTATAGACCGCCATGCCGGGGCCAATTGCGGCTTGCGCGAGGTCCACCGGCGCGATGTTGCCGCGCTGGAGATTCGCAAGAGCGTGCGGCAGTTCGGCCTTCAGCGTGGCGACAAACTCGCGGCGCGTGGCGGTAGGCGCATCGATATTGAGCGGGCGGCAGACGAGAACGATGCTCGAGGCGAGTGCGTTAGTACCAGCTGCAATCATCCGGCCTGCACCCTCAGTGCGCATCGGCCATGTTCCGGTGATGCTGAATCCGGCCCGAATAACTGCGTCGAGAAATGTGTCCCAGCCAGTGTTAGTTGTTCCGTCGGTGTCATCGCTCTCGGTTTGCTTGAAAGCGTAATAAATCGTGACTGGAAAAGCCGGATGGGCCTGTTCCGCGAGGCGACTCATCGCCTTTGTCATGCCATCGAGGAAGAACGCTTGCGCTCCCTCCTTGCTGCCATGACGATAGGGACTCGCGATTAGTTCCTCGGCCTTGGGCACAGCTAACGTAGCAAAGAGCTCCGGAAAGACGGATTTCAACGAGCGGCGCAGCCACACGTAGAAAAAATCCGAAAGATCGGCGTAGCCAATATTGTCGTAGTACGGCGGGTCTGTGCTGAATACGTAGGGGGCTTTCCCAATGAGCATCGATTGCGCGTCTTGTTGCGACGCGACGGCGCGTGTGAATGGGGTGGCCACGTCCAGATAGTTGCTGATTGATTTCGAACAGGTGAGAACGTCGCCACTCGACTTGCCAAGTGGATTGGCCTCTGCGAAATCCCATGTCATGGCAAGGCCTTGTCTTGGCATGCAGTCGCGAAGCGCGTTATCCTTGGGAAGCCACGAGGTTAAGCTGGAACCATAGTAGACCATGCGATCCAATACGCAGGCGAGATATGTACACACAGCATCTGCGTAAGCGGCGGCACCGGTTCCGGCCATTGCGAGGGACTTGCCATCGCTTGGTAGGCCGGCGGCGATCGCATCTTGCTCCGCCCGCTTTCGCGCTTCCTGCACCAAGTCGGAGAATGTCGTTAACCCTACAAGCTGTCGCGGTGTGAAGTGGTCTCCGAACGTGGCAAGCCCGTAGAGCGGAGTCCAGAGCGCTCGCAAATCCGGAGCAAGTGGCGTGTCTGGTTTCCACGTCGGGTGAGCTGTCAACGCAATATCTTCCATCTCTGGCGTTGGTGAGAGATATACGCGTCCACGTTCTCCCTCTCCGACTAGGGCCATCAGTCGCGCCCCTATACGCCCCGCTTTCCCTTCAGCCTTGACGTAGTCACCCGCGATCGGCGTACCCGACATCACGCACCGGAAGTTTGCCCCCCGGGCGAGTTTAGTTCCGGTCGTTGCCACCTTAGCATCTCTTGGCTTACCCACTCTCACTTCGAAGTGATAGTCACCGTTCGCGATCACCGGCTCGACATAGACTTCCTTTCCAGCCTTGGTGGAGAGCATGAAGGTGGTGGTGAGCGGAACGTCGACCTGCGCGAATGCGGGATTCGGGCTTTTCACCGTACGCGTCCAGAGCCAGGCGATCGCGGTGAGCTTCTCACCCTCATATTTCTTCAAGTCGGGCCGCTCTCTTGTCATCGCCGCGGTCACCGTCGTCGTGGGGTAGAGGTGACCAATACGGTTCTCGGCCTCCTCACGCATCCATTGACTGTAGTATCGCACGTCCTCTGCGAGCCCTTGCGCCCCCCGCCACTGTCGCGCGATAAGGGACTCGTCCTGTCGAGAGGCGGGGTTCACAGGCGGCTTACCCGCGAATTTGGGTGGGATCTCGATCATGGCTTTGTTGATCAGCACCGCGACCGGATTTAGGTCGCTGGCGTATGTCTCCAGTCCCAACCATTGAGCCGAGAGCGGCAAGCTCCCACTTCCAGCGAATGGATCGCAAAATGAGGGCAACTTGTGACGGTCAAATAAGTCCTTGGCACGCGGGTGATCCGCGTTCTCCGCACAGGCCCGTCGCCAACTCTGCCAGATCTCGTTGCGCGCCGCCTGAAGTACTGTCTCGTTATTTGTGTTATCCCACATCACCAGGTTTTCGATGATCCGGAAGAGCCGCTGGCGTTCTTGGTCGGCTAGTATGTCGTCGAGCGTCGGCGCCAAACCTGGTTCCGAAACCGCCAAGTTGGACCCTTTGGCTTTTTTGGCGAGGGTCGAGGCCTCCTCCCACAGCTTCAGCCGCGCCTTGAGGGCTGTCTCTGCCTTTCGGTGCAGCAGTCTATCCGCCCTGAGGACGTCGACATAGGACGACGGATCGTCAACCAATTGTGCGAAGATGACCGCCCGCGCCGCAGCCAAGGGACGTTGCGCCCACCATTTGTGGAACGACGTCGGCCAGCCTTTAGGTGCCTTTTGCTTTCTCCTGAGCGATTCCAAGTTGATAGCATCAAGCGGGAGCGCGACCTCGATAAGCTTCTTGTTGCCCTTCATTTAAGATCCTTGAGCGCGCGCGGGTTTGCGTCGTCGAATAGGCTCATGACGGTTCTGCCGCCCGCGCCAGCAGGTCCGCGAACTGGAAGTTGACGCTTGCTCCGTTGAAGTCTGTTGTCACGCCGGTCCGCTCAAAGGGGCGCCGCAGGTAGTAGACTCGGTGGCTATCATTGTCAAAGAATTCAACGAGCGCGAGGATGAAGTCGTCGGGCTTATTGAAGCTGTAAAGAATCTCGTTCTTCGTAACGGTGATGACATCCGCGCCGGACACGCGCCCTTTGACCTCAATGAAGCGCAGGCGTCCCAGCCGAGAGACGCGACTCTCTATATCATAGCCCAGTTTCTCGAACTCGCGGTCGGTCGGCTCAAAGCCCAAACCGCGTTCGACCTCCATCACAATTGCGCGGGCGCGGGCGGCCGATAAGTGCGTGTCGACAGGATGTGTAGGCAGGGTGCGCCCGTCCATCTTGGCGACAAGCCCCAGCGGGACCACAACGAGCCCACCTAGGACGACAGGTGGCCGCGCAGAGATCTGAGCCTCGCGCTCTAGTTCGGATAGACGCTTGTGGAGTCGTGCCTGCAGATCGTCGGCACGGCGCCGAGCCTCTTGGGAATTGAGCCGTGCGCCGGCTCTCCCGGTCCGCTCCTGTAACTTGAGCTGCTCAGCGCGATGGTCCCAATAGGTGATCTCCTTAGTGAGTCGGTCCTTCACGGCTGAGCGAGTCTTCTCGATCCACTTAAGGCGCCGGTCGCGCACCTCGGTGATGTGCTCGGGCACGACCTGCGCTATGGCATAGCCCTGCGCTTTCTCTTCTAGCGCGCTGGTGATCCAAGCGCATTCGGGCCGAGCAAGTATGTCAGCTGCTGAGGCTTCGCCCTCGGCAAGCGGACGGTAGTCCAGGTACGGTGCATACTGTAGATGGCGCGTGAGACCGTCGGCGTCCATCTCGACATAAAGCATCCGTCGCGAAATCGTTCGACGCTCGCCCGACGGCAGGAGGCTCGCGTCCTGAATTGCGTGCTCGAGAGTGAGGAGCACACGCGGGCTCGTGCCGAGGTCGCGCTCGTCCACCAACACCGTGCCGCGCTTCAACAGATCGCGGTGCCGCTCTAGCGTGAGATCGAGCACGGCGTCAAGTAACGGGCGTCCCGGACAGACAAACGCCGCGAACGGCTGGCCGCCTGGAGCGATCAGATCCTTCTCAAAAGTGATGCGCTCGTAGCGCTCGAGCACCGGATCGCCCGCGCTGATCTGACGATCGCGATTGCGCACCAGCGCGGGTACGTGAGTGATCTCGTAACGTCGCGGCTCGCGCTGTCGGAGGGTGCCGCCCAAGCGCTTGAACGCCTCACGGAAGAATGACTCGATATAGTGCGGCTGCAGGCGGCGCGCATCGGCGCGCTCCATTTCCTCGCGCACCTGCGCCACTCGGCTCGAATCCATCACATCGTGGGCAAGCGCCCGATCTTCGATCAGTCCCTCGAGGTATTGTCTATCGACCCCGTGCTCGATGGCGTGGGTGAGGCGTGCACGCACCTCAGGTTGGTCGCCATAGCGAATCGCTTCGATCAGAAGATCGCGCAGCATCCGCCCCTCAAATTGGAGCTTGCCAAGTACGTCAAAGACTTGTCCTCCGAGCGCCTTTCTCGCCTCCTCGAGCTTCTCAAGGAGTCGGCGATACACGTCGCCCTCCCGAGTCTCCTCGGCCACCAGATTCCAGAGATGGCAGACTTCGGTCTGACCAATGCGGTGGATGCGACCGAAGCGCTGCTCGAGTCGGTTGGGGTTCCACGGCAAATCGTAGTTCACCATTAGATGCGCGCGTTGCAGGTTGATGCCTTCGCCGGCGGCGTCGGTGGCAAGGAGTACTTGCACCTCGGGGTCGTGCAGGAAACTTGTCTGCGCCTTGCGCCGGTCCTCGCGCCCCATGCCGCCGTGAATCAACACAACCGCCTGCGCGCGGCCCAGCAGCGACCCGATTTGGCGCTCTATGTAGTTGAGCGTATCCCGATGCTCGGTGAAGATGACGAGTTTTTGCCGCGGCGATCCGATCGGCTTTGGAATCGGACCGGCGCCCCGTGGCGCGGGTTCGGCAACCCGGCCACCCATTGCGGGTGCCGTGAAGATCTCGCCCAGCAGATGCGCGAGCTCGCGCCACTTCGTGTCCTGCCCGCTCCGACGAACATCGGCGGAAAGCGCCTCGAGACGGCCAAGCGTCGCGATTTCGATCTTCAGTTCAGTGAGCGTCGCGGCGGCGGTGGCTTGATCGAGGATCTCTTCCTCGGCGGCCTCCACCTCATTCTCAGGAGCCTCCTCGAGATCCTCGACGTCGTCGTCATCAAGCAGGGGACCCGCCAAAGCAAGAGCCGGCGGCGTAACGCCGCGCTGCAGTAGATCCAGTTCACGCCACCTCTTTTCCAAACGCTCGCGTCGGCGGCGGAGTGACTGGTATATAGCCTCAGGTGATGAGGCTAAGCGGCGTTGGAGGATAGTCAGCGCGAAGCCGACCGTGCCCGCGCGCTTGTCGTTTTGCAGCGTCTCTGCTCGGTTGAATTCCTGCCGTACGTAGTCCGTTACTTCCTTGTATAACCGCGCTTCAGGATCGGACAATTTGTAGGGAACCGTATACGCGATGCGCTCCGGGAAGAGCGGCCGACCGTCGAACTTGAGAAGGTTCTCCTTCACCATGCGGCGCATCAGATCGGAGACTTCGACCTGATGCACGCCATCACGGAACTTGCCTTCGAAGCGGTCGCTGTCGAGCAACGCGAGGAAGAGTTGGAAGTCCTCTTCCTTGCCGTTGTGTGGCGTGGCAGTCATCAGCAGGAAGTGGCGCGTCAGGCCGGAGAGGAGCTGGCCGAGCCGGTAGCGCTTCGTATACTTCACCTCGCCGCCAAAGAACGTGGCTGAGAGCTTGTGCGCCTCGTCGCAGACAATCAGGTCGTACCGACAGTCCGGGGCGCTAAGTTTCTGCTGCACGTCCTCATTGCGCGACAGCTTGTCGAGTCGCGCGATGGCGAGGTCATTCTCAAGGAACCAATTGCCTGTTCGGGCGGACTCGAGCTTATCGTTGGTGAGGATCTCGAAGGGTAAATGGAATCGACTGCCCATCTCGTCCTGCCACTGCTCGGCGAGCATGCCTGGGCAGACGATGAGACAGCGCTTGAGATCGCCTCGCGCTATCAGCTCCTTGATGAGTAGACCCGCCATGATCGTCTTCCCGGCGCCGGGATCGTCTGCCAGCAGAAAACGCAGCGGCTGACGCGGGAGCATCGCCTCATAGACCGCCGTGATCTGATGCGGGAGCGGATCCACAAGTGAGGTGTGCACAGCGAGTAGCGGATCGAAAAGGTGCGCTAGGCGGATGCGGTGCGCCTCGGCGACGAGGCGGAAAAGTGCGCCGTCACCGTCAAAACTCCATGGCCGACCCACTTCGACAATCTCGAGACGTGGCTCGTCGTGCCGGTAGAGGATCTCGTCGGCCACCTTGCCCGACGGACCTCGGTAGACAAGCGTCAGCGCGTCCGAACCGTGCCATTGGACGTTCACAACGGAAACCGCGGCATCAGGGAGAATGCCGCGGATTGCTGTATTCGGCGTGAGTTCTTCGAGTCTCATAGGGAGAGCTAAAGCTAACTCTGCCCTCAGTCACTCAGCCATTTGCTCTTGGAGTTCCGAACAGGTCTGGCTGCCTTCCCTCGCCTGCTCCAGTAGCAGGAGCACTTTCCCAACCTCATGCCAGGTTTACGGGAAGTCCGATGTTCGCATACCGAAGACATGGAGCCGGACCCATCCGGCGACTGCAACGTGCGCGGCTGAGCGATAGTCATTGAGCGAAGTGCCCCGACGCCAGCTTACGACAGTAAATAAGCCTGTCGCGAGTACGAGAAGCCGCGCGAAGACTCTTACTGAGGAAGGCACAGCGTCAAATGCGCCAGGAACGGAAAGAACAGCGGCCGCAAACAGAACGGTCAATAGACCTAAGTAAAAGACCCCGGCGACCACCGTCGCAACACCGTTCACTCGGCGCTCAACGCCCTCCTTCAGAAGGGCCGCCATCCCCCTCGTCGCCGCAGCGTCTCCCTCTGCAAGCAGCACATCCGAGCGAGCTTGCGCAATCGCTATTGCTGCCGCGTTCTCGGCGCCTTCTTGATACGATCGCCGTACTCGCTCGATGGCGTCGAGGATCGTATCGGAGTCGGGCTCGTAGTCATCGTCGAGCTGAGAGAGCACGGGTTCGGCAAGGTCGCTAGCAACAATTGCGACTGCCTCGTCATCGGTGAGCGTGCCGTCCTCGCGCAGTTTGCGCAGCGTTGCTACGAATTTGTCCCAAGTCGCCTTCTGCGGCCGGAGTATCGCGGCGCAGTAGGCAGAAAGCTCATGAAGCTTCATGCCTCGCGCTGAGGCCGGCTTCTTCAGCCACGCGATATTGCTTAACGCGATCAGATGCACCATCGGCGGAATACCGGAACCGCCCTCGTCGGAATACCATTTCTGCACATTGCGCACTACCTGAGTCGTTGAGCTGCAGAACACCGCCACGCAGCGGTCGAGCGAGTTGTCGGTGCGCCCGGCACGAAGCGTCAGCACCGCGGCCACGCAATCGACATCGTGCCGTATGCGAGGACGTTCCGGATCGGGATCTCGCGGCAGCACCAAGGCCTCTGCTAGCGCTTTCTCATTCATCGTGTAGTCAGGCACTCGAGTCGGGGTCTCCCGCACCTCGACCCCGAGGTCGGTCAAACGCCGATCTAGGAGTGCCGAGAGTGAGCGCATGTCCGATGGTGTAAGCTTCGCCGAAAGGACATGCAGCGTGACCTCATTGCGATAGAGGCTGAGTCTGCCATGGGCTGTAGCAAGGCGGTCTTCGTACATGCCTAGAATGCCGCGAATCTCCGAGCGCGTAGGCGAGAAGGCAATCGTCGTTGCACCGGTGTGCCGCAATAGGGCGATAAACTCCCTGGCAGTGATCCCGTTTGCTATACCAGCCAGATCGAGAGCCGCAAGTAGGACCGGGGTGTCAATGGCGACCGTGAGCTTTTGAAAGCGCGCGCCAAGATCTGCTAGGTCGCTGAGGAGAAGAGCGTCCCGCAAGACCATGCCCTCAACAAGCGCCTCAAGGGCCTGAGCCAAGTCGGGTGACGCGAGGCAACGCTGGGATACAAAACGCGCAATGACCCGCGCAAGCTTGCGAGGGAGCACACCTCCAGTGTGCTGCTGCTCTCGGCTGACCGCTTCCTGGAGGACAAGGGAGACTTTGTTCTCGGCGATGAAGGTGCCAAGCGTAACGAGCGCCTGAGGCGCGGTGAGTTCGATTCCATGATCCGCGGCGAACTGGCGCAGGGCTTCTCCTAATTGAGCTTGCTCTGCAAGTAAGTGCGCTAGCCGTTCGTCGATCGGAGGGCCCTTGAACGGCTTAGTGGTGCGGAGGAATCGGCCACCCTGGCGTGAGAGGAAGCCGGACTTGGCAAACCTGCCCAGAAGTGCTTGCATCGTGTTCGTCGGAATGAGCAGTCCCGACCGCGCCTCAACGACCGAGCAAATGTCCGCAGAAATGAAGTTGTTGGACGAGATGTTTCGAAGCGCATCCTCAACGAAGGGCTCGAACAGTCCGAGATGGTCCTTGCCTTGATCGAAGCGTGTCTTAAGAAGCGCGACGGTCGCCAATCCGCGTGGATCAGTGGATGTCAACAAACGCTCCGGCGTAAGTCAGCGGTGTGCGCGATCACCGATCAGTGTAAGGTGCCTCGACGCATCAACTGTCTGCGGTTTCACACCACCCGCTTCAAAAGAGCTTCTCCCGGGTTTTTCAATGCCGAGACGATATTCTCTGACACCTTTGCGATTAGTTTCTCCCCCCAAAAAGGATCGCGCACATCATAGTAGATGACTCTGATATGCTGCAGATCGAACGGCACGTCGGCTTGATTCGAGGAGACGAGCACTACGGGCTTGTTAAGAGCGTGCGCCAATCCGAGTTCGTAAAAGACATTCGGGTTCCTGCCAGTCAGTTCAGCGACGAGGACCTTCGCCGCTGTGATTCCTGACCAGACTTGATCAATTATTTTCCCTGTGGCAAAGATGTCATCGTCCGCTCGAACCGGTCTTAGGCCTGACTTTCCGATTGCAGATTCGTAAATCGACTTGTAGTAACCACCGATCGGGTCAGCGAAGGGCATCATCACGAAGCATGTGTCACCGTGCTCGATCTTTACGCCCTTACTAATTTTCTTTAGCGTCTCTTCGGGCGCTCCCCCCGCGTCTGAATCCCTCGCAACATCGAGGATCCGCTTTTTTCCGTCTACGTCTTCTATAAGCTGCGCATCGGAAAGGTCTTCCAAGAAAATCGCCTTAAACTCATCCGCCTTGTCAGCTGGAAGCCCAAAAGTGTCCACCAGTGCGTTTCGAAAGAACTCATCGTCCGGCACATTCTCGCCGCGATAGTGCTTATAGACGTCTGCGATCGTGGGGGCATTGAGGACCGCTTGGCGCAATCCGTCGACTTCATCGTTCGGATTCTGAGGACGCAAGATTTTCTTTGCGAGATCCGTCACCGCCACATTTCCTGGTGTTGGTCTTTCCAGAAAGCCGTATTTGATCGAGGAACTTACTTCGACGCGCGACGGACCGTGAAACGCGATGCCTGCAAAAGTTACTGCTTCCCGATCCGTACACGCCTTCCCGGCATTTTGCTCCAAAACTGCCTTGGGTATTCTGAGCGCTTTTCTGACAGCATGGCGCGGGAACGCAGACGTGCCTGAAGGCTTTCCCTTCGCGCCAGCTGCGCTCTTTGTTTTTTTTCGCCGCCCTTTGCGAGCCTTGCCCGCCTTCGGCTTCGCTGAAGCATCTCCGGTAGCCGGCTGTTCATCTGGCATTTGTCCGTCGTCCTTTGATTGTGTCGCCCGGTGTTTATGCAACTTGCTGCTCGTAACTTACACCGTAAGCGAATCCAGTAGAATGCGTGCGAAGCGTGCACCTATCCGATCACGGGTCACGCGGGTTTTGGGCGCTCGCACTACTAAGAAAGATCCGGCTCACAACGGTTGGCTGGCGCCCGTCTACGGAGTAATCGTTCAGGAAGCGGACGCAAACTTCGGCAGCCTGCTCCAATATCAGGAGCGCGCGCTAAGCCTCAATCAAGCGATGACCGAAGATCGGCACCGGACCCGCTTTCGTTGCGCTAACGGCTGTCCCTATTCGGTGAGACGTTCGGAGTGATCGCGATAATTTTGCTGAGTTGTTCCGGTAGAATTGAGGGCTAAACGCTGGGATAACCGGAAAATGTGGGCGAAAATGGAAGGAAAAACGCGAAACAACTGAGGCGAAAACTCAGGCCCTTTATTCACTAATTCGGCTTGTTGGCAAGGGATGTTGTTACAGCCGAGAAACTTGACTTGACGACCACGAGATAACCGCTTTGGATGAGACCTCGACCTTAGGACTCTGGGCCGCGTTGTAGCAGCAACAACAAAATGGGCGGCAGCGGTGACGCCAGCAACTTAGACTCCGACCCCTATTGAGGCCCGAGAATACCACGTAACGCGGGTCTGCTCGGGCCTTTCTTCGTTCTTCGCACAAGCTTTAGCCCCCGAAAACTCAAGAGCCTTTCCGGACAAAATACAAGCAATAACTCAAGGGTTAACGAGGGAAACCGAGCGCGGGATGCGGAGTAAGGCGGGGTCGGTCAGAGCGATCAGTTCAGCCTGTACGGGTCGCCACGAAAAAACGGCGCCTACACCCCACTTAAAACGGCGCTCGAAACGGCGCTCGAAACGGCGCATAAACTCCGCAGAAAACTTCGCGTTTTCTGAGACCGGACACCGAAGCCACCCGAGCATGTCGACTCCGTCCATTGTTCGGACGAAGTCTCCAGCAACAGTCACCTTGACGGCGAGCCGATCGCGCTTTAGGATTGAGAAATCGGCCTCCCGATTTGCGGGGCGGCAGTTGCAGCGAAAAAACCTGTCTTGGTCTCTCAGTTAGCCGCCAGGACGACCGACACCTAACTTCCAGCTTAAACCAGGCCCGAGAGTACCCGCGTCATGCGGGTCCGCTCGGGCCTTTTTTCATTTCCATAACCCCGGGTCCGACACAACCAGAGCGCTGGATAATGCTTCCCTTTCCTGCCGATCAAATCCACGACGAGCGTACCGCCCTCGACTGGGGTTGCGTGACTGGACCCGACCTTCTGGATCGACTCAGAACTCGCGCAGCCGAATTCCGCCGCCTGGATGCTCAGGTCGATGGGGCGAAGTTGATCGACGAGATTCTGGTTGATTTAGAGCCTGTAGTAAACGGCACCGGGACAGAGACGCTCACGATCGCCGAAGCGGCGACGCGCTCCGGGTATAGCCGGGACCATATCGGCCGGCTGATTAGAAATGGTACCCTCCGGAATGTCGGCAAAGCTCGCGCGCCCCGCGTTTTCGCTGCCGATCTGCCGAGGAAACCCACACGACGGGTTGCTGGTGCAGTGTCCGAGAAGTATTCTCCCGCTTCCGACGCTCGATTCCTTCGAGGGCCGGCGGTTAGGAGCGATCACAATGGCTCGTAAACCGCCCAAGCACGAATGGCATCAGCTGAAAAACGGAACGTGGTGTCGCACTATGGGATTTCGCGGCACTCGGGTCCGGCTGTTTGAGAGGTCAGAAGGAGGAGGTTTTCAGCGCGCAGTGTGGCTCAAGTCTGGACGGATGAGCCGGAAGTCACTCGGGACGACAGACCGCGCGGAAGCAGAATGGTTAGGGCGACAGTTGCTGGCCTCTATGCTTCGCGACGAAGATCTAGAGCGGTCCCGCGTTCTCCCACTGGGCGATCTGTGGGAGCGATACGAGCGGGACTGCGTCTCGTTCCTCGACAACACCCCAGCAACGCGCGCGAACGCGGAAAGAAGTGCCGAGGTACTGCTCGGGTTCTTCGGCAAGGACTGCGACGTCAATACACTCACCGAACAGGATCAGATCGCTTTTACGCAAAAACGACTCGCAGGCGGCATCATCTGCAGTAGCGATCGAGTCACGGAAGGTGTCCGCACGCGGTCCGTTGAGGTGGATCTTCAGCTGTTGACCACGATGCTCAGGTGGGCAACAACCGTTCGCGTGGGTGCCGGGCACCGACTTCTCGAGCGACATCCGCTCGCTGGAGTGAGGAGACCGCGGGAAAAAAATCCCAAGCGGCCAGTCGCAACCTGGGAGCGTTATCAGGTCACCCGCCGTAAGGTCCAAGAGTTGAGCAGCGGCGCCAAGAACGACGTGTCACGCCGGAAATGGCTCAAGCTTGAGCTCGCGCTCGTCTTGGCGGAAGCAACGGGCAGAAGGCTCGGCTCGATCCGTCAGCTACAGTGGGAGGATTTCGACTTCAACGCGAGCACGATCCGCTGGCGCCCGGAGGCGGATAAGAAGGGAGTCGGGTCGATCGTTCCTATCCCGTCCGCCCTTCGCGACGAGATTCGCGCTTTTCAAGTCAAGCTCGGAGGTGGCTTCGGCGGACTCATGTTTCCGAGCCATTCGGATCCGTCGAAGGCTCTCACTCGAGCCGCATTCGGACACTGGCTGAAAAATGCCGAGGAACGGGCGAAGCTTCCCAAGCTCGATGGCTCGCTCTGGCACGCGTACCGACGTGGCTGGGCGACCGCGAGAAAGGACTTACCGATCAAGGATGTGGCGGCAGCGGGCGGGTGGAAGGATACCCAGACGCTGCTCAGCTCGTACCAGCAGGCTGACGAGGCCACAATGCTACTTGTGATGTCGCACCCGAAAAAGATCAGCGAGCGGGCGCAGAACCGCTGATCGGGCGACTCATCGGTCCACTTACAGACGCAGAACAGACGCACTCTATCGCGCAAAGAAAAACCCCGACAGCGTAAGTAACTGTCGGGGCGAGATTTAACTCAGTCGGGGCGCCCGGATTTGAACCGGGGACCTCCTGCTCCCAAAGCAGGCGCGCGTTACATCAAAGGTCAGCGCTGATTCATTCCGGTTACGGCTGGGGTCTCCAATGTCAGTTCCATCTAAAGGAGCTACGAGCGCGCCAGTATTCGGTCGAGTTGATAGAAACCAAACGAAGCTTCTCCGCCAGTTCGGGATCGTAGGCAAGTTCTAGCGCGGCGACATTCGATTGGATCTGCCCAACCGTCGCTGCTCCGGTCAAGACAACATCGGCCCATGGACGCGCGAGCGCGGCACCGAGCCCAAGCGTCTCGATGGTTGTGCCCCGCCTCTCGGCCAGTTCGCGGATTCGTGCGACGGCCGGAAACAGCACATCGTCTTCGTCTCGATTTCCCTGAGTCAAGCGTCCGTTAGCCAGAGACTCCTTCAGGACGACCTTCATTCCCGCGACGTGTGCCTCCTTAAGCGCGGACTCCGCGCCTCGCTCGAGAAGGTTCCAGGTCGCCTGTACTGAATCGAATACCCGTTCGCCATCGCGACGCACTTCGAGGGACCGTCGAATGGCGACGTCCTGCCCCGCCC
>JABXNS010000076.1_pt1 | contig 38327 bp, 43 predicted proteins | sample 7301101 | NCBI WGS metagenome assembly JABXNS01 (sample SAMN14449646, study PRJNA615230) | soil metagenome | isolation source: soil from bare, unvegetated metal-rich iron-sulfur acidic spring small-cell... | place: Canada: Paint Pots Mound, Kootenay National Park, BC | collected 2017-05-25 | reverse complement strand
GTATGAAGAGGATGATCGAACCGATTGTGCCGCCCGGCAATTCGTCGCTGTTATCGGATGGCACGGCGACTGTGTGGCCGATCTTCTCTTTGAACGATGGCGTGATCGTCAAGAGCATCTGATCGACGCCGGCCTGCACCGCGCCGTCGGTTTCGCCGGCTCGCATCTTCGGCCGGATCGTGTCGTTGATGATGCGGAACGACGCCGCGTCGGTGAGCACCGGCTCCAAGCCGTAGCCGACTTCGATGCGCGCCTTACGGTCTTTCATGAACAAGAACAAGATGGCGCCGTCGTCCTTGCCTTTGCGCCCGATTTTCCACGTCTCGGCCGCGTTTATCGTGAAATTCTCGAGTGGAACGTCTCCCGTCGTCTGATCGATCCAGACGATCACGCGGTGGCCGGTTGTGTCCTCGTATGTCTGGAGCTCGTTGTCCAGATTGGTAATCGTGCTCGAAGAGAGCGCGTTCGCATTATCGGTTACGTACTCGGTTGGGCGCGGAGGCGCCGTTAGCGCCGCGGCCAGGACGAACGCGGCGATCACGAGGCGTCGTTCCGCGGAAAGTGCAAGCGCAGCTGCTCGCCGGCGCGGGATATCCCGTGCTCGAGCGCCGCGGTCATATCGCCGTTCTTGAGGTGCGGCGTCATCTCGTCAACGACGTCCTGCCAGAAACGGTCGCCGACGATTTTATGAATACCCTCGTCGCCATAGACCGCGAAGCGGCGTGACTTCGGCGCGACCAGAAAGATGATCGCGTTGCGGTGCGGATGCTTGTGCAGCTCGGCGCGGTGCAGGTGCTCGCGTGCGGACTCGAGCGCGTCGGGCGTTTCGTGATGCATCATGTGTACGGCAACGCGCCCGGTCGTGCCGCGCTCGGCCGAATCGATCGCCTTCTGAACCCGGCCGCGGTCGACTGTTGTCACGGGAAGTTGACTTGCGGCGCTTTCTCGGCCCCTGTTGCCGCTTGGAAATATGCTTTGTCGTTGAAACGCGAGCCGAATAACCCGGCGATCATGACGGTCGGAAACGTGTTGCGCTTGGTGTTAAACGCCTGCGCCAGCTCGTTGTAACGGCGGCGTTCAACCGCTATCCGGTTTTCGGTGCCTTCCAGCTGCGACTGCAGCGTCTGAAAATTCTCGGTGGCTTTGAGTTGCGGATAATTTTCGACGGTCACCAAAAGGCGAGAAAGGGCCGAGCCCAAGTTATTCTGCGCCTGCGAGAATTGCGCCATTATTTTTGGATCGTTGGCGGCATTGGCAACTGCTTGGGGCGATAGTTGACCGACGCTTGCCCGCGCTTGCGCAACAGCGATGTAGGTGCTCTTCTCGAAGTTCGCGGCGCCTTTGACGGTCGCAACGAGGTTGGGAACGAGATCGGCGCGGCGCTGATATTGATTTTGCACTTGAGCCCACTGCGACTGCACCGATTGATCCATGGTCACCAGGCTATTGTACGTCGAACCGATCATGATCACGATGATGACAACGACCGCCAACACAATCCAAATGCCGTACGAGCGCGGCCGGCCTTGCACTTGTCCCATATCTTCCTTTCCTACGTTGCTTGCGCCGGCGCTTCGTCAAGCGCGCGGAACTTGCGATAGATGACCCAGTAAGACGCTAAAATTGCCGAAATACCGAAGAGCACGAGTCCATCGCCGACGACGGTTGCCACGACTCCCTGCGGCAGCAACAGCCGGATGACGGCGCGCAAAATAAACGCGCCGATCCAGATTACCGCTGTAATCCAAGAAGGTTCCACGTACATCACGTGCGGCTTCTCGGTGCGGCGGACCGTCCGGTGCGCCGACATGGCGATCCCGAGCGGAACGCCCAAAACAATGCCGGTGAGCACGGCGGCCGCTATCCAGAGGGGCGGCGCGGGGTTGAACCGCTCCGATGCCCAGATGCTGAAGACGGTCAGCACGAGGAAAACCACGGGCGTGATGAACAGCCGCACGATGCTCATTTTCATCGGCCGCGAGTAGCGGAACAGCACGATGGCGGCGATCACGACGTAGATTGCCAGCTGATTCCACACTGAGGGCTGCGGCGGTCCGTGCGCGGCGGGATTCATCCAGAAAACCTTTCAAGGAAAATAAAAAGAGAGGAACGGCTAACGCTCCTCCCCTTTTTATTCGGCCTCGGTGAGCCCCTACTTGATTTCGACTTTTGCGCCGGCTTCTTCGAGTTTCTTTTTGACGGCCTCGGCTTCGTCTTTGGCAACGCCTTCCTTCACCGGTTTGGGCGCACTTTCCACGAAGGTTTTGGCTTCGGTCAATCCCAGACTCGTGAGTTCGCGCACGGCCTTAATGACTTTGATCTTCTCGGGCCCGGCCTCGGTCAGAATGACGTCGAACTCGGTTTTCTCGGCCGCGGGTGCGGCAGCAGCGGCACCGGCGCCGGCGGCCATCATGGCAACCGGAGCTGCGGCCGATACGCCGTACTTTTCTTCGAGCTGTTTGACGAGATCGGCGAGCTCGAGCACGGTAAGTTTATCAATGGTTTCGATGATTTCGGCGACTGCCATGATAGGTGTAATTCTCCTTTAAGCGTTCGTAGCCGCGGCTTTTTGCTCGCGGATAGCATTGAGCACGCGGACGAGTCCGCTTTGATTTCCCGAGAGGACCGTTACCAAGCCGCGCAGCGGCGAGGCGAGCGAACCGACCAGTTTTGCGATCAGTTCTTGTTTTGAAGGAAGCGACGCGAGGACCATAACCTCTTTGGCGTCGACGATGCGGCCTTCGATGTACGCCGCTTTGATGCCGATCGCTTTGACGTCGTCCGAAAATGTTTTGAGCGCCTTGGCCGGCGCCACCGGATCTTCTCCGGCAAAAACCACGCCGGTCGGTCCGGCGAGATACTTCTCAAGCGTTTTCGCCAGATCGGCGGCGGCGATCGAAAACAGCGTGTTCTTCACGACCGAATACGAACTGCCGTCTTTGCGCAGCTCGCCGCGCAAGCGCGTGATCTGCTCGACCGTCAGTCCCGTATAGTCCGTGAGAAAAAGATTGGTCGAATCTTTGAGCTTGCGCTGGAGTTCGGCAATCGCCGCTTCTTTTTTTGCTGTCGGCATCGTTCCTCAAAAAACAAAAACGCGCTCCATCCGTCCGGAGGGCGCGCACAAAAAGTCTTCGAGTGCGTCCTCTGCAGCGTATTAAGGGCGGACCCTGCTGCGGTCTTCGGAGCCGTCGGCCATCATAACAGAGGACGGCCCGGTGGCGCAAGGGCCCGACATGAGCCTAAGCCAAGCAAGCGCTATGAAGACAAATCGCCGTTCCTTCTTGCTCTCGTCCGCCGCCGCGGTCGCCCTGACCGCTGCGGAATCCCCCGCCCTGGCAGCGAACTCGCAAGCCCCAGTGAATGCTTCAGACGCTCTTAAGGCGCTCATGAAGGGCAACGCCCGCTTCGTCGCCGGAACGCCGGCCTGTTTGCCGGCATCGGTCAAGCGCGCCCAGTTGGCCAACGGGCAGGCGCCGTTCGCGGCCGTGCTCGGCTGTTCGGACTCGCGGGTTCCGGTCGAAACCGTTTTCGACCACGAACCGGGCGACATTTTCGTCGTCCGCGTGGCGGGGAATTTCGCCGACCCGGTCGGCATCGGCTCGCTCGAGTTTGCGGTCGCAGTCCTCAAATCGACGCTCGTCATGGTGCTCGGACACACGTCTTGCGGCGCGGTGAAGGCTGCAACCGAGTTCGTCGGCAAGGGCACGACGTTTCCCGGACATATTCAGGGACTCGCCGCCGCGATCGCTCCGTCTGCAAAAGCGACGCAGCATAGCGCCGGAGACTGGGTGCACAATGCGACCATCGCAAACGTGCACGCCAATCTCGCGAAGCTCAAAGCCGATCCGATCATCGCCGCCAAAGGCGTCGAGTTCGTAGGCGCCGTCTACGATCTCGCGTCGGGGAAAGTCTTGCTCGTCTAGCTGAGGCTAGGCGGTCGTTGTTCGAACTTTGTTCGGATCGACTTTCACGCCCGGGCCCATCGTGCTCGTCAGCGTTATGCTGCGAAGATAGGTCCCTTTCGAAGCGGCGGGCTTGGCGCGAATAATCGCGTCGAGCAGCGTTGTCACGTTCTCGGCCAGCTGGTTTTCTTCGAAGCTGGCTTTGCCGACGATCGTGTGAACGATCGACGCTTTGTCCAAGCGGTACTCCACCTTACCGGCCTTGATGTCGCGCACCGCCGCGCCGATGTTCGGCGAAACGGTGCCGGCTTTCGGGTTGGGCATCTTCTGCGCCAGGATGCGTCCGAGCTGCGAACCGACCGGGCCCATCATGTCCGGCGTCGCTACGGCGACGTCGAAGTCGGCGAAACCGCCTTTTATTTTATCGATCAGATCCTGTTCGCCGACAAAATCTGCACCCGCGGCTTCGGCCTCTTTGGCTTTGTCGCCCTTAGCAAAAGCCACGACACGAACGGCGCGTCCGGTTCCGTGCGGAAGCAAAACCGTGCCGCGCACGTTCTGTTCGCTCTTCTTCGGATCGACGCCCAGCCGGATGTGCGCTTCGATCGTTTCGTCGAATTTCGCGTTCGCGTTTTTCTTCACGAGCGAAACGGCCGCAACCGTATCCAGGGCTTCTGCGGGATTGTAGCTCTTCGCGAGATTGACGAATCGCTTACCGTGTGTGCGCGCCATCAGCCTTCGACCTCCACGCCCATCGAGCGGGCGGTGCCTGCGATGATCCGCTTGGCCATATCGATGTCGTTGGCGTTGAGGTCGGGCATCTTCGTTTTGGCGATCTGCTCGACTTGCGCTTGCGAGATCTTGCCGACTTTATCGCGGTTGGGCTCTTTGGAACCCGACTCGATCTTCGCGGCTTGTTTAATGAGGAATGAGGCCGGCGGCGTTTTCGTGATAAACGTAAACGTGCGGTCCTCGAAAACGGTAATCTCGACCGGAATGATCATGCCCGACTGCGATGCGGTACGTTCGTTGTACTGCTTGCAGAAGTCCATGATGTTCAAGCTGTATGGACCGAGCGCCGGACCGATTGGCGGCGCCGGAGTGGCCTTGCCGGCCGGAATTTGCAGGCCGATTTTGCCCACAACTTTTTTTGCCATGTTGTCGTCCTTTCAAAGACTCCCCCTGATACATCACGCGACCGGGGTCGCTCCGCGTGAGAAAGTTTCTACTTTACGGCGTGGTGCAAGCCGAACTCGTTGCCTTCGGAATCCTTGAATTTCGCCCAGCCGCCCCAGGATTCCACGCGCGGCTCTTCGCTGATCTTCACGCCCTTCGTCTTGAGCGCTTCCGCCGTCTTTACGACGTCGTCGCACTCGATCATGACATTTGTTAACTCGCCGGCACCGTCTTCTTTCGACAGATGGATGCTCGTTTGGCCGCTCTCGCTGGGAGCGACGCTCACCCAGCGGTAATCTCCGTTGGTTACGTCGGCGGTACAAACCCAGCCGAAGTTCTCCAGGAAGAACGCCTTGGCACGGTCCAGGTCTTTGACTTTGATCGAAACCGTACCAACGTAGGGTTTCATCAAACTTTCTCGATCTGGTAGAACTCGAGTTCGACCGGCGTTTCGCGGCCGAAGATCGAGATGAGCGCGCGCACTTTTTCCTTCTCCGGCTGAATCTCGTCGATGAGTCCGGTGAAGTCGAAGAACGGTCCCGACGTAACCTTGACGCGGTCGCCTTTCTTGAAGTCGATCTTGAGTTTGGGCGTTTCGATACCCATCTGCTTGAGAATCGTCTTGACTTCTTTATCTTGCAGCGGCACCGGCTTCTCGCCGGCCCCGGGGCTGCCGACGAAACCGGTAACGCCTGAGGTGTTGCGCACGACGTACCAGGACTGGTCGTCCATGTCCATCTCGACGAGCACGTAACCCGGAAAAACTTTTTTCGGCGTGATTTTGCGCTTGCCGTCTTTGAACTCGACTTCGTCTTCCATCGGCACGAGCACGCGGAAGATCTTATCTTGCATGTTCATCGAATGGATGCGCCGCTCGAGGTTGGCTTTCACCTTGTTCTCGTAACCCGAGTACGTATGGATCACAAACCAATTCTTGCGGCTGTCTTTGCCTTTTGGTTTGGCCTCGCCGTCTGCGGGAGCGCTTTGGGCTGCCGGGATTTCCGCGGCTTCCGGAGCTTCAGCGCTTTCGAACTGAGCGACTTCGGTTTCGGGCGTTTCGAGTTCGGCGAAGGAATCGACGGTCTCCGCGTCCGCTTCGGCCGGCTCGGTGGTTACCGCGCCGTTGCTTGCAGGGCTCTCGTCCTGCGCGCTTTCAAGTTGCGCATTCTCGGAGGCTTCAAAAGCTTGCTCCGGCGTGTCTTGCACTCCGGACGCTTCCGAAAGCGCTTCGGCTTCCGACTCGTGACTGGGAAATTCGATCATGATGTTACCGGCGGGTGAATGAGGGAGAAAAGTTGAGCGAAGATCCAATCGCAGCCGTACGTGTACAAGCCGACGGTGACCACGAGCACGACGGTCAAGACCGTCGCCGAAATCCATTCTTCGCGCGTCGGCCACGTGACGCGACGCAGCTCGAGCCAGACGCCGCGAACGAATTCGCGCGGGTTTGGCCGGTTCGCCGTTGTTTCAGTTCGTACTTTACTCATAATTGATCTTCAGGAATTGGCAGGGCGGACAGGACTCGAACCTGCAACCGACGGTTTTGGAGACCGCAACTCTACCAATTGAGCTACCGCCCTCCGCCTACTTGGTCTCCTTGTGAGGTTTATGGCAGCGGCAAAAGCGGCAGTACTTGCTCAATTCGAGCCGTTCCGTCGTTTTTTGTTTGTTTTTTTGCGTGTTGTAGTTGCGCCGTTTGCACTCGGTGCACGCCATAACGACCATCACGCGGTTCTCTTTTTTTGCCACTTACAAGCCTCTGGACCGGACGAGCCACATTAAATAAACGGACCCGCAAGTCCGTTCGCGGCTGATTATAGCACCGGAGGAGGGGGTCCGGCAAGCAAGCGATATGGTGGTGCGCCCGGACGGAATTGAACCGCCAACCTCGGCCTTAGGAGTGCCTTGCTCTATCCAATTGAGCTACGGGCGCGTAGGGGCTCCTTACTCCCGCCCGCGAGCCGGCCCTGGGTGGCCGTGCCGAGGGCTTCGCTTTCGGGCGCCAAAAGAGCGGCACGGTGCAGGCGGTGGATTATGAGCTTTTGGAGCGCCAGGTTCGCGCTCTGCTCGAAGACGAGCGCGACTTCATCGCCAACGCCGCAAATTTTGCCGCATTCATTTACGGCGAGGTTCCGGCGATCAATTGGGCCGGTTTTTATCTCCCGGCGCCGGACGGTTTAGTGCTGGGTCCCTTCGGCGGAAAGCCGGCCAGCTCGCGCCTGCCGGCCGGCCAGGGCATTTGCAATCGCGCGTTCGCGGAAAAGCGGACGGTCGTCGTCGACGACGTCAGCACAGCACCCGATCACATTTATTGCGATTCGGCTTCGAAATCGGAGATGGTCGTACCGTTGCTCGTCAAGGGTGAAGCGCGCGGCGTTTTCGATCTCGACAGCCCGGAATTGGCGCGCTTCGGCGCCGACGATCAGGCCGGGATCGAACGGCTTGTCGCCGCCTTCTTGGAAGCGACGCCGATATAATGTAGCAGCTCGTTTCCGAAGTCGCCGACGACGGTGAGTGCCGAGAGATCGATTGGCATGAGCGGAAGCTGCAAGACGAGCGCATCACGACCGTCGAGCGCCCACGGAGCCGCGCCCGAGAAAAACAGGCCGCACGATTCCGCAACCGTCGCGAGGTGTGGCATGGCGGGATCGTCGAGCGGCAGCCGCGCGTAGATCGCACCCAGGTGCGCGAGCGAGCGCAGGTCTTCGATGTTCTGCTGCAGCAGTGCGGCGCTGTCGGCGCCGACGCGTGTGACGTCGATCGTCGCGACGGCGTCGGAGTGGTTTACGGTCGTTCGCATCGCGCCGTTTCCGGAGGCGGGCTTGGGTTCGGCAAACTCAGCGGGTATGCCGAGGTTCCGGTAGATCTTCGCCAGCATGCGCGCGTGATTTTTGGGCGCATACAAGACACGCGGCGCCGCAGTTTTCAGCAACTTGTAGTAGAGCATCGTGCTTTGCCGCTGCGCGGTCGCGGAAAGCTCCATGTGTTTGGCCAAAAAAGTGCGCGGCGCGCAGCCCAATGTGATCGCGGTCGCCTTTGCGCCAAAACTCTCGCTCGCGCGTTGCGTACGGCCGTGGTCCGTCACGGGCTCGGAAAAATACGCTTCGAGCCCGATCCGTTGCGCCTCTTTCTCCGTGCCTGCGCGTAACTTGTTCAGGAGATCGCGTCCGCGATGTGCCGGGAGAACGATCGCGCCGCAGCCGTCTCCGATGGGCTGATCGGGTTCGCGCGAGAGCGCGTAGTGGCCGGCGATTTCTCCGTTCGCAGCGACGGCAACTGTCGAGCTGTAGCGTCCAGACGCATTCAGCGCGATAAGCCGGCGCGGTTGGTACACCGCCGGGAAATCGTAGTGGTAGCCATACGTTAGATAGAATGCGCGCGCTAGCGCACGCGCGTCGGCCGGTTCGAAACGCCGGATCGTATATTCTTGCGGCGGAGCGAGCGGGACATCGCCGGTTGCGGGCGGCGTTTCACTTTCCAAGGTCGGTGGACGATGTTTTACGATGAGTTCGAGTTCGCTTCCCGACGCGCCGTGCGCGAGCCACCTCATCGTGTCGACTTTCGCGGCGATCTGCGCCCATGCCGGATCGCGCCGTGCATTCGCGCTGTCGAGCGGCAAGCCGTGCTCGCGGATGCGCACGCGCAATTCGCCGGGCTCCGCCTGCAAGATCACGCGGATGGGTTCGCTCGATTCCACCATCGCTTGCTCGACGATCGTCAAGAACCCGTGGGACGCTGCCGTCATGAGGTCATCGTGGCGCTTGAGTTCCGCGCGCTCGCAGGCGTCGGCGACCGTCGATTGCACCAGCGACGCGAAAGCGACATCCGGCGGAACGACGAGTTCGACTCTAAACTGCATGCGCCGGCCTTTCCGCCCAGAGAGATGGAGCCGTCGGTGAGGATTGAACTCACGCTCTTTTCGTTACCAACGAAATGCTTTACCACTAAGCTACGACGGCATTTCCAGCTGCACCGGCCCTAGCGCCCTTACTACGGCCTCGGAACCGCTCCCTACCATGACGGGGGTACCGCGGCAAAGCAGATATGGGTGCGCCCAACGTACCTTCTTGAATTGCCCTTGCTTGGTTGGATCAATCCGAAGCGAACCGCGAGTGGCCGGCACGTCAGCGCAGGGGACCAAGTATACTTCGTCCGTATCTTTGCAGTAAATCCCAAAATAATCGACCTGTCCTTGATAGCTTCGATAGTTTTGCCCTCTTCGATGGAAGTGTGAACTACAAGCGGCATAATCAATAACACCCGCCGCAAACGTCCCGACTTGATTTGGACGCGCGACAGCACGCCGTCTTTGTCCACGATCGCGTCATATCGGTGATTCTCGCCGAAAGGGATCGAAACTTCATAGCCACATTTGATAAGTGCCGTGATTACTGCGCATTCGGATATATCGCCGACGAGCTTCGTGTTTCACTTAACATGCGTTTCCATGCTCGGAGAATAACGCATGAAAGTGCCAACTGTATGGCACAATATCTCGCGTGAAGGGCGACGGAGATTCGACCGCATTGCGCGAAGGGATTTGACATGCGTAACCTGATCGCGGCCATAGTTGCGTTAACCCTCCTCGTGAGCGCCTCCAGGAGCATGGCGCGCGCAGCGGCCTTCGATTTTTTTGCCGGAAACTGGCAATGCTCGAGCGACGCCGGATCGAAAACCTTTATGCAGTACCACCCGGTCCTGGGCGGCGAGTGGCTCGTCCTGCAAAACTCTTTTGCCAACCCGCCGAGCGGCGTGAACGGCGAGTTCATCGAGTACTATCGTTACGATGCGCCTGTGCGGACCTGGTGGGTATCGAGTATAGGATCCAACGGCTCACTCGAAGTCGCTAGCTCACCGGACTGGAAGGACGATCGCCTCGAGTTCGAAGGCGCTGATAACGTGCCGGGCGGATCTTTCAATTTTCGCGAAGTGTACACGCGCTGGAAAGACGGAACGCTCGAACGCGCCCATTACACGCTCACACAATTCGGCTGGAGACAGTACAGCCATTCGCTCTGCCATCGCGTACCATAACAAGATCGCGCCAGTCTTTGGCATGTAGGGCGATTCCGTAATACTGCGCGGCGGCTTTGATATTGCCGAACGCCTGAGCGCGCTCGGCGTCGTCGACACCATCAACTTGCGCAAAACGCCTAACGGCGCCACGAACGTGACTCGCATCGGTCAGCGGTTCTTTGCGTTCTTTGGGAAAGGCGAAAGCACTGGCGGGCAATTGAGCGCGCGTTTCACCCGGGCGCGCCCGCACCGGTTTCCAGGTAATATCCATATGAATTTATGCGGCTATGAAGGTTGCCGCGATATTGCCGAGTTATGTCGAAAACACTTGGAGCGGGCGGCGGGAATCGAACCCGCGCTGTTTGCTTGGAAGGCAAAAGCACTACCACTATGCAACGCCCGCGCGAAATCTGGTGGGCAGGGCTGCATTCTAGCCACCACGCCGCCTTATCCTGGAACCTGCATTAGCAGAGGGGACGCCAATTTGCCGCCCCGCGGTGGTCGACGTCAAAAATGAGTCGACAAACTGCGCATGGGTTACCGTGTACGACCGTGGAGTGTTGACGAGATACACGATTCTGCGCGGACACGACAGACCCAGATTCTTTGCACCGGGCGCTTCCAAGGTGTACAGCCACCTAGGCGTGTGGAGATACAAAGTCCGCGCCGAGGTCATGCCGAGCGAGAAGTGCTCGGGCAGCAAGGTTGCTGACAGAGAGTTCATAACCGCCGGAAACAACGATCGTCTCTATATTCGAGGGTCTGGCCGCAGCTTCACGCTCGGGCGATAATCACGCGACTCGCCAGATCCCCCCAATGTGGAAAGCCCGTTATGGCCTAACGGGCTTTCTTCATTTTGAAATTTGGGCAGGGCTGGATTCGAACCAGCGTACAGCGTAGCTGGACAGATTTACAGTCTGTTGCCTTTAACCACTCGGCCACCTACCCATATACAGGCGCACCAGGGTACGTCGCGCTCAGGCGCGAGTCCTGTGCCGCCATTGTATCATTTTAATCCGATTCACCGCTTTCGCTAAAGTCCGCCTAATGATGCTGGGAACCGTCTGAGATATAACGGGAGCAAGCACTTCTCTACTCATTGGAGCTTCCGCACATGAAAACCACGCATCTCCTCATCCTCGCGGCGTTTCTCACCTCGACGCTGACCGCATGCGGCGGCGGCGCGTCCAGCTCCGGCTCCCTGACCCCGCCGGCGGGCGGCGGCGCCGTCAGCCAATCCGCCGCGCAGCAGACCGAAGACTCTATCGCGTCAACCGAGGCGCTCGGCGCCCCGGTTCAGGACTTCGCAAACGTCAACGACTCCACCAACTCGCCCCTGCAGTCCAGCGCGATTCGCACCGAAGACGCCTCCGTGCAAACGGCGTCCGGCGCGTGCAACAACGGCATCGAATTCTACGCGCCCGATAAGAACGGCGATCCGAACTCGACCGAAACGCAGTTCTTCTACGACAACGCCTGCACCGGACTCGCGCGCGACGTCGTGCGGATCTGGACATCGACCGGTTCAAGCTCGGAGACCGTGCAGCGCACCGGAAAAATGTACGCGCTGAATTCGTCGACGCCGGCCGCCGTTCGCACGGAAACCGTCAACTACATCCACTCGACCTTTGACCAGTACGGTTATCCAGTCCTCAAGAACGGGTTCGACCGTTCGAATACCGGCGAACTCGATGTCGCCGGCGTGAAAACGGTCGTTGAAGACGGCGAATTCGTGCTCGCGGCTTCCTCGGGAAACAGCACGACGTTCTGCTCGGATTCCGCCGGGTATAACGCCGCCGGCATCTCAGGCGAAACCTACGGCTGGGCCGGACTGCTGCCGAGCGGCACGCGCACGCTCAACAGCGACGGTTCGGTAACGTGGCAGTCAACCCACACCGGCAACATCTATACCGGCAGCGTCGGTTCATTCTCGATCGCGATCGGCAATCAGAACACCGCGTGCCCGATCTCCACGCCGATGTTCTCTCTCGCGGGTGGAACGCTGAAGGGATCGTTCAGCATTCCGGTCACCGCGACGTTCGCGCGCGGAATCCTGATCAATCTGGCCATCACAAACGCTACGCTGGTCAACGGTGACACGCTCAACGTCACGACGAACACGAACCTGCAGCCGCCCGACCCGCACTTCATCTCCGGAACGCTGACCAAGAGCGGGACGGCCGTTGCCTCGTTCAACGTCAACGCGTTCGGCGACGGCGTGCTGACCGTAGCAGCGACAGGCAAACAGTTCGTCATCAACGACTGGCACGTCGTCAGATAATCGGGACGTCTCCTCCCGAGACAAGAAGACCCGCTCCGTGCGGGTCTTCTTTTTATGTCGCCGTCGCGCTTTCTTTGGGCAGCCGGCCCTCTTCAAGATCGATCAGGTCCGGCCAGGTTTTGATGTGGTCGTTTCCGGGATCGATCCGGTCGAGTTCGTCTTTGAAATATTTCTGCTCTTCGGGCTTCTGCGGGCCATCGTTAAGCAGGCGCCGATTCATCGCTTCGATTTTGTCGCGCTCAGGGCGAACGAACTCCTGAATCCATTCCAGCACGCCTTCATCGTCGGGCGACGATCGCACGGTTTGCAAGAATTCGTCCTCGGTAACGCCGAGCGTGCTGAAAAGCGTCCGGTTGAGGTGACAGCCGAAATAGATGTACTCCCCGAGCTTCCCTTCGAGCTGGGCACGGGCTTTATCGATCGCGCGCGGCAAGATCATGATGCCGTCGAGTTGCTCGCGAGGGCTACGCGGATAATCCTTGGTCAAGTCCATGGCGACTGTGTTCCCGTTCCGTTGCCCTGGCGAAACGGATTCATAGAAATGACGCACCCTCGGGGGGCCGAATCGTGCTACCATTCGCTTACGGCTACTACGCCGCAAACGGAGGTCAACATGCAAGATGAGCACTCGCAACCGCAGCCTCCCGAAGAGATATCGCGCCGCGAATGGATGGGGAAAGCGACGATCTCGCTCGGCGGCGTCATCGGCTTGACTCTCGCCATTCCGACGATGGCCGCGTTAACTCCGGACGTTAATCCAGGACGGCCGGCGTGGACCGGCATGGACGAAAACGCCTGGAAGCAGCTTCAAGCCGCGACGGACACCCCAGTACAGATCGACATAATAATAGTCATTCGCCCCCGACTTATGTTCCGTATCCATATCCAAACAGCAACACATGGGTGGCTGGCCTCCTCGACTACTATGGCTACGATCAACTATTCCTTGACGCGTATCTTGGCCTACTTTCCGCACGGAGCGGCGGATTAGACCCTTATGGCGCCGCGTATGGGGGCAATGTCCAAAGCCTATTCGGGCCATAGGGATCACATGCGCCTTGGATTCGATGGGCTGGCCCTTTGCGGTGCTATTAATGTCAAACGCCACCTAAACTGGTCGCTAATAAGACTGTGCTAAGGGCGCGGCAACGCAGTAGGCACCCAATGGCACCTAGGGAAGTAGCACGGCGCCCCGCTTTCTGTGCTCGGCAACTGCTGAGGATGTGTATGTCTGCCATTCTTTTGTCTCAAATTTTAGAATCGTGCGCTCAAGCGAGTGACCGCCCCTATGAAACCGCTAACGTGAAATGGATCGAGGGGCATATCAGGACCGGGATGACGCGTGCCAAAGCATACGAAATCCTTGAGTTGCACGGGCTGAACGCTTACGACTATGCACCTTCTGCTGCGTTTGCACGCGATCCACAAGCTGTAATAGAGATTGTTCACCCACTCAGCATGGTGTGCGGGCGGCACAGATACGTGACCATAGAATTTGACCGCTCCAACCGCGTGAGCTTGGTAAAAATTGGCAAACCATTCGACGTGTGTCTCTGATCCTTAGCAGAGTTTGGCGGACAGCCCGCACTTGTAGATGCACAGCAAGGACGCATACCTTACGGCCGGGTCGCCACAATCCGTTTGGGGCATCAAGGTTAAAGATCCTCAGAAATTCATGCGCGATCGTCCCGATCTCTTTACCGCGGGCGGCGAAGAGACGCTGCCGTATCCGGCCGTTAACATTGGGTTCGCGCTTTTCAGTCCGATTTGTCCGCATCTTGGCTGCTACTATGAGTGGAAGCCGTTCGCAAACCGGTTCGTTTGCCCGTGTCACGGTTCGCAATTCGATCGCAGCGGCGCGCACGTCGCAGGCCCGGCAACCCGCGGCCTCGATCCGTTGCCGCTTCGCGAGCGTAACGGCATCGCGCAATGTCAATGGATTCGCTATTCTCCAACGATTCCGAATCGTATCGTTGTGTCATACATCGCTTAACATTTCGTTACGCAGTTTTCAACTTTCTGCTTGACATAAACATTGTGCCATGCTGTTGGCACTGTGTTTCGCTAACATGCATGCATGCATGCATGAGCAGATTGAATCCAAAAATTTATCGCGGGCAATGCGCAAGCGGACGCGTGTTGCGGAAAGCCAATCCCACGCGACCGCACTCGTTACTGCTCCAGAACGTGCCAACGTCGCCATACATACGAAACACGCGTCGCTCGGATCGAAGCGGGGACCTACGACCCTTTCAGCAGCCTTAGGCCTCTCCGGGATTACCTCGTGGGGAAATTTGGCGAAAAATGCGCGCGATGCGGGTGGGCTCAACGAAATCCGTGCACTCGGCGTGTTCCAATTGAAGTCGAGCACATCGATGGCGACTGGAAGAATAATCATTTAACGAACCTCACGCTTCTTTGCCCCAGCTGCCACTCCCTGACTCATACCTTTCGCGGCCTAAACAAGGGTAAAGGCCGCGCGCACAGGCTAGGCGGCCGCGAGAATCCGTTGAGGATAGGTGTCGTATCAATCACGGAGAAACCGCCGCTGGTCTGACAGAAGCCGGGCATTCGAAACGAGTAGGAGTATCCCGAAGCGAAGTATTGCTGACGCCGACGTGGCTGAGTCTGGTTGAAAGCACCTGATTTGTAATTAGGCAAGCCCGAAAGGGTTTCGGGGGTTCGAATCCCTCCGTCGGCTAAAAATTCTTGCGAAAGCTTATGCAGCAAATAAAACCAAAATGGTCGGATGCCGGACTCGTGCTCGTCTGCGAACGCTGCACGAAAGAACGCATTCCCGAAGAGGACCCAGACAAAGCCGCAGAGATCGGCGACTTCCATCTGCGCGATTGGCTCAAGGACCGGCTCAAAGCCGAAGGTCTGTGGGGAAAAATTCGCGCCATCAACACGAGCTGCATGGATGTTTGCGCCCGACGCAACGTAACGGTCGTCATCGATCCCAAGATCGAAGGCAAAGAAGCGCAAGCCTTCGTCGTCGATCCGGTCGCGGACCGAGAGGCGCTCTACGCCGAAATCGTGAAGCGGCTGGGATGAGCGAACAAAAAATTCCGCTGCGCGGCCTAGACGTCGTCTTCTACACCGTCAAAGACATGAAGCGTGCGCGCGCATTTTACGAAGGCCTCTTCGAATGGCAACCGGGCATGGAGTCGGACTATTGGGTTGAGTACGGATTACCGGACGGCTCGACGTTTGCCTTAGCGCACGATCCGTCGGCGGGTTGGAAAGAAGGCCACGGCATCATGTTCGGCGTCAGCGACAAGAGCGCGGCGGCCGAACGCGCCCAATCACTGGGCGGAAAAATCACCGACCGCAAGTTCGAGGGCGAGTCGTGCGGCGCGACCGAGTGCATTGACCCCGAAGGGAACTACATTTACCTGCATCAGCGCAAGTAACTAAGATAGGGCTCAAGCAAAAAGGCGCCGGTTAAGGCGCCCTTTTTTGTCCTTTGACAATGGATTACGGCAGTTCGATCTCCGAAAGATTCTTTTCGATCTTCCGCTTCACGCGCTGTAGCGCGTTGTCGATCGATTTGACATGCCGGCCAAGGTCGCGCGCCATCTCCTGATAGCTCTTGCCTTCAAGATATGACAGCAACACCTGCGACTCGAGCTCCGAAAGATTTTCCTGGATGCGTTCCTTGATGTCTTGCGAGACTTCTTGATTGATCACCAGTTCTTCCGGATCGGACATCTTGTTCGACGCCATGACGTCGAGCAGCGTGCGTTCGCTGTCTTCGTCGTAGATCGGCTTATTCAGTGAGATGTACTGATTGAGCGGAATGTGCTTCTGACGGGTCGCCGTCTTGATCGCGGTAATAATTTGCCGCGTAATGCAAAGCTCGGCGAATGCGCGGAAGCTCGACAGTTTGTCGGCTTTGAAGTCGCGGACGGCTTTATACAAGCCGATCATTCCTTCTTGAATGATGTCTTCGCGGTCGGCGCCGATCAAGAAATAGCTCTTCGCTTTAATGCGAACGAAATTCTTATACTTGTTGAGAAGGAATTCCATCGCGAGGTTGTCGCCCGACTTAGCCGTTGCGACCAAGTCCTCGTCGACCCGCTCGTGGTAGTCCAAGCCCTCCGAGACGGGATGGGTCATCGCCATAAGTGCCTCTACCCTTTTGAACCGATGTGGGCAAATCGCGGGCCGGAGCCCGTCGAGCGCCACACATCTCGACCCAGTATAAAAGGGTGTTCCTGCGCCGTCAAGGACTTCGTGCGGTCAGACCCCTCTTCGCTGCCTGACTGCCTCGTAGAGCAGCACGGCCGCGGCGACCGAGGCGTTCAGCGAAGCCACCTTTCCACGCATCGGAATCCGGACCAGGAAGTCGCACTCCTTGCGGGCCACCTGCGAGAGGCCCTGGCCCTCGGCTCCGATGACGAGCGCTAAGTCGCCGCCCAGATTTGCTTGGTCGTACTGGACGCTGGACTCGCCGGTGTCGGCCCCGGCAATCCATATGCCGGCCTTCTTCAACTTGCGCAGCGTCTCGGCGATATTGCTGACGCGCGCGATCGGCAAGTGCGCTGATGCGCCCGCCGAGGCTTTACGAACCGTGGCGTTCACGCCGGCCGATCGCCGTTCCGGCAGAACGAGCGCGTCGGCGCCGGCTGACTCGGCCGTGCGAATAATCGCGCCGGCGTTGTGCGGGTCGGTAATGTGGTCGAGCACGACGTAGAGCGCCGGGTTTCTGCGTTTCGCCAGTACGCCCTCGAGCGTTTCGTAAGGAAACGGCTCTCCGACCGCAACCACGCCTTGATGCGCTTTGTACGGAAATTGCGTGAAAAACTTTCTCTCTTCAAAACGGATCTGCGTGCCGCGATCGCTGGCAAGATCCAGCAGCTTCCGTATGGCCGGATCGCGCCGCCGTTCGCCCGATACGTGGATGCGGCGAAGATCTTCGCCCGCGGCGAGCGCTTCTTCGATCGCGTGCACGCCGTAGACGGCGTCGTCGAGATCTACGCGGGCTGCCACGTGGTGTCCCCGCCCTGCTCGTCGCGCAGTTCGACGCCGCAGCGCAGCAGGACGTCACGCAAACGATCCGATTCCTTCCAGTTTTTGTCGGCGCGGGCGCGCGCCCGCAAGCGAATGACCTGCGCGATCGCGCTCTCCGGCGTCTCGCCGTTGAGCGAGATTTCCGCCCCCAGCTCGACATGCAAGCAATCAAGAAATCCCGCCCGGAGCTCACGCGGCGCGGAGGCCAGCCACGAATCGTCGGGCTTGATTCCGAGGAGCGCGAGTACATAGCTGAGCTCCGCGCCATTTGCATCTTTCGGGTTAGCGATGTAACCGAAGACTTCCGAAAGCGCTTGCGAGGTGTTGAAATCTTCGTCGAGCGCGGCCTCGATCTTCGGCATCAAACTCCCGTCACGTCCTTCGCCGCGCTCGAGTTCGCGCCAGCACTCTTTAATACGGGTCAACGCAGCCGTTGCCGCGGTCATCGACTCGTCGGTAAAATTCATCACTTTGCTGTAGCCGGTTTGCAAAAATGCCAGCCGCACCGCTTGCGGATCGAACCGCTCCAGCAAATCTGCCAGCGGCTCGAAATTCCCAAGTGATTTGCTCATCTTGCGGCTTTCGAATTGCACCAGTCCGCCGTGCAGCCAAACGTTTGCCATCGGCGGATGTCTCATCAGCGGTTCGCTTTGCGCGATCTCGTTTTCGTGGTGGGGAAAAATCAGGTCTGCGCCCCCGCCGTGAATGTCGAAGCCCTCGCCATCGGGATCGAGCAGCGCCCGCGACATGGCCGAACACTCGATGTGCCAGCCCGGCCGGCCATCTCCCCAGGGCGACGGCCACGTCGGCTCGCCCGGTTTGGCGAATTTCCACAGCGCGAAATCGAGCGGATCGTCTTTGAACTCGTCCACTTCGACGCGCGCGCCCGCTTCTAAATCCTTGACGTTGCGGCCGCTGAGCGCTCCGTACCGCGGAAATTTCGCTACGCGGTAATAGACGCCGCCCTTGGAAACGTACGCATAGCCCTTGTCGACCAATTCGCCAATCATCTCGACGATCTGCGGAACGAAGCGCGTAGCGTACGGTTCTTCGTCGGGCTGACGTACGCCGAGCTTGCGCATCGACTCTTTGAATGATGCGTAATAGCCGCCGACGATATCGTACCAGTGTTCCCCGGTTCGCTTGGCGCGCTCGATGCTGCGGTCGTCGATGTCGGTGACGTTTTGCACGAACGTCACGTCGTAGCGCAAATGTTCGAGATACCGGCGGAGCACGTCGAAAAACAGAAACGAACGGGCGTGCCCGGCATGCGCCTCGGCCGAAGGCGTCAGTCCGCAGACGTAGATACGCACGTGCGGCGGCCGCAGCGGTTTGAACTCTTCGAGGCTGCGCGTGCGGGTGTTATACAGCTTCACGCTAGATCACCCAGGTCCAATTGGCTTCTTCTTCGGCGGGCGCGCTCACGGGGATCCCGTCCTTCATGACGATGCGAGCGGGAACACCGACTGCCGTCGCGTTGGGCGGCACATCTCGCACGACAACCGATCCGCCGCCGATCTTCGCGTGGTCGCCGATCGTGATGGCTCCGAGCACTGCCGCTCCGACGCCGACCGTCACGTTGTTTCCCAAGGTCGGGTGACGTTTGCCGCGCGCTAGACTCGTCCCGCCAAGCGTCACGCCTTGGTAGATCGTGCAGTTATCGCCAACTTCGGCCGTCTCGCCGATGACCACGCCCATTCCATGATCGATGAAGAATCCACGGCCGATGCGTGCGTTCGGGTGGATCTCGATGCCCGTGAAAAACCGGTTCACGTTCGAAAGCCAGCGCGGAAGCAGCGGAATGCCGCTGCGATGCAGCGCGTGGATAAAACGGTGGGCCGCAACCGCGTGAAAGCCGGGATAAGAAAGAATGACGTCGGCTGCCCCGCGGGCGGCGGGATCGCGCTCCAAAGCCGCACGCAAATCGGATCCGATAGCCGAAAACACATCATCCACGAAGCGGACGTTCTCCGTGGATCGGCTCGAACGGTTTTCCATCGGGACCGAAAGCCAACGGCTGTAAACCGCGGCCATGCAGCAGGCGCGAGTTGACCGCTCCGATCCGGATCAAAATCCGGTCGTGTCCGAGCAGCGGAAAAAGCAGTTCCAGCGGCGGCCCTTCTCTTTCACCCGTGAGCGCCAGCCGCGTCGCCACCAGCGCGTCTTCACGCGAGAGACCGAACTCTTTTGCGATTTCGCAAAGGTCGCGGTCCAGCGGCAGATCGCGCAGCTCCGGCTGCTGATCCACATATTGCCCGACCGAGTCGATAAAGAACAGCGTATCTCGCGAACGCAGCCGCTCCAGCTCCAACGCCGGAATCATGCACGCTTCGGCGCGCAGGGCGGCAACGAGCGGCCGCGCGGTTTCAATCGTACTCCCGGGATACGCTTTGACAAACGTTTCGATCCATTGCCAAGCCGCAGCGGGAACCGGGTCTTCCAAAAATCCCCAGCGTTGCATCGCTGTGGCGAGCGCTTGTGGATCCAACACGTTACAGCGTTTCGATCAGGGCGACCGCGGAAGCGGCAATGCCCGTGCCGTCGCCGGTGTAGCCCAGACCTTCGCTACTTTTCGCTTTGACGCTGACTTGGCCGGTGGAGATACCTAAGCTGCGCGCGAGATTTTCCCGCATACGGTCGACAAACGGCGCTAGCCGCGGCGACTCCAGCACGATCGTCGCATCCACATTTTGAATGGAATAGCCGGCGCGCTGCACGTCCGCCGCGCACTGCGCCAAAAGATCGAGCGAATCGGCGTCTTTCCAACGCGCATCCGTCGCCGGAAAGCGTCCGCCAAGGTCGCCGATGGCAGCGGCGCCCAAAATTGCATCGCTGACCGCATGGGCAAGCACGTCGGCGTCCGAGTGTCCGGCGGCGCCGCGATCGTTTTCGATATGCACGCCGCCAAGAACGAATTTGCGTCCGGCCTCCAGGCGATGCGCGTCGAAGCCGAATCCGGCGCGCATCAGCGGGCGTCCGCAAAGCGGCGCCGTAAAATATCCTCGGCACGCGCTAAGTCCTCGGGAAGCGTCACTTTGAAGTTGTCGGGAGAGCCCGGCACGATCTGGACGGTCACGCCGATACGCTCGAGCAGCATCGCATCGTCGGTGGCGGAAACGTGATCGCGGCGGGCGGCTTCGTGCGCCAAACGCATGTCGGATAGCGTGGCGAATTGCGGCGTCTGTGCCGCCCAAAGGCGCTCGCGCGGCGACGTTTCCTTCACGACGCGCGAATGAGGTTCCACGATTTTGACCGTATCGACCACCGGGACCGCCAGCAAACTGGCGTATCCGTCGCCGATGACCTGCATACCGTTGCGGACGATCTCGGCGTTAATGAGCGGGCGCGCGCCATCGTGCACGAGCACGGCATCGCATCCGCCGGAAACGGATCGCAATCCCTCGTAGACGCTGGCCTGGCGCGTTGCCCCGCCGGGCACCACCGCCGAACACTTCGTTCCGCCCGCATCCGCTGCTACCGACGAGATCTCGGTCAGCCATTCACTTTCGGTAACGATCACCATCGCGTCAACTTCAGGCATCTCCGCAAGCGTTCGAATCGACCATGCGAGCATCGGGGTCCCGGCGATTTCAAGCAACTGCTTGGGCCGGCCGAATCGCGTTCCGCGACCCGCCGCAACAACGATAGCAGTCCACGACGGCGGACGGCGCATCAGTGCTGCATCTCCTTTCGCGCTTTCGCAAAGATCATGCGGCCTGCTACGGTTTGCAGAACGCTCGTCACCACGACGTCGGTCGATTCGCCAATCAGCGGCCGTCCGTTTTCGACCACGATCATCGTGCCGTCGTCGAGGTAGCCGACGCCTTGATGGGGCTCCTTGCCGTCGCGTATCACGGCAATGTGCAATTCTTCTCCCGGGAGCACGACCGGTTTGACCGCGTTTGCGAGCTCGTTGACGTTGAGCACCGCGACGCCTTCGACGTGCGCGACGCGGTTGAGATTGTAATCGTTGGTGACGAGTTTGCCGCCCAGTTCGCGCGCCAGCCGCACCAGCTTCGCATCGGCTTCACGGACGCCGTCGTAATCGATTTCACTGATTTCCAGCGAACCGAGCTCTTGCAGCCGGTTCAGCACCTCCAGCCCGCGTCGTCCGCGCGTCCGCTTGAGCGCGTCGGCGGAATCGGCGACTGCTTGCAGCTCGCGTAGAATGAAACGGGGAAGGATGAACGGACCTTCGAGAAATCCAGCCTGCAAGATCTCGACGATGCGGCCGTCGACGATGATCGAAGTGTCGATGATTTTCGGAATATTGCCGCCTGCATGGGCTCCCGCCAGCGAAAGCGGTACGATTTTCCGCGAGCCCACACGCGCTCCCAAGTACGCGAAGAACACGCTGAGCACGATGTAGAGCAGGATGGCGACATAACTTCCAGACCGGCCGGTGGTCGAGATGAATTCGAAGACGACGCTGCGGATCAGAAAGGCGATCACGAGTCCGGCGATCAAGCCGATCGCCCCGCCGGCGATCTCGTATGGAGCGAGCCGTTCGATGGCGCGCTCGATCGCGTTGAGTTCTTTTTCGAAGACGCTTTGCGCGACCGGCGCCACGAAGAGCCCGAGCAGCGCGCCCGCGAGCGGGACGCCAATCGTAAACGCGAGCTGCAAGCTCTCGGCGGCAAAATGAGGCGCGACCAGATAGACGTACGCTTCGCGGCCCAAGAGGAATCCGGTAACGGTAAAAACGACGGCAAAAACGGCGCGCAGGATCGCGGCGGCGACGTGCGGGCCTAAGGAAGTGTTATGAACGTTGCGCATATGTCGTTGGCTACGAATCTACCGCGCCTGGTCAGCCGCGCGCCGGCGGCGTCGACTTCGAGCAGTCCGGCCGCGCGATGCGGCTCGACGATTGAAGCGTAGTAATCCAAGAATTCCAACCCGTAACGCTCTTTGAAGGCTGCAAACGACAGCCCCTGCGCCGTGCGCAGCGCCAGCATCACGGCCTCGCCCGCTCGCTGCGCTCCTTCGAGACGCTCGGAGTGGCCGGGAATACGGCGTCCCTGGGACGCCGCGGAAACGTATGATTCCAAGTCGCGCGTGTGTGTCGAACGCACGCCGCCGCGGTAGGACGCGGCGCCGACGCCGAATCCGATGTACTCGCCGTTCGCCCAGTAGTTTGCATTGTGCGCGCAGCGATGACCCGGGCGCGCGAAGTTGCTGATCTCATAGTGTTCGAAGCCCGCCGCCTCCAGCACGTCAATCGCCGTCTCGTAGAGATCGCCTTCCACATCCTGATCGGGGAAAAGCGCGGGCTCTCGATCGCGCCACTGCGCGTACGGAGTTCCGTCTTCGACTGTCAGACCGTAGGCGGAAACATGATCCGGTGCAAGCGCGATCGCGGCTTCCAACGAGACCCGCCAGCTCGCGATGGTCTGCCCCGGAACGGCGAAGATCAGATCGAGACTTACGCTGCCCATTCCGGCCGATCGAGCGGCAGCCACGGCGGAAGCGACCTGCGCCGCATTGTGGCGTCTTCCGAGCGTCCGGATCTCCGGCTCCACAAAAGATTGCACGCCGATAGATATTCTCGTCACGCCCGCAGCCGCATAGACCTTTACGGCTTCCGCCGTTACCAGTTCCGGGTTCAGTTCGATCGTCACTTCGGGTGAGCGTGCGGGCGGAAATTTGGATGCGATACGCGCCAGAAGATCCGCGATCTCGTCCGCCGCGTACGTGTTCGGCGTTCCGCCTCCGAGAAATACCGTGTGCTCGCCCGCGCCGGGGGCGGCCGAATCGATCTCACCGTGCAGCGCGTCGAGGTACTGCCGTGCCGCGCTCTGTTTATGCGGCCACTTTGCAAAATCGCAGTACGGGCAAATGTACGGACAAAACGGCAAATGCACGTAGACGCCGGTCATTGCGCGGAAAAAACTCCGACCGCCCCGGGACCGCCGTGCGTAGCGATGACCGGGCCCGCTTCAAGCACTTCCAACAGTTTTGGTTTGACGCCGGCGAAGCGGTGAACGAGCCGGCCGCGCACGTTCTCGGCAAGATCCGGCGCGTTGGTGTGCATGACCAAGAAACGCCCGTCAGCAATGTCGCGCACGTTCTTGAGCGCTAAGTCGATCATCGTCTCTTCGGCCCGCGCAAACGTCCGGACTTGGGCCTCAGCGACAACCTCACCGTCGTGCAGCGAAATGACCGGCACGATCTTCATCAACGTTCCGATCGCCGCTTGCGCTTTTCCAATCCGCCCGGTTCGCACGACGTGCGAGAGATCGGGAATGCATGCGTACAGCCGTTGCGCGCGCCGCTCGTTTTCGAGCGCCCTCACAATCTGATCCGTTCGCGCTCCGCTCTTGGCCAAGTCGTTGGCGATGCGAGCTTGCATGCCCAAGCCGCCGGCCACGCTCAGCGAATCAAAAACGGTGATGCTCGCGCCTTCGAACCGGCCGGCGGCCGCGCGCGCGGCGTTTACCGTACCGGAAAGTTTGGAGCTGATCGTTATGCAGACGATCTCTTGGCCGGCGTTCGCGAGCAGCGCGAATGCGTCTTCGAACATTTGCGGCGAGGGCTGAGAGGTTTTCGGCAATTCGGCTTCGGATGCCAACCGCCGGTAAAACTCCCGGCGGCTCAGATCGACGTAGTCGCGGTAGCTGCGGTCGCCCCAAATAACGAAGAGAGGAACGACCGTTATGCCTAGGCGATCCGCAAGCTGCGGTTCGATGTCCGACGTGCTGTCGGTGACGATTCCAACAGCCACGAGCTGCTAAACCTCGGTAGGATCCGGTGTAACGAGATCGCTGATCTTGCCGACGACGTCGTTACGCACTTCGTCGGCGGCAACGCGTATGGCGCCCCTGATCGCGTTGCGCGTCGCGCGCCCGTGGGTGACAATGCAGTTTCCGCGCAACCCGAGCAGCGGCGCTCCGCCGTACTCCTCGTAGTCGAATTTTCGCCGCAAGCCGCGCAGCGCGGGCGCCACGAGCGCGGCGCCGATTTTCGTGACGAAGTTTCCGCCCAGAATCGTCTCGCGAATCACCTTCCCGAGATCGCCGATCAGCCCTTCGCCCATTTTGAGCACGACGTTGCCGACGAAGCCGTCAACAACCACCACATCCGCCGCGTTGTGGAAGAGATCTTTGCCTTCTACGTTCCCGATGAAATTGATCGGCGCGCGTTCGAGCAGCTTGGCGGCCTCGAGCACTTGCGCGTTGCCTTTGGAGCGCTCCTCGCCGATCGAAAGAATCGCGACGCGCGGATTGGCGATCTTCAGCACGGCTTTGGCGTAGGACGATCCCATGATGCCGAATTGCTCGAGCCACTCGGGGCGGCAGTCGACGTTTGCGCCAGAATCGAGCAGCACCATCGGCCCGTTGAGTGCGGGCCAGACCGTTGCGATGGCCGGACGCGCGATGCCCGCGATCGGTCGGAGTTTGACCAGAGCGATTCCCAGGAAAGCCGCGCTGTTGCCGGCCGAAACCACGGCGTCGGCCCGGCCGTCTTTCACCGCTTCAACCGCGACGCCCAGCGACGTCTCGGCGGCGATCCGCAGCGCCTGCGACGCGTGCATGTCCATCGGTACGTTTTTCGGCGCGTGCAAAATTGCAATCCGGGAAGCCGCCGCTCCGCGCAGCAGCGGCTTTATCTGCGCTTCGTCGCCCGCCAGGGTGAGGTCGGCGTAATCGCTTTGTGCCGCCAACAGCGTGCCTGCGACGATCTCAGTCGGAGCATGATCGCCTCCCATTGCGTCGATCACGATGCGGGGGCGCGCGTTATTCATCGCGCGAAATCCAAAACTCGACGTCGCGCTGACCGCCGAAATAGTATTCGATTTCGGCGGACGGAAACGCAGTCCGCAGGCGTTCGGCCAGGTGTTGTGCGTCGCGTTCCTTTTGCGCGCCGCCGTAGTACACGGTGATCAACCCTCCGTCTCGTGCGCCCATTGCATCCAAGGCCGACGCCGCCGCATCCGCGAGCGACTTTCCGGCATACAGGCCGCCGCCGCTCGCCGCGGCCGGCTTCCCGCGTGCGACGGTCGTTCCACCGAGCGTTGCGTCCTTCCCGGCGAAGAAGACTTGCGCGCTTCGCGGGTGCATAGCGGCCGCCATGATCTCCTCGGGCGTCCGGACGCGCCCGTTTCCCGATCGCATCGCAAAAAGTCCGGCGATTCCCGCCACGATGTCGCGAGTCGGCAGAACCCGAACCGCGCGGCCGCTCAGCTTCACCGCTTCTTGCGCCGCGAGCGCCGCATTGTTGTCGTTGACAAACAGATACACCTCAGGCGACAAACACGAATTGATCGCGAGAAGAAAATCTCTCACGCTGGGGTTTTTCTGCGTCACGAGCGGCACTTCAACGCCGAGTTCCCGCACGATGCGTTCGAAACCCAAACCCGGGACGACGGCGACCACGGAATAGGGGGGCGGCGGCGCATCGATCAGCACGTTGTGCTGCTGCTCCATGTCGTCGATCTTCAGACGCGTAACCGTTCCGTACTTCGCCGCGGCGTCTTGGACGCGGTCGGGATCGGCGGTGTGAATGTGAACTTTCAGCGTCGGAGCAACGCCTGCGACAATCAGCGAGTCACCGCGCGGCTGCAGCGTTTCACGCAGATCGAGCGGCGCGCATGTCGCGCCTTCGAGAATGAACTCGGTGCAGAACTTCCGCTCGCCCACCTGCTGCTGCGGCGTAAAGACCGTCTGCCGCACCGGCCGGCGTGGAAATGCGGTCGCGTGCACTTTGCTGTCGGGAAGAAAACGCAGGGCGCCTTCCAGGAAATACACCAGGCCCGCGCCGCCGGCATCCACGACTCCGGCTTCCTTTAATACGGGCAGCTGCTCGGGCGTCCGGTCGAGCGCTTCGTTCGCGGCGCGCAGCACGCCGTTGCACAGCCGGTAAAAATCTTTTTCGTGGAGAGCCAAACGGTACGCGGCCTCGGCCGCCGCATCGGCGACGCTGAGAATGGTTCCTTCGACCGGACGCACCAAAGCTTGTCGCGCCGCCCCCACCGCTTCGCGCATGCCGGTCGCAAAAACGAACGTGTCGATCGCGTCGCGGTGCCGTACATGGTGGGCGAAACCGCGCAGCATCTGGGAGATGATCACTCCGGAGTTGCCCCGGGCTCCCATCAGGCTGCCCTGAGCCGCCGCTTCGGCTACCTTCGACAAGGGAGCGTCCCGGTGTTTGGCCGCCTCGACCGCCGCCTGCCTGACCGTCAGGTACATATTGGTCCCGGTATCCCCGTCAGGCACGGGAAAGACGTTCAAATCATTGAGGACCTGGCGGTATTTCCGCACGAAAAAGGACCCGGCCGCGATAAATTTGGCATAGCCGCGCCCGTCAAGGACGGTAACATCCATCGGGCCCGCCCTTCTGTGTGCATTGCCAATGCCCCCGGGCCGTGGTACTATGCGGAACGTTATGGCAAAACGCTGTGAAGTCTGCGGCAAGGGACCGATGGCCGGCAACAATGTCAGCCACGCGATGAACAAGACCAAGCGCCGCTGGCTGCCCAACCTTCAGTCGGTCAGAATAAGCGACCGCGGCACGAATCGCACGGCGAAGGTCTGCGCGGCCTGCTTACGCGCCAAGCGCGTCACCCGCAAAGCCTAGGCAGACTCCCTAGAACAGCAGCTTGGCGTGCGTAATCTTGCGCGCCATGCTCCCAATATCCGACGACATCCCGCCCAGCGTCGCCTGCATGCCGGCTAAACTCGTGTTCGTCCGCGCTAAGCGCGTGTTGGTTCTGGCCACGGCTGCAGTCATTCCATGCAACAACACGATCGATTGGGACGCCTTCGCGTTCGTAAGATTCAATTTTTCGTTGGTCGCGACGAGCTTCAGGTTCGTCGAATGCAGCAGCGTGTTGGTCAAGGTCAGTTTCACGCTCACCTGACGCAGCGTCGAGTTCGTGCGCGAGAGCTTTGCGTGAAGCGTCCGCAAACCGTCGTTAACGGTTGTGAGCGACGCCGCCATGCGGTTGACTTCCAACGTCATGTCGATCAGCGCCGCAAATGCCGCCACGACCAGGACCACGGCGATGAAAAGCGCGCCCAATCGCGCCGGCTGCGCGATTTTGATGCTCGGAAGCGAGGGCGCGAACGGTTGGGAGTGGGCTCTGCTCATACAGACGATCTTGCCCGAGAGTCTGAAGAAGTTATGAAAAGTGGTCCCAGCCGGTCGCGGCAACCTCTTTCTCGCCTGTTCCGGCCTTCCGGAAAACTCCCGAGCCCTCGCGCATGACGCCGATCCGTTCGAGATCGCGGCCAAATCGTTTCCGGAAGCGCGCGGCAACGTAGCGGAACGCTCGCGCTTTCACGGTGATAAGCAGTTCGTAATCCTCGCCGGCCGCAAGAGCATACTCCTCCGCCTCTTCTCCCGCCGCACGCGCGGCGGCTTGAGCGGCGGCGGCGACCGGAACGCGATCGATCAGCGCTCCGCATTTCGAGCGCGCGCAGATGCGCAGCAAATCGGTCGAGAGTCCATCCGACACATCCATCATGGCATGCACCGAGGCGCTCGCCGCGAGCCAGCGGCCTTCCGCAATGCGCGGCGACGAGACGGTGCGGAATCCATCCGCGCGCGCGGCGCCGAGCGAACCCGTAACCGCGACGACGTCGCCCGGTCGCGCATCCGAACGCAACTTGACGTTTGAGGCGCGCACCTCGCCGACGACCGTCACCGCAAGCGCAACAAGCGGCGCGCGCGTAAGATCGCCGCCGGCGATCGCGCACGCATTCGCGTGTGCGGATTCGGCGATGCCGCGGTACAGCGCCAGCGCGTCCTCGCGCGCACTTTCCGCCGGAAGCGCGAGCGAAATCGTGGCCAGCACCGGGCGCGCGCCCATGGCGGCGATGTCGCTCAAACTCGCGGCCATCGCGCGCCGGCCGGCGTTTTCGAGAGAATCCTCGCGCTTGAAGTGCACGTTCTCCACAAACGCATCGGTTGTGACGACGCTGCGGTGCGATCGCGAGGGCTGCCAAACCGCCGCGTCGTCGCCGATACCGGTGAGAATGGCACTCGCACCGGACCGCTCGGCCAGCTGACGAATCTCTTCGACGAGCCGGTCTTCGAACGCGGTCAGCGGCTCGCGGCCCCGTCGAGCAGTTCGCGAAACTGCTTCGTCGCGCGGCCGCAGTCGGGCGTATCGAAGATAGCCGAACCGATCACGATGACGTCGGCCCCGGCTTCGGCTGCGCCGCGCACGTTGTCAAGGGTTATCCCGCCGTCCACTTCGATTTCGAATGTTGCCCCCGAGCGCTCGCGCAGCGCTTTGGTTTCGCGAAGCTTTTCGAGCGCGTGCGGAATGAAGCGCTGGCCGCCAAAACCGGGATTCACGCTCATCACGAGCGCGAGATCGAAATCTCCCGCAAGGTCCTCCAGCATTGCAACGGGCGTCTGCGGCGATATCGAGATTCCGGACTTTGCGCCCGTCGACCGGATGTGCTCCAAGAGCCGGTGCGCCTGCGTTGTCGCCTCGAGGTGAAACGTAATGATCTCGGCTCCGGCGTCGCGGAATCGATCGACGTACCGCTCGGGCTCCACGATCATCAGGTGGCAGTCGAAAACGAGTGACGTGCGCTTGCGCAGATCGGCAATCACCTTGGGCCCCCAGGTAATATTCGGCACGAAGCGCCCGTCCATGACGTCCAGATGCACGTAAGACGCGCCGTTGCGTTCGACGTCGGCGATCTGTTCGGCGATACGGCCGAAGTCGGCTGAAAGGACCGACGGCGCGATCTTAACGGCCATGCGAATTCTTCGGGGACGGAGCCGGAGCTCCGTAGGCATTGGGCGGCTCCTGCCCGACCTTGGTTTCTCCCAGCAGCGTATCGTTGACAAAAAAGTACACCGCCGACGTACCGACCGTCGTCACCGTCAGATCGAACTTCTGACCCGGCGTCGCGTAGCCGTTGTAGAGATCGTACTGCCCCGTTGCATCGCTCACCGAAAACCGTACGCGCAGCGCCTTGTTCTGTTCGGCTTCCGACGGCGGAACCGCCGCGAGAATGTGCGTCTGGTGGATGATGTAGCCCGATTCGTGCGGCCCTGCGCTGACGTCGAGCGAAACCGTATCGTAGGTTCCAATCAACGACCCGGGGGCGGGTCTCTGCTCGACGACCGTCCCGTGCGCCGGGGCGCCCGGACCCAGCGGTGTCCAGACGACCTGGCCCAGCTTCACGTGCGCCGCGGCGGCGGCGCCGCGGGCCTCGTCGATGTCCATGCCGGTCATGTCGGGAACGCGAACCGTGGGATTGCCGCCTTTGCTGACGAGCAGCGAGACGGGTGCGCCCTCCGCAACGCTGATCGAGGGCTCGGGGTTTTGCGAGATCACGTGATCGGACGGGATGTCGTCGCTGCGCGCGTACGTCGTCTTGGTCAGCGTGAGGTGCGCCTGTGAAAGATCGAGCCGCGCGTCACGATACGATTGATAGCGCAAGTCCGGCATGAATTCGGTTTTCACGCCGTCGCTCACAATCAGCGAAATCTGCCGCCCGGCGCGGACGTGCAGCCCCGCTTCGGGCTGCTGGCTCATCACGACGCCCTTGGGGAATTGATTGCTGACGGAGTGCCCGGCAATTGTCGCCTTGAGATTGATGCGCGCGATGGCACTGGTCGCATCATTTGCGGTAAGGCCAACGAACGACGGCACGGTCACCGTGTTGGGTCCGGGCAGCAAAAATTGCTGCACGGAATGACCAAACCACACCAGGACGCCCACAAACGCGGCGAAGACTAATGGAAAAACCCAATCCCGCGGTACGTAGCGCTCGATCAGCGGACGAGCGTCTGCGCTCACGTCGCGAGAGCCTCCAACGCAGCCTCGCTGACATCGAGGTTGGAGAACACTCGTTGCGCGTCTTCGTGTTCCTCGAGCGCCTCCAAAAAGTTTAGCGCCTCGGCGAGCTCTGCGCCTTGCAGCGGAGCTTTCTGTTTTGCGCGCACGCCGAGAAATGCATCGGAAATTTTTACTCCGGCTTTCTGCAGCGCCGTGCGCGCATCGCCCAACCGAACGGGATCGGTGTACACTTCGGCGGGCTGGCCGTAGTCGAGATCAATGACGCCATCAACCAAGGCGGCTTCGGTGAGCTGGTCTTCCGAACGCCCTTGAGGGTCGACCTCCAGCACGCCGACCGGGTCGAACATCCACCCGACGCTGCCTGTCTCTCCCAAGCTCCCGCCGTTTTTGCTGAACAGAAACCGCAGTTCGCCCGCCGTCCGGTTGCGGTTATCGGTCGCCGCATCGATCACGACGGCGAGTCCGTGCGGCCCGTATCCTTCATATCGAATCTCGTGAATCTCTTTTTCGCCCGCAGCGCCGGACGCGCGCGCGATCGCTCGTTTGATGTTGTCCTGCGGCATATTGTTCTCGCGCGCTTTTTCGACGGCCATTTTCAGCCGGTAATTGGCTTCGGGATCGGGCGAGCCCGATTTGGCGGCGAGAATGAGTTCTTTGCTCAATTTGGTGAAAAGCGCGCCACGCTGCGCGTCAACTTTGCCCTTGCGCAGCTTGATGTTATGCCATTTGGAGTGCCCGGACATAAGCGCCTACCTTTGGCTTTGGACCCGGACTGTCATGCCTAAATGATCCAGCGGGTGAGCCACATCCGGTGGCTCCAGTGGTCCCACGGAATAGGTACGGCAGCCAGAACCGGATAGAACCAAATGAACGCGCCGACCACAGCCGCGACGTAGCCGCAGACGACGGCGCGGCTCAGCCATTTGCCGTCGGTGCTCGCTTCGCCGAGCTGCCAAATGCGCTGCAAGATGATGACGTTGCACAATACGATGATTGGAATGTCGACATAAAAATGATAGATGAAGGTGATCCGCGGCGAGCGCGCCCAGGGCAGCCACTGCAGCAAGTACGCAATGACGAGGAGCGCATAACCTTTATTGCGTTCGCGCCAGGCGAGGAATCCGACGATTGGCACGCACGCCAATCCGGGCCACAAGATAAAGGGGTTGGGCAGCGACATAATCTCCGCCACACAACAGGCCGTTGACTGTGCGGCCGCGATGCCGGTACGCGAATCGTTCCAGTAGTAAGCGATCGGGCGCAGATCGATCGGCCACGTCCAAAACGCCGATGCATATGGATGGGTCGCCTTGAGGGTGTCGTGATACATGAACATCGTGTACTGCCGGTAGACGAGATCGGTGAGATTTCTTATTTCAATTTGACGGATGAAATCCGGCACCCAAACCAGAGCGTAGACGGTCATGCTCAGAAAGATCGTCGCAACAATCGCAACGTCCAAGCGAAATCCGTATGGATTGCCCCACGTCTTCGGTTTGCCCACATTCCAATACCGCTGCGCCCAAACGAATGCGATGATGACGAACGAGACGCCGTACGCCATCACCCCGTACCACTTGCTCGCGACCAGCGCGCCCAAGAGAATGGTGAAAACGATCAGCCATGCGCCGGCATGGCGGCCTTCCTGCGTTTCGAGTTCGCTCGTCGTCACCAATCCGGGCGAATATGTCGCCGATCCGTCGGGAGTTTGATAACGCACCGAACCCTCGCGGTCGTACTCCGCCTTCAAACCATCCTGAGCAATCTGCAGCGTTTTCCCAACAACCGCGCGGCCGTCGGGAGTTTCCAAGGTTGCGGCTGCGCTCCGGCGCAGCAGCCGCGAGCCCTCGGCGTACGACCCGAACTCGCCCATTCGGCCAAAAACACGAGGTACGATGGCTAAACGCAACAGCAGATAGAGCCCGAATGCCAGATAACATCCGGTCACGACGAATGCCGCGCGCGATTGATGAAACGGCATTGTCACCAACGCGCTGAGGACAAATCCGCCGGCCAACGCCGCAATCGCCGCGACCCCCACACGGGAGAGCGTCTGCGGCTCGTAGGCGCGCAACGTCGACTGCGAAGCGATCCAAAACCGGTAGAACGCGTAGAGCGTACCCAGAGCGAAGACGACGACGATGCCTTCCGGCGTCGCGATACGGGACTGAACGAAATGCATGCCGTCGGCGGTGAAGATGATCGCCGCAAAAGATGCGAACAGCGACGAGCGCGTCAAGCGCTTGGCAAAGATGTAGATGAGTACAATCGCCAACGCGCCGAAGACGACGTCCAGAAAGCGCCAGCCGTGCGCGTTGTCGCCGCCGAAAAGCATCGTGGAAAGCGTGATGATGAGCTTCGTCAGCGGAGGGTGCGTGTTCTCGTAAATGTACTTATGTGAGAGATACTCTTCGGCCGCGCGCGCGAAGTAGATCTCGTCGAAGATCTTCTCTTTGGGAACCCAGTAGTTTACAAACGACAAGATGAATGAAATAACGCCGAACAACGCCGCTAAACCGTAGTCCATGGGCCACACCATCCGCGCTAAACCTTCACGCGGATCGAACCACGCCCGACCTTTGAGGCCGCGCCACGGTTCCAGAAATGCCTCCGAGAGCGAAGGTTCGCTGCCCACAGCTTTTGCGGCCGGTATGTCCTGAGCGCTTTGCCCTAAATAGATGTAGCCTAAGTAGAAAAACGCAAGCACGTTGAGGGCTGAGAGCGGATGCGTCAACAGCGGCCACATGTCGCGCGGATTCACTCCGGGGGTACTTTGCACGACGACCGTGAGGTACGTGAGTGAATACAACAGATTCACCAGCAGCGTAACGGAAAAGATCGCTGCGGCCCAAGCGTAACGCCTTGCAATGGGCGCGGCCGCAATGGTAAAGAGCAGTCCGTCGAAGAGATATCGCTCGTGCATGCGCGTCGAGAGCATAAAAAACGCCAGCGTCGAGAGCACGGCGGCCTCGACGAACGCCTCCTGCGTGCGCGCCTGGGCATACCGCACCAAAATCAGCACCAGTGCGATGCCGCCAAGGACGACGCCCCACAGGTATTGCGGCCAAACGGCGATCAGCTGCGAGTCGGGCTGCCAAAACGGATGGACGATCGACCACAGATTGAACGCGTTGACGGAGTTGACGGCATACACGTCTTTGCCGACTTCGTAACGCTGATACAGCCACGACAGCGCTGCCACGGGGTTGGCAGTGGGATGGAACGGTACTGTTAAGACAAACGCGAGGGCGAGCGCGGCGACGATGCCAACGCCGGTCGCCGCCAGACGGCGCGCTCTCAGCTCCGGCGACGCAAAAGCGAATACGATAAACAGCGGTATAAGCGCCGCGGCTTGCGGTTTTATCAACAGCGAATAGGCCAACAACAGCCACGCTGCGGGGATCCGCCATGCAAAACCATCGAGAAAATCACTCGAGCGCAAGACCAAATACGCCGCGCCCAGCGCTAATCCGGCGGCGACCGAATCAACCTGTCCCCACGAAGCCGAAATGAAAATCACGGCCGGATTCAGAGCGAAAAATGCAGCGGCTCCCAGAGCCCAGCGTTCCGAAGCGTACCGCCGCACGAGCATATACAACAGCGCGGCGTCCACGAGATCCATCAGGATCGCGGGCATCTTCACCAGCACGCGAAGCACGTCGAAATTCCCGTGCGGCGAAATCACCGAGTAGACGTGGCCGACGATCCACAGAATGTAAAAGTACCCGGTCGGATAGTCTACGAATTTCGTTGACGCGTAGAACTGCGACATCGGATGCGTGGTCAGCGTCAGAGCCCATGCCTCGAACGACTCGATATCGTTCTTAAAGCCCTGATCGCCGATGAAAAACAGCCGGACGACGAACGCCGCCAGCAGTAGAAGCAAAAGCCGAGGACGTACGGCGGTCACGTTGACGCCAGTTCGAGCGAACTCAAGAGAAACTCCCGCACTTGCTTGACCGGGTGCCGTTCCACGACGGCCAAATGTCCGGCGGCGGCTTGATTGGCGGCTTCGCGCGCTCCGAGTTCATCGAGCGCGTCCACGACGGCCCCGACGGCAGCGTTGTCGAGCGTCTCCCCGCGAGCGTAAGCCTCCGCGATGCGGTCGCGTGCCGCCGAAGGCGGCTGAGCCAGCGCCCACACGACCGGGAAGGTCCACTTGCGGCGCGCGATGTCATTGCCGGAGATTTTTCCGGTCGCATCGAGCGTTCCCCAAATTCCCAGCACGTCGTCGCGAATTTGGAATGCCATTCCGAACGCGCGGCCCAACTCGCGGTAATGCAAAACCGCGTCGCCGTCGCACGGCGCGCATAGCGCGCCCAGCTGCGAGGACGCGCCGAAGAGCGCGGCGGTTTTCGCTTCGATCATGCGGCTGTATGCGTCTAAGTCCACTTGCCCGGCGCGTTCGTAGGCGAGATCCATCGACTGTCCGTCGCACATCGTGGCGTGCGCTTCGTGCAGCGCGCGAACCATGCGCAGCACGCGCTCGCCGTTATGATGCGAAACGCTGTTGGTCAAGACGAGAAAACTAATCGCGCACAGCGCGTCGCCCGCATTGAGCGCTTGCGGTATGCCGTAGACCGCCCAAACCGTCCGGCGGCCGCGGCGCAGCTCGTCGTTGTCCTCGATATCGTCGTGCACCAGCGAGTAGTTGTGAAGTATTTCAATGGCGGCGGCTGCATCGAGCGCGTCTTCAGCCTCTCCGCCTTCGGCATCGGCTACGCAGAGCAGCAGACGCGGACGCAGCCGCTTACCGCGTTTGGCCGGGCCGTACTCCCCGAAACCGAAATGGTAGAGCAGCATATCGGAAATCTGCGGCGATCCCCGGTAGTTCCTGATGGTATTCTCGAGGTGGGTTTCAAAAAGATCAGGCGGGCTGACGGGCGAGCTCCTCCATGCGCTGGGCCACGTTATCGACGAGCCAGCCGGGAGTCGACGCGCCCGACATCAGTCCCGCGGTGCGAACGCCGCTAAACCACCGCGCTTCCAGCTCGTCGGGACCTTCGATGTGATAGGCTTTGGCGCCGTGGAGCTCGGAGAGCTCGGCGAGATGTTTCGTGTTGGCCGAAGTCTTGCCGCCGACGACCACCATGACTTCGACTTCCTTGGAAAGCTCGAGTGCTTCGGTTTGGCGGTTGTTCGTATCGGTGCAGATCGTGTTGACCGCGCGAACTTCGTAATATTTGGCGATCAGCGCGCGCACGATGTCGGTAAAGCGCTCGCGCGAATAGGTCGACTGCACGACAACGCCGACGCGCGATCCGCGCGGGAGTTTCTCGACGTCCTCGATCGTTTCGATGCACCAGGCGCCCGGCACGTGGCTGAGCGTGCCCTTGACCTCGGGATGATTGGGATCGCCGACGACGATGATCTTGTAACCGTCAGCTTTCAATTTCTCGGCTTGCACGTGGATTTTCGTGACCATCGGGCACGTCGCGTCGATGATCTCCAAGCCTTTTTCTTTGGCTTTTTCGTAAACGTCAACCGGCAGGCCGTGCGCGCGAACGAAGAGCGCGCCCGTATCGACCTCGTCGACCGACGTCGCATTTTTCAATCCGCGCTGCTCGAGGGATTCGACCATCTGCGGATTGTGGACCACGTGTCCGAGCGTCGTCACGGTTTCGCGTGCGTCGATCGCCTCTTCGGCCTTCTTCAGCGTGATGGCAACGCCGAAGCAAAAGCCTTGGACCTTCGCCTTCTTAATCTCCACCGGCGGTCTCCGGGAGCTTTCGGATCGCTTGCATCACCTGTTCGGTAAAGTTCGCCAACTCTTCGCGAGTCGCTTTCCGGCCCTCGGGCAGCCTCAGAGGCGCGCCGAAAATGACCGAAAAGCGCCCGAAGCGGGCCGGATCGCGTGTGCCCACGACCGCGGCCGGCACGACGGGCGCCCTTCCTAAGGAAGCCAGCAGTGCAACCCCTTCACGCGCCTGCACGGTTCCGTCCAGATTTCGCGTGCCCTCGGGGAAAATGCCGATGACCTCGCCGCGGCGCAGCACCTCGACCGAACGGCGGACGGCCGCCATGGGAGGACCGGTCCGATCGACCGGATAGGCGCCGAAGCCCGTAATGAGCGGCCCGAGCACCGGGATGCTGAAAAGGCTGGCCTTAGCCATATACCGGATGCGCCGCGGACAGGCCGTTCCCAGCAGCGGCGGATCGAAATACGAGATATGATTGCACGCGACGATCACCGGACCCGTGGCGGGCACGTTGTGCGCGCCGAAAACGCGCATGCGCCATAATTTGAAGAGGAGGTTCAGCGAGAGTTTGGCGGCGTCGTAGGTCCAATCGATCATCCGAGCAGCGCGCAGATCTCGCCCACCACTTGATCGGCGGTCAGCGTACTTGAATCGATCACGTGGGCGTCGGACGCCTTTGCCAGCGGCGAGATTTTTCGCGTTTCGTCTAGCCGGTCGCGTTCTTCGATTTCTTGCGTCAGCTCGTGAGCGCTGACGTCAACGCCCGAGTTGTCCAACTGCACGCGCCTCCGCTGCACGCGCGCGGCAACCGAGGCAGTCAGAAAAATCTTGCATGACGCTTTGGGGAGAACCACCGTCCCGATATCGCGCCCGGCCATCACCACGGAGCCTTCCGCCGCGATCCGGCGCTGTTCGCGCACCATCGCTTCGCGAACGAGCGGATGAGCGGCGACGATTGATACGACCGCCGTAACGACGGGCGAATCCAATTCGTCTTGGCCCAACTCTTTTTCTTTCCAAAAGACGCGAAAGCCGAGCTGCGCCTCGCGGTCGAGGCTCACCCGAATCTGCTGATCGAACAGGCGCACGAGCGCGTTCTCATTGTCCACGTCAGTCTGCGTTTGCAGTGCAGCGTGAGCGAGCGCGCGGTACATCGCGCCCGTGTCCACATACACCACGCCCAAACGCTGCGCGAGTAGACGCGCAACCGTCGTCTTTCCCGACGCGGCGGGACCGTCGATGGCAATCTGCAGATCTGCGGGCACGTCACCCCTCTTTTGCGCGAGGCCGGAGCGCGCCTCGCGCCTAACTGCGCAAACGTGGCAAAGGCGCGATCGGTGTACTTCTGCTCGGCGTGCGGTTTCGAATCGCCGCGCTGGCTCGGCCGCTGCCCGCAGTGCGAAGCGTGGAACTCCTTTGACGAGCGCCCAATGCGCGTCACCCCGGCCCGCTCGCGCGCAAGCGCGAGTGCATCCACCGCGAACGGCCCGATTCCGCTGCGCGAGGTCGATCGCTCCGCGACGACCCGATCGTCTACCGGCTTAGCCGAATTCGATGCGGTGCTCGGCGGCGGCATCGTTCCCGGAAGCGTCACGCTGATCGGCGGCCCGCCAGGCGCGGGCAAGTCTACGCTCTTGCTGCAAATCGCGGCCAATCTTGCGGGTGAGAGCGGCCCGGTCGTCTATGTCTGCGGCGAAGAATCGGCCGCGCAAGTGCGCCTGCGCGCGGAACGGCTTGCGCTCGGAGAGCGTGAGATCTTGGTGTATCCCGAAACCAATTTGCGCGTCGTACTCGATGCGATGGAAAAACTGGCTCCGCGCGCACTGATCATCGCTTCAATTCAAACGGTGTGGCTGACCGAGGCGGAGTCGTATGCCGGCAGCGTTACGCAGGTCCGGGACTGCGCTCAAGCCGCTATGGAGTTTTCGAAACGCACGAATTGCGCTACGTTCGTCGTGGGGCATGTGACGAAAGACGGCGCCATTGCCGGGCCGCGATTGCTCGAGCATTTGGTCGACACCGTTCTCTATTTCGAAGGCGACGTCAACAGCGATCACCGCATCCTGCGGGCATACAAAAACCGTTTTGGCAGCATCGACGAGATCTGTGTCTTCACGATGCAGCCCGACGGCCTTCATGAAGTGAGCAATCCGTCCGAACTCTTTCTTTCCGGCCGGCACGGGCGTCCGAGCGGTTCATGCGTCGTCGCGGGGATCGTCGGTTCCCGTCCCGTGCTCATCGAGATTCAGGCGCTCGTCGGTGAAACGAGCTATGGAACGCCGCGGCGGCTCGCAAACAACGTCGATCAAGCACGGCTCGCGATGATCATAGCGGTGCTCGAACGCCGCGTCGGCATGGAGCTCGGCTCGCATGACGTTTACGCATCGGTCGCGGGCGGATTGCGCGTGAATGAGCCGGCGGCCGACTTGGGCATCGCGCTCGCAATCGCTTCGTCTTTTCGCAACCGCCCGCGACCGATG